>PVMK01179359.1_pt1 | contig 14154 bp, 15 predicted proteins | sample 1853481 | NCBI WGS metagenome assembly PVMK01 (sample SAMN08533507, study PRJNA380276) | Marine sediment metagenome, whole genome shotgun sequencing project. | reverse complement strand
GCGCGGTGTTCTGGAAAAGCTGTTGCAGTGGCGTGAACAGGAGGGTGCCCGGCTCAATCGGCCGGTTTATAAAGTCATTGGTAACGGACCTGTCATGGAAATAGCTCAGCGGATGCCGAAGTTTCCAGGCGACTTGCGCGGCGTACATGGCCTGACGCCGCGTTTGACCGACAGGTATGGTCGTGCACTGCTGGCTGCCGTTCGCGAGGGCCTGGAAATTCCTGAGGCCGAGCTACCACAATTCCCGCGTCAGCCGCGGCGGGCAAAGGATCCGGGGCTTGAAGGCAAGGTTAAGGCTCTTAAGCAGTGGCGGCAGCAAGCCGCCGCTGAATACTCTCTGGAACCCGGGGTTCTGATCAATAATGCGGCTCTCGAGACGCTGGCCTTGGCCAAACCTCAGTCTGTCGCCGATCTTAATGAAATTGTCGGCCTGAAAAACTGGCAAAAAGAAGTGTTGGGTGAGGGCTTGCTGAGTGCTCTTGCTGGTTCTCTTTGATGAAAAAACTGCACACCTTCTCAATTGCTGATCGCGCTGAAGCCGGCCTGTTGCAAGAGCTGCTGAAGAGGGAAGGTGTGACCTGTCTGATTCGCAATGAACAACTCTTTGCCGCTCTTGGTGAAATCCCCTTTCTCGAATGTTTTCCCGAACTCTGGGTGGTTGACGATGAAGTCTGGCCGCGGGCCAGGATGCTGCTCGATAATTGGTTCAAGAGAGAGGAAGATGTTGTTTCCTGGACGTGTTCATCCTGTGGGGAAGTTTTGGAGGGGCAGTTTGGGGTTTGCTGGCAATGCGGGCAAGAAAGGGACGCGTGACGAGAGAAGCGGAACGTGAAAAGCTAAAAGCAAAAGCCAAGACTGTTTGTGGACGCTGATCAAATCTGATGAACGCTGATAAACAAAAGACAAGCCACTGAAGGGTATAAGATCTTCCCCGTAAAATGGCTGTTGTATGTTTTAATCTCTATCAGTGTTCATCAGATTTGATCAGCGTCCAATTAAGCTTTTGTGTTTGTAAAGTCAGAGTCAGCAACTTGATTGCCACTGGCGAACATACTCATACATGACCACCGAGGCCGCGATGCTGACATTGAGACTCTGCACGCTGCCGAACTGGGGAATGGTCAACCTCTTCAGGTCCGGATAATCCTTCGGATCGAAACTGAACCCGAACTCCTCATGCCCTAACACGAAAGCACTATTACGTGGCAGCTCCATGGTGCAAAGTGACGTCGCTCCCTCTGGATTGAGCAGGAAAAAAGTGTATCCCTGTTCGGTCAGGTCACTATGACAATCGGTAAAGGTTTTATGAAATATCGCCGGGACCTTGCGGAAAGAGCCTTTGGCAGGTGAGGGGTTGAACGGTTCGATATTAACCAGGTGCACGGCGGCGGCACCGAAGGCCTCGGCACTGCGAAAGATTTTGCCGATATTGAAGCCGGCCTTCAACTGGTCGAGTACCAGAACGAACTTATGTGCCCCCGGTTTGGCCAGCAGGTTGCGCTGAAGTTCCTTGTTGTAGCGCAGCAACATCTGCCGACGGCTTTCCTTTCTGGTCATTTGAAATCCGTGGCGTGTGGCCGGTGGCGCGTCGCGCGGAAATGCTTTGTTAAGGAGTAAACAACGGCAGTCGGGAGGACTTCGACCTTTCGACTCTTCCCAGTTCCAGCTGTTTGATTCAGTTTTTGCGCTTTATCGCGCCACTCGCTACCCGCCACAGTGTTCATCTCGTCTTCCCCGGTATCCCGGTTTCCGTCATCGATTGCGGGTCGAGCAGTCGCCGCAGTTCTTCTTCCGGAAGAACCTCTTCCGCCAGCGCAACTTCTCGCACGGTCTTGCCGGTTTTATGGGCCTGCTTGGCGATAGCGGCAGCGCGATCATAGCCGATCACCGGAGCCAGGGCGGTGCACATGGCCAGGCTCTCCTCGATCAAGCCTTCGCAGCGCTCACGGTCTGCTGTGAGACCCTGCAGGCAGCGCTCGTTGAACTGTTCGACGGCATTGGCGAGCAGGTCGATTGATTGCAGCAGGTTGTGCGCCATGACCGGCATCATGACATTCAATTCGAAGTTTCCGGCCAGCCCGCCGAGGGTGATGGTGGTGTCATTGCCAACCACCTGGGCACAGACCTGCATCAGGCTTTCCGCCATGACCGGGTTGACTTTGCCGGGCATGATCGAGCTGCCCGGCTGAACCGTCGGCAGTTGCAGTTCGCCGAGGCCGCAACGTGGGCCGCTGGCCAGAAAACGGATGTCGTTGGCGATCTTGAACAGGGCGACAGCCGTGGTCTTCAAGGCACCGCTGGCGGCCACCACCTGTTCCTTGCCGGCCTGGGCGGCAAAATGATCTTTTGCTTCACGCAGCGGCAGCCCGGTCACTTCGGCCAATCCGGCAATCACTTTCTGCGCAAATTCCGGATGGGTGTTGAGGCCGGTGCCTACTGCTGTGCCGCCGAGGGGGAGCTCGCAAAGGCCCTCCTGTGCTCGTTCCAGTTCGCCGGTAACCAGGGTGACCTGACGGAAGTAGCCACCGAAGATCTGGCCGAGACGAATCGGCGTGGCGTCCTGCAGATGGGTGCGGGCGATGGTGACTATGTCGTCGAACTCCCGGGCTTTTTCGCCGAGTGCTTTGCAAAGGTCACCAAGCGCCGGCAACAAGTGCTCGTTAATTTCCACGGCAGCTGCCAGATGCATGACGGTGGGAATGACATCATTGCTTGATTGGCCGAAGTTGACATGATCGTTGGGGTGCACGGCCCGGCTGCCGAGCGGTTCGTCAAGCAGCTGGCAAGCACGATTGGCGATGACCTCATTGGCGTTCATGTTGGTACTGGTGCCGGAGCCGGTCTGGAAGATATCGAGAGGGAAGTGATCGTCCAGATCACCGATGATCACTTCCTCGGCGGCATCCATGATAGCTAATGCCACACGCTCGTCGATCAATCCAAGTTCGCGATTGACCTGGGCGGCATGCTCTTTGACCATGCCGAGGGCACGCAGAAAGGGGCGAGAGAAACCGATTCCGGAGATAGGGAAATTCTCTTTGGCTCTGGCTGTCTGGCGCCGTAGAGAGCACCGGCAGGCACCTTCATCGTCCCCATGGCATCTTTTTCAGTACGGGTGGTAGACATTTTTTCGTCTCCTAAATTATTGTTGCCTCCTGAAAGGGGTTTCAGGGGAGGATTCTTCCTGAAATCATTAATGGTTTCAGTACTTTCAGAATACCAAGACGAGCGCTGGTGTCAATGCTGCCTTTGCACTCTTTATCCGTCGATTACTCACAGGTTCAGGTATTTTAAAAAGATTTTAGTTTTACTAAAGTTTTCTCTTGGTTAGAATGGCCGCCTATGTCGTCTCTCGCTTTCACATTGATCCTCTTTTCCGCCTTGATGCACGCGTTCTGGAACCTGCTGGTTAAACGCAGCCAGGACAAGACCGTCTTCATCTGGTGGATGTTTGTTGCCTCGGGCAGCTTGATGAATGTGGGGTTGCCTTTTGTCGGTGCGTTTCCCTTGCCCTCTTTGCGTGTGTTTGGCCTGGCGGCTATCGGTGCGTTCTGTTTCATGCTTTATCACCTTTTTAACGGCCGCGCATATCGAAGTGGGGATCTTTCGCTGACATATCCCCTGGCGCAGACTTCGATGTTCTGGGTGCCTATCTGGGGGGTGCTGATCCTCGGTGAAAAGGTCTCCGGTTTTGGCATGGCAGGGATCGGTCTGATCCTGTTGGGGGCTTACACAATCCAGCTGCGGGCGCTGGCCTGGAGCGAAGTCGTCCGGCCTTTCCGCAACCTGCGTGATCCCGGGGTGATGGCCGCGTTGGCTGCCGGCTTCATATACTCGGTCGGTTCGGTGATTGACAAAACTGGCGTTATGCTTTACTCGGCCTTCCATTTCACTTACCTGCTGGTTGCCTTTATGCTGCTATTCATGACTCTGAATATCATGCGGCCCAAATACCGGGGGCGCATTATGGCGGAATTCAGAAGCAGCCGTCTCCTGGTGTTCGCCGCGGGGCCGGTCATGATGGGTTCTTTCTTCGCTTTCCGCTACGGTCTGAAGCTGGCGCCGATGAGTTATGCTGTGCCGGTGCGCCAGGTCAGCCTGTTGATCGGTGTGCTGATCGGTGTGCTGTTTCTCGGTGAAGCTTGTGGCAGAATTCGTTTTGCTGCCACCTTGCTGATTCTTGCCGGTGTTGCGTTGATTCGGTTTGGGTAGGACAGGGACGCGTCCCGGTTTCTCTTTGCGTCCTCAGCGTCTTTGCGCTAAAACAGACTATGTCCATTCTCTAACTCTGGAAAAGTCATGAAAAACATCGCCAATTTCCTCTTCGAAGCCGGAATGCTCAAACGCACACCACGTACCGGCTTCCAGTTCCTCGGCTCCGGTGCCGAATCGGTTGCTGAGCATATCTTTCGCGCCAGCCTGATCGGATACACTCTGGCTCAACTCGATGACGAAGCGGATGCCGGCCGGGTTGTGCTGCTCTGTCTTTTCCACGATATCCCCGAAGCACGCACCGGTGATCTGAACTATGTGAACAAGAAGTACGTTAAAGTCGATGAGCGTAAGGCGGTCGAGGATCTTGCCCGCACCCTGCCCTTCGGTGATGATTACCGCAGTCTGCATAGCGAGTTTGTTGCCAGGGAAACGCGCGAAGCGCGTATTGCTCATGACGCCGATCAACTGGAAATGATCCTGGCGCTCAAGGAATACAAGGATCTTGGTAACCGCTATGCTGATGAGTGGTATCCGGTAACGCTCAAGCGGTTGCAGACCGAGACGGCAAAAACGCTGGCGGAAACGATCTGGGCGACCGACTCAACCCGCTGGTGGTTTGATGATGATACTGATTGGTGGGTGCGTGGAGAGAAGTGTGAGCGTGAGGTGTGAGGCGTGAAGAGTGTTGACGCCCGTGCCACGAGAGGTGCTAGAAGCCCTCATCCTTTTGATGGAGACTAGAGTCTGTCAGGTTCAGGCTTCTCCTCACTCCTGACGCCTCACCCCTAACTGAATATGCTGCGGAGCAGTTTCCCATGCTCGATCTCAAATTTCTGCGCGACACCTGGACGACGTCGAACGCTCGCCTGGCCACCCGTGGTGGTGCTGTCGATCTTGGCGCTTTCCGTGAACTTGATGACAGCCGTCGCAGCCTGCTCAGCGAGGCGGAAAGTCTCAAGGCCGAACGCAACCAGGTCTCGGCTCTGATCGGTCGCACCAAGGACAAGAGCCAGGTCCAGGACGAGATCGCACGCATGAAGAAGGTTTCCGCGCGCATCAAGGCCCTTGATGAGGAGTTGCGCCAGGTCGAGGAGAGCCTCAAGGCTGCTGCTGACCCTGCCGAACCTGCCCGATGCGAAATGCCCGATCGGTCAGTCCGAGGAAGATAACCCGGAGATCTAGTCACCTGGGGCGAGCCGACTCAGCTTGGTTTCAAGCCGAAGGCCCATTGGGACCTGGGTGAAGACCTCGATATCATCGATTTTGAACGGGCCACCAAGATTACCGGTTCCCGCTTTGCCCTTTTAAAGGGCGCCGGTGCCCGCCTCGAGCGTGCCCTGATCAATTTTATGCTCGATACCCACACCCTGATGACAAGTATACGGAGGTGTTGCCGCCCTTCATGGTCAATCGCGACAGCATGACCGGCACCGGCAGCTGCCGAAATTCGAAGACGATCTGTTCCATCTCGACGAGCCGGATTTTTTCCTGATCCCGACGGCCGAAGTGCCGGTGACCAACATCTTTCGCGAGGAGATTCTGGACGGTGCTCAGCTGCCGATCTGCTATGCGGCCTATACGCCTGCTTCCGCAAGGAGGCCGGAGCCCATGGTCGTGACACGCGCGGTCTGATTCGTCAGCATCAGTTCAACAAGGTCGAGTTGGTCAAGTTTGTCCGCCCGGAAGATTCGGACGCTGAGCTGGAGAAACTGCTCGCGATGCCGAAGGTATCCTGCAGGCTCTGAAGCTGCCCTACCGGGTTGTCGATCTCTGTACCGCCGATATTGGCTTCTCTGCTGCACGTACTTTCGATATCGAAGTCTGGCTGCCTGGCCAGCAGGCCTACCGCGAGATTTCGTCCTGTTCCAATTTTCGCGATTTCCAGTCCCGTCGCGCCGGCATCCGTTTTCGCCGCGAGGCCGGCAGCAAACCTGAATTCGTACACACGCTGAACGGTTCAGGCCTGGCGGTTGGACGTACCGTGGTAGCAGTTCTGGAAAACTATCAGCAAGAAGATGGTTCGGTGGTTATCCCAGAGGTTTTGCGCCCGTATATGGGTGGCATTGAAAAAATCAGTTGATACGAAGCGCGGTTCGTAATACATAGTACAAAATGAATACGGAGGAGTGGCCGAGCGGCCGAAGGCGGCGGTCTTGAAAACCGTTGATGCGCAAGCGTCCGTGGGTTCGAATCCTACCTCCTCCGCCAATTAATAATCCGGTAACGTCCGGAGAGACGCAAAAAGCCCCCATTTTTGGGGGCTTTTTATTTTTAAGGCTGCTAGGAGTCCGACAGATTCCTGGTCAGTGCTGCGTTCTTCGCGTCATCAGTTTTTCCAGCAACAGCCCCATGGGAATTGCAAGCAGTAGTGTGAGTACTCCACGGACCAGAGAAAATTTCCAGCCGAGAAAGAGAACTTCCAGTGGGATCATGGGGATCTTTACGGTGTAGGCCGCAAGGACCGTGGCAATCACAGCCCAACGTGCTCCCTGTTGGTGCAGACTCATCAACAGTGGAAAAATGATGTAGGCAGGGCCGATCAGGATTGTGCCGCAGAGTGCCGCCAGAAGTAGGCCGCTCCAACCGCTTTCCTGACCGACCATTTGCGAAACGCGTTCTCGGCTGATCCAGGCCTGAGTCAGCCCGACCAGACCAAACACGGCGATGATGATCGGCAGGGCAGAAACAAAAACTCCCATACCCCGTTCCAGGGCCTGCCAGGTTTTTCCTGGATCAACCTTGTAGGCCCAAAAGTAAAGGCCAATGATGGCTAAGGTGATCCAGTGTCCCCGGAGTATTTGAAGCAGTGAACGCATTAAATGATTATCCCTATACAGAGGCCAATCAACAGGGCCGAAACGAACGCCAGGCCATTGCGCAAAAGGGTGAAACGGAGACCGAAAACCTCGGCCTCAAACGGCAGCGTGACAATTCCCACAGAAATCCAGGCGACAATGAAGGTCGCCACAGCCGAAGGCCATGCCCCATTGTCAATCAGGGTTCCTGCCAGAGGAAAGGCGACCAGAGGCGGGCCAATGGCTATGGAGCCCAGTCCGCCGCCAGTCAGCAGTGCCATTAGCCCGGCATCCGCACCCAGGCGGCTTTCAATCCATGCCGGTGAAACAAACTGCTCGAACAGGCCGATCAAGGCAAAGATTGCCAATAACATGGGGGCCATTTTAACGAAGGACCCAACAGAAATTTCCAGGCTTCTTCTGGTTTTTTCCACAGAGGAACGGCCCAGCAGCAGGTAGGCAATGATGATTATAGTCAGGTAGATGAAACCAATGAATGTCATGAATTCTTCGCCAGGAGACGGTCGGACTTAAAAAACTACTGTGGAGCGGAGTAGTTGGTCCATTTTTACGGCAATTTCCGACAAATAGCACGGATATTTGTCGGAAGTTGCAGAGAATCTGGACCGACCATATTTAGTGGTTGAAAAACGTGGCCTACAGCATTACACTGTGCCTCCGCAAAAAAATGTGGATAGCGGAGAGGTGGCCGAGCGGCTGAAGGCGGCACCCTGCTAAGGTGTTGTACGGGCAACTGTACCGAGGGTTCGAATCCCTCCCTCTCCGCCAGTTTTTCTGTTAAGCTTGGAAAGGCTTGACTTTAGGTTGGTTTTAAGCGATAAACCGTGTTTCTTTGCGCCGCTAGCTCAGCTGGATAGAGCGTCTGACTACGGATCAGAAGGCCGGGAGTTCGAATCTTCCGCGGCGCGCCATATAAATCAAGGGCTTACGGCTTAACGGCTGTGAGCCCTTTTTATTTAAATGCACTTCAGGTAGCAAGATAGGTAGCAGGTTTTTTGTTAAGCCGTGTGTTTGGGGATGATTGTCAGAAGGTGATCTCCCCAGAATTAAAGCCCTCCTTGTCGTTTTGTGGTCCAGCGAGGCCTTGTGCTGAAAGATCCCCTGAAAAAGATGGGGCTTGCGATATGTTGATTTGTGGTTTCATAGACATCTTCCTCAACGAAGCTCAATATTCAAATTGTCCCAAAACACCATCTTCCTTTAATAATAACCGCACAAAATGGCCGTTATTAAAGTTTTCTTGAATAACGGCCCCCAAAAAGGTATCTTATTAAAGAGATCTTGAATAAGGAGCCTGACCATGAGCAGAAGCGGAACCCATATATCACAAGCCAGCGGCTATAAAGCCTTTATCCCGGCCCCCTTGCCGCCCAACCCCCCAATCGATCTCGACGATAAATTACAAGACATCCTCACGCGCGCCGACAGGGCCTTGGCCCGGCTCGACGGCCTCGGCCAGGTTCTGCCTAACGTCAATCTCTTCATCGCGATGTACGTGAAAAAAGAGGCCTTGCTCAGTTCACAGATCGAAGGCACCCAGGCCTCGTTGGAAAACCTGTTCGCTGCAGAATTGGGCGATTCTCCAGAAAACATCAACGATGTTGAAGAAGTCGTCAACTACGTCAAGGCATTAAACTATGGCCTGGAACGGCTGCGCGAGTTTCCCATGAGCCTGCGTCTAATCCGCGAAATTCATGCGGTGCTGATGGCTGGTGTGCGTGGTGGCGATAAAACACCGGGAGAATTCAGAAAGTCTCAGAACTGGATTGGACCACCGGGAAGCACCCTCAAGGACGCGACTTTTGTCCCGCCACCTCCGCATGAAGCTGAAAAGGCGCTGGGCGAATTGGAGCTCTATCTCCACCAACCGCAAACCCTGCCGGTGCTGATCGATTGTGCCATGATCCATTACCTCTTTGAAACGATCCATCCATTTCTGGACGGGAATGGTCGCCTGGGCCGTTTGCTGATCACCTTTTACCTGCATTGGCAGGGGGTGATGGAGAAACCATTGCTATATTTGAGCTACTACTTCAAAAGGAATCGTCAGGAATATTACGATCGATTGAACCTGGCTAGAGAGAGTGGCGATTTTGAGCAGTGGATTGCCTTCTTCCTGCAGGGGGGTGGTGACAACCGCCGATGCTGCGGTGGAGACGGCTAAGAACATTTTGGAGTTGCAAACAGCACATCGCGATCTGCTCTGGCAGAAGAAAATATCATCGCCCCATGCCGTGGGGATTCTGGAAAGACTTTTTCATACGCCTTATATCTCTGTGAATGATGTCGCAACGCATTTTTCCATGACATATCCGACTGCGGCGAAGGTTGTTGGGCAATTGGAAGGAATCGGTATTCTCAAGGAGGTTTCGGGAAAACAACGGGATAAACGCTACCTCTACGTCGATTATATGAATCTACTGAGTGAGGGGGCGGGCCTTTGAATCGTTCTCTCAAACTTTTTTATTTAACCAGGCAAAGAGATCTGAACCAACAAGCCACCCTCGGGGCGGTTGCTGGCGCTGATGCTTCCAGCATGCAAGCGTACCGCCTGTTCGGCAATGGCCAAGCCGATCCCGGTGCCGCCGCTCTGCCGATCACGGGCATCGGCTATCCTGTAGAAAGGCTCAAACAGTTTCTCCAGTGCCTCATCCGGAACCCCCGGACCCTGGTCGGCTATCCGGATCAGGATCACAGCTGACTTACGAATAAGTTCAACGTTGACCTGAGTACCGTCCCCGGTATATCTGATCCCGTTGCGAATGATATTCTCCAGCGCCCTCGCCAGCAGATCTTCATAGCCACTGACAACAGTCGTTTCAGGGCCTTTAAAAGTCACTTTGATCTTTCGATTCATGGCTTCATAGTCAGCATCACGAACCAGGTCAGACAGTAGCGCACAAAGGTCGAATTCAGCACGCGGCAACTCACTGACGCCGGCTTCCAAGCGGGCCAGGCTGAGCAGTTGACCGATCATCTCGTTCATTCGCGTGGCCTCCAGCTCGATCCGACCAAGGGCTTTCTGACGCGATTCCTGACTGCTGTCCTGTCGCACCAACTCCAACGCCACTCCCAGCCGCGCCAGGGGTGAGCGCAGTTCGTGAGAGATGTCCCGTAACAGTCGCTTCTGGGTGCCGACCAGAGTTCCAATTTTTTCGGCCATCTCATCAAAATCATTTGCCAGCCCTGCGATTTCATTTTTTACCCTTTATCTGGTGGCTGACCCGGGTCGATAAGTCACCGGCAGCGAACTGACAGGTTGCCTGGCGCAAACGACGGATCGGAGAGGTCAGAGAACGGGCCAGCCAGAAGCAGACACCGGCCGTGACCAGTAGGAGAATCAGCAAACGCCAGCCGAGAAAACCGTGGGTCAGGCCTTTGAATAAGTGCCCCACCGGAGGCTGGTCCGGTAGACCAAGGGCAACAATATAGAGTTTTCCCGTTCGGTTCTGTAGCGGGCTGGCCAGCCAGTTGCGTTCTCCCATCATTGGGAAAACAATTTCGCCACTGCGCAATGCCCGTTTAGATAAATGCAGCATTCGCCGCGGTATTTTTTGACGGGTCAGTGCCCGGCCGTTTGCGTCGAATAGAATGATATGGATCCCGGCATCCGCCATCAGCCCCTCGGCGAGCAGATCAACTCCAGTGACACCCTTATCTTCAAAAGCTTTAATGGCCTGGCGGCCATATTCGGCGATAGCGTGTTTGGCAAAACTCTGATGAGCGAATTGCGGGAATTCCTGATCTCGCAGGTAGGTCAGAAAAATGCCTGTAGAAGTGATCAGGATGATTGTCAGCAGAAAATAGAGAAATATTTTTACAAATAGACTGCGCATCAGCTGGAACCTTCCGGCAGAGAGTAGAGGTAACCAACGCTGCGGATGGTCTTGATTCGCTCCGAGTTGCCGCAGTGGTGGCCGAGCTTTTGACGCAGGGCACTGATATGGACATCGATACTGCGATCATAGGCAGACAGACGCCGTCCGAGGGCTTTTTCAACCAACTCTTCACGACTGATCACCTGGCCCGCCTGTCGCAGAAGCATCTCGAGAAGGGTAAATTCAACCGAGGTCAATTCGACCGGTTTACCTTCACGCTTGACACTGCGGCTGACGGTACTGAGCATGACATCGCCGACGCTCACTTCACTCGACTGCTGTGCAGCACTTGTCGGTACAGAGTCCATCACTTCTGTGCGCCGTTGAATCGCTCGCACTCGCGCCACCAGTTCCCGGGGGTTGAATGGTTTCGGCAGATAATCATCAGCTCCCAATTCGAGACCGACAATCCGGTCGATGTCGTCACCACGGGCGGTCAGCATGATCACCGGCAGCATGCTGGTTTTGCGGATTTTGCGTAACACATCAAAACCGTTCATGCCCGGCAGCATGACATCGAGCACCACCAGGGCATATTCCTCCGCCAGTGCCTGCTCCGCGCCCTCTTCACCTCGATTGACTGTTTCGACAGTGAAGCCCTCACTACTCAAGTAATCGCTCAGGAGTTCACAGAGTTCGACATCATCATCAATAACCAGAATTCGATTCATCATAGTTCTCCATACTTTTCCTGCTATTATAGCGAAAACAGTTTTGAGAGGTTGTAAAGAAATGTAAACTTGGAGCATTGAAGTACCCTGGGAGTACGTGTCGTAAGTAAATTGACCGATGAGACGAGAGCTGACTGACTTTACAAAACTTTACTCAAAGACAACAGCTCTTAACCCACTCTTTAGATTCTTTTCACTATAGTGGGATCAACAAAACGGAAAACACACCCACTCACAGGAAAGAGGAGATTAGTCATGAAAAAGAGAATTTTGATCCCAACCTTGATTGTTGGAGCACTGTTAACTGGAAGTCTGGCCATGGCGGGACCGGGCAAATGTGGCAGCAACTGCAGTAGCGGTTGTGGCGGCAAAGGACAAGAAGCCATGAGCTTCGAGCAGCATGAGGAGCGGATGGAGCAACGACTGGAGAAGATGGGCGCCATTCTCGACTTGACCGAAGAACAGAAAAATCAGTTTGCAACCCTGCTCAACCAGCAATGGCAGGAAAAGCAGCAGCTGCGCGATGAGATGCGGGCCAGTCGAGACGAAATGCGCGAAGCTCAGAGCGCTGCTAACTTCAACGAAACTGACTTCCGCGCTAAAGCGGCCAAGCAGGCCGAACTGAAAACCGAAATGATGGTAGCGCGCGCCAAGACGAAGCAACAGATTTATGCTCTGCTTACTCCCGAACAGCAGGAAAAAGCTGACACGCTTCGCGGCATGATGGGGGGCCGTGACAAAGGTCATCATGGTGGCCGTGGCTTCGATTTCTAGACGGCTGGATACGGATAGCATTATTTTAAAGAGGCCTCTCGATTATCGGGAGGTCTCTTTTTGTGGTGCGCCCGGCAACATTGGTCGTAAAATTGGTATTCGCAAACACCCTCATCGAGCGGATTGTAACTTGTGAGACAGAGTAAACCTGATAGCATTTAAACGATCCTGATATGTCAATAGCTCAACCCGGCGGGGAGGGGCTCATGAAGAACGAAAAACGCTCATACCACCTCATCCTCTTGATTAGCATCACTTTTTTTCTGGCGATTGTCCTGCTCATTGTCCCCCCGGCTTCCGCTTTTCTCTTCGATGACGATTTGCCCAAAGAAACCAAAGTCCGCAATCTCAACCTCCTCGCGGCTGGAACCATTATCACCTGGGGAGTCATCAACTGGGACTATTTCCAGAATTCGCCTCGAGCGGAGAATGAAGACTGGTTCGGTCACGAGACCGACGAGGGCGGCGCCGACAAGCTCGGTCATCTCTACACGACCTACGCTTTGAGCCACCTTTACGCCTGGATCTATCGAGACTGGGACTACCCTGAAGAGAAAGCCATGAGGCTCGGTGCCTTCTCGGCCCTGGGCACCATGACCATTATGGAGGTGGGTGATTCTTTCAGTAAATTTGGGTTTTCCTACGAGGACATGCTCATGAACTGTGTCGGTGCCGCGGCAGGCTATTTGCTGGGCACCTATCCAGAATGGCAACAGCGTCTTGATCTGCGCCTGGAGTATGCGTCGAGTCTGAGCAATTTTGAAACCGATGTGGTCACCGATTACGAACATCATAAGTATCTACTCGCCCTCAAGGCCGATGGTTTCGAGATGTTAAGCGATACGCCACTCCGCTACCTCGAGCTACACCTTGGTTACTATGTGCGTGGCTACGATGACTATCATTCCTCCCAGCCCGATGATGACCGGGAACGTACCGTCTATGTAGGCCTGGGCTTGAATGTCGGCAAAGTGATCGAGAGGGTTTGGGAGACTCGCATCTTTAACTACTTGCAACTCCCCTACACCTACCTCCCTCTTGAGCATGATCTCGACTGAATCCTGTCTTTGCTCTGGAAACAGAATCCATGGTGTCCTCGGAAACATTTTTTCATCTCGGCACGTACCGTTCGACACTCTCCTGAGCACAAAACATAGTCGATCTGCACAATTATTAGTCATCACAAACTTTTCTCTTGATTGAAAATACTTTTTTTACTATACATGAGGCCTCTGTATAATATTTATACACACTATTGCACAAAAAGGAGGCACCATGCCAAATCTACTGGATGAAAAGGTCGCACCTATCTACCAAGAGGTTCTGTCGCGTAATCCCGGTGAAACGGAATTCCATCAAGCGGCTCGTGAGGTTCTCGAATCACTTGGCCCGGTGCTGGTTAAGCATCCTGAGTTCGCACACCATAAGATCATCGAACGCATCTGTGAGCCGGAGCGCCAGATCATCTTCCGGGTTCCCTGGCGAGATGATAAGGGCGAGGTACAGATCAATCGTGGCTTCCGTGTTGAATTCAACAGCGCCCTTGGCCCATACAAAGGCGGCTTGCGTTTTCATCCATCAGTCTATCTCGGCATCATCAAATTCCTCGGTTTCGAGCAAATCTTCAAGAACGCCCTGACCGGCCTGCCGATCGGCGGTGGTAAAGGCGGTTCCGACTTCGACCCCAAGGGTAAGTCCGACGATGAGGTTATGAGTTTCTGCCAGAGCTTTATGACCGAACTCTATCGTCATATAGGCGAGCACACCGACGTACCGGCCGGTGACATCGGTGTTGGTGGT
>PVMK01127839.1_pt1 | contig 14157 bp, 12 predicted proteins | sample 1853481 | NCBI WGS metagenome assembly PVMK01 (sample SAMN08533507, study PRJNA380276) | Marine sediment metagenome, whole genome shotgun sequencing project. | reverse complement strand
CCGATCAACAGATCTCGGGAATGACCATAGTTGATACCCCGTAACTTGCTGCGGGGTAGTTCATTTAAATTATCATCAAGACATAGCAGTCATACCTTGAGCTTTACCAACTCAGCCTTAATGCCTTTACTATTAATGTGAAGCAGTCCTACAGACACTGGCAGTTTTAATCTCCTTGGCCCTGCACTGCCGGGATTCATATACAGGACTCCGTTATGCTTCTGTACTGTCGGTTTGTGGGAGTGACCAAATATTACGGCCTTTACTCCCGACACTTTTGGATCAATGTCGAGCCTGCCAATGTCATGGATAACATATAGCAGCATGTTTTTCAGTTCAACCGTTTCCGTGCGGTGAAGTTTTAAGGCCATCTCGTCCCTGTCCATATTCCCTCTTACAGCAGTGACAGGTGCAATGTTTTCCAGCTCCTGAAGAATTTTTTCATTGCCGATATCTCCGGCATGAATGATTCTTTCAACATTATGAAACGCATCATACACTTCAGGCCTTAGAAGACCGTGAGTATCAGATATTACTCCTATGGTATAAGATGATTTCTGTTTATCTTTATCTTTCATAACTTAGAGATAATATCATATTACAAAGGGAAGGTCAGTAAACAATATAAGAAAAAATCTGGATTCCGGATCAAGTCCGGAATGACATTCGGTTAAATTAAGTATCTTGTCCGAAGACAGGTTAATACAAAAATTAATTAAATGATTTTGCAGCTGATTCCACAAGCAAAGAGAACATAACATACATGACAACAAGCTGGAAGACCCACCCGATTACGCATACCCCCACAGCCCGCTTTGTGCTTTGATAATCAAGGGCCTGTCTGACCGCAATAACCATGGCCACAAGCATCCATATCGATGTTATGAAAAATACCGGACCTGATATAAATGGGACAATTCCCACTATTCTAATAAGTCCGGGAGAACTGGAAAAACCGATTGTGCGAAGAAGCTCTGTAAAACTGGACTCTGTCTGGGGTTCGGGCAGCAGTTTGGTCCCGATAAGATACGTCACATAGGCCCATACTATCCAGCCGGTGAGGGTAATTACGACCCCTATAAAAATTCCGCTAACTCCTAACTGCCCTATGTTAAGCGAACCTGCCAGGCTTGAGAGTATGACTACTGCCAGGGCCTGGTTTATCGAACTCTTGTCCGCCTCAACTTCCTCATAAAGCTGGGCATCCAGCCTGGCAGCACGAATTATTCGGTCCTTAAAACTGCTCACATATTCCCCCTTAACTATATAATATGAACTTATTACATTTTATCACTCAATCAGTTCTTATGCCAGCAAAAAATTTACACATAGACATTATTAATATACCTGTGCAATCAACGCTGAATGTTGTAAATAATCAGACTGTTATGTTACCCTTTTGGAAATCTAAATATTGACAATTTATAAGCCCTTCGGCTTCATTAAATTAAAGAAAGAGCACACTCCTATGTCAGAAGAAGTTCTGGTAGTAAACAATAATTATTTACAGCCTTATATAAACAACTCAGGCAACAGTTTTATTTCAGGTAACAATGACCTGTTATTTAATCTGATATTAAATAAACATTTATTTATGCCCAGGGATCTTGCTGAATATGATTTTGAACACAAGCAGGTCATCCCCTATCTTATTATTCGCAATAACAACAGCTATCTTCTGCTGCAAAGAACATCCAAACAGTCTGAAAAGAGGCTCCACAATAAATTCTCCCTTGGAATCGGCGGGCACATAAACCCTGAATCATCTGATCATGGGAACAACCTCATCATCGGCGGATTATACAAGGAGCTCAATGAAGAAGTATTAATAAACAAACCGTATGATCTTAAATTCATCGGTACTATTAATGATGAAAGCAACAGTGTAAGCAGGGTACATCTTGGCCTGTTATACGAACTTGAGGTACAGTCAGCCGAGTATGAAGTGCTTGAAAAGGACAAAATGTCTGCACAGTGGGAGAACAGGGATAATCTGATACAATATTATGACAGGATGGAAACATGGTCCCAGATTGTTTGCGATAATTACATCGCACCTGAAGGTCAAAAGAGCACTGCAGATTATAGCAATAAAACATAACCGGTGAGCATAATGAAACCAAAAGAACGCATCATACTCGCACTGGATGTATCTGATTATAATGAAGCTGTTGATATGGTCTCAAATTTCAAAGACCATATTGAGATATTCAAGGTAGGGTCTGAATTGTTTACGTCAGCAGGTCCTAAAATAATCGAGACAATTCATTCAATGGGCAAAAAGGTCTTTCTTGATCTCAAGTTCCATGATATCCCAAATACTGTGATCAAATCATCTCTTGCAGTAGCTAAACAGGGAATATTCATGTTTAACGTTCATACCATGGGCGGATATGAAATGATGCATGCAGCGGCCAAGGCCCTGAGCGAGTTTGCACTTGATAATAACTCTGTCAGACCAAAGCTGATCGGTGTGACTATTTTAACCAGCATAGACCAGACCGCTCTGAAAGATGATCTGGGAGTAGAACTCCGCATGAGCGCACAAGTCAAACATCTCGCTACTATGGCAGAGAGGGCCGGAATGGATGGAGTCGTTGCATCTGCCGAGGATGCTGAAATGATTCGCGCCCAAACCGGTAAGGGTTTCCTGATAGTAACTCCTGGTATCAGACCCTCATGGGTGGAGACAGATGACCAGAAAAGAACCCTTACGCCTAAAAAGGCCCTGCAAATGGGAGCCGATTACCTTGTTATAGGAAGGGCTATAACATCCCAACCCGCACCATTGGAAGCCCTGAAGCGTATTGAATCTGAAATAGCAGATGCCTGAATGCTTAACATCACTCCTTCAAAAAATACGTTTGTAGAAAATGCAAAGGCCGGAAGACTGTTGCCTGTTTATGCTGAACTCCCTTATATTTCTCCCCAGGATATTTACGGGTCCATAAATAAGCCATTCAGCTTCCTGCTGGAGAGTATTAAGGGTCCTGAAAATATTGCCAGATATTCATTTATCGGATCAGATCCATTTCTCATATTTAAGGTAAAAAATGGCAATGTTGAAATTCATCATGAAAGCAATGAAGTAAAAATGTCGTCTTCTCCTCTCAGAATTTTAAAAGACCTCCTGAGCAAATATAAAACCTGCCCCGACAAAAACCTCCCGCCCTTTACAGGTGGAGCAATAGGCATGATAAGTTATGACTTTGTTCAATATTTTGAACGACTGCCAACAACAGTCCTTGACGATCTCCAGATCCCTGATGCTCATTTCATGCTGGTAGATACATTAATAGCTGTAGATCATACATTAAATAATACATTGATCATTGCCTGTCCCGGCGCTGCTGATATTGTTACTGACAACAGGGGAAATCCTGATGACTGGGAAGGTTATTATGAAAATGCAACAGGGAAAATCAATACTATCCATAGTTCAATATCTTCTATTCCATCTGATAATAAAGAAGATACTTTGCAGAGTGCATCTGTGGCACCTGTAACCATTAATCATGAAATGGCAAAATCTGACTATATGGATATGGTAAAAAAAGCAAAAGATTACATTCATGCCGGTGACATTTTTCAGGCCAATCTATCCCAGAGAGTGTCTGCATATATCGGTGACGTCAGTTCCTGGCAGATATATAAAATGTTAAGCGTAATCAATCCTTCCCCTTTTGCATGTTACCTTGATATGGGAGATTACCATATAGCCAGTTCATCACCTGAAAGACTGGTCAAGGTCCATAGTAACACCGTTGAAACCAGACCGATTGCAGGCACAAGACCGCGTGGGGCAGATGCCGACAGTGACACCAGGATGAGGACAGAACTGTTGCTGAATGAAAAGGAAAGGGCCGAGCATCTGATGCTTATTGATCTTGAAAGAAACGATCTTGGAAAGATCTCTGACTACAGTACTGTAGAGGTTGATGAATTCATGATCACCGAAGATTATTCCCATGTTATTCATATTGTTTCAAATGTAAAAGGGACTATTGCAAAAGGCAAAGATTGTTTTGATGCGATCAGGGCAACTTTTCCGGGAGGCACCATCACCGGTGTGCCAAAGGTGAGATGCATGGAAATCATAGACGAGCTTGAACCGGTTACGCGAGGTCCTTATACCGGTTCGATCGGATATATAGGGTTTGACGGTTCGATGGACCTGAATATAATTATCAGGACTTTTTTAATTAAAAATAAGACGGCATATGTGCAGGCCGGTGCAGGGATAGTGGCAGACTCAGACCCGGAAAAAGAATATTACGAGACATTAAAAAAGGCTGAGGCTCTTATTAAGACTCTGGAAAATCTGTAGAGCAGTCACTTTTCATTTCTTTCCTCATTCTTTTCCTTTGTATGTCATTCCGGCAATCCTTCAGCCGGAATCCAGTCTTTTCAACACCTTCTGGATACCGGATCTCGAAACGAGTCTTCGCATAGAGTCGCTCCGACAAGCCGGCATGACAGAAGAGGAATATTTATGGAAAACATTTTATGCAATTTGTTTCTCAATAATTTTATAATAATTGATAAGCTTGCAAGATAATTAATTATTAGCATTAAGGGAGGGAAAATGGATTTAGATGCCATAAGCGGTCCAAAGAAGTCAGATCGACCTCTCATCCCTATTGTCAATGAAGAAACAGGGGAAATTGTAGAATCCAGAGCCCTGATCCTAAAAGACGAAACCAACCCCTTTGAAGCCATGTACAAGTGGGATGTGCAGGACAGGGTCACTATATCCCCTGAAGCCCGCCGTAAATACAGAGAGTTAATATTACAGGTCTGATCTCGTTTAATCTAATGGAAATAAAGGGCAGGGGATAACCTTACTCCAGCTTGCAGACAGCGCCATCCATGTACTTCATTATCTCGTCATAGTCCTTTTTAATCTTTTCATACATCAGGGCATTTGCAATTGCTGTACCACACTGCTCGGCAAGGGATTCAACAAAATGGATTTCCTGGTCTGAAAACTTTCTTGACTCACCAGTAAGCAGTCTTAATATTCCCAGCATCTTGCCTCTGGCAATGACAGGAACGGTTAGCATACTCTTAATCCCTTCCTCCAGTGCCTCCTTCTGGTATTGAATACGATTATCAGAGGACACATCATAAATAGCAACCGGTTTTTCCTTCAAGGCCTGGATAACATTTTTCTCAGCATCAATAGGGCCCCTGTTTAAATACTTCTCGCTTAAACCATAAGCTGCAGCAAGCTTGAGTTTCTTGCCCGAAGGATCAAGCAGCCTTATTGTAGCAGCTTTCAGGTCCATAACCTCAGGGATTTTCTTTACTATCATCTGGATTACATCTCCGGGCTGAAGTGATGAGCTGACAGCTTTAGTTACCTCTTCAAATACCTCAAGATATTCCTTCTCCTTGGATATCTGTTTTTCGAAGTGCTTTGCATTTACTATGGCAATAGCTGTCTGTTCTGCTATGGCAGACATAAACCTTGTATCTTCATCTTTATAGTTGATGGGTTTTTCAGAATAAAGCCTTAACCTTCCTATTATTTCTGCCTGAAATAACAAAGGAACAGACATAATGCTCCATATGCCTTCTTCCGCTGCCTCTTTATAATATTTAGAATTTTTATCTTCAGCAATGTCATATACCGAAACTGTTGAACTGGACAGGGAATGGGCCAGGCTTGCATCATATGAAACAGGTCCCTTGTTTGCATACTTTTCACTGAGACCATGATATGCGACCAGCTCGAGCTGCTTCTTTTCTTTATTAATAAGGCGGAGCATGCTGCCCTTTAATCCCATGACCTCAGGGATTTTTCTTACTATCATATTCAGAACTTCCTTTACATCAAGAGAAGAGCTGACCGTCTTTGTGATCTCTTCAAAAGACCCTTAAATATTCCTTTTCCCTTGATATCTCCTGCTCAAAAGCTCTGGGCATTTAAAATGGCAATGCCGCTCTGTTCAGCAAGCGAGGTAGTGAAATCAATCTCCTGTTGGGAAAATTCCCTGTGCTCTTCAGTAAGAAGACGCAGGATACCTATAAGCTTCCCCCCGTGCCGTAATCGGCAGTGTAAGCATGCTCTTTATTCCTTCTTCCTGAGCCTCTTTTTTGTACTGAATCCTGTCATCGGTTGTAGCATCATAAATGGCAACAGCCTTTTCCGTTAATGCCTCGATCACATTTTTTTCCGCATCTACAGGCCCCTTATTAAGATATGCATCGCTCAAACCATATGACGCGACAAGTTCGAGTTTCCTGCCATCCTTATCAAGCAGCCTTACAGTAGCGGCCTTTAAATTCATCACCTCCGGCAACTTCCTTACGATCATGTCAAGGACTTCCCGAGGTTTGAGCGAAACACTGAGTGCCTTTGTTACTTCCTGAAAGACTTCAAGATATTCTTTTTCCTTGGTTATTTCCTTTTCAAAATGCTTTGCGTTGACAATTGCAATGGCAGCCTGTTCAGCGATACCCTCCATAAACATGAGATCTGCTTCACTGTATTTTTTCTGGTGTGCCGTATAAAATCTCAGCATCCCCATAATCTCGTTCTGATATATCATCGGAACAGACAGTATGTTTTTTATGCCTTCCTCCATCGCTTCCTTGTAGTATTTCGATTCCTTATGTTCCGATATATCGTACTCGGAAATTGCTTTGCCGGCCCTGGCATCGTCAATACTTGCATCAAAAGCCACCGGACCTTTATGAACATATTTTTCACTCAGTCCATGATAAGCAGCAAGCTCAAGCTGTTTCTTCTCCTTATTAAGAAGCCTGAGTGTACAGCCTTTTAAACCCATGACCTCCCGGATTTTTCTGACTATCATATCAAGAACTTCCTTAAGGTCAAGTGATGAACTCAGGGTCTTGGTTATTTCTTCAAAGACCCTGAGGTACTCTTTTTCATTGGAAACAGCTGCTTCAAAACGCCTGGCGTTTACAATCGCGATAGCGCCCTGTTCAGCAATGGCAGACATAAACTTCAGGTCATCTTCCGTATAATTAACCGGTTCGGCAGTGTACATTCTAAGAATACCTATGACTTCCTTATCAGCACGCAAAGGAATGGAAAGAATGCTCCTGATCCCTTCTTCCCTTGCTTCTTTATAATATTTGGAGTCCTCATGTTCTGTAATGTCATAGACCGATACAGACTCACCTGCCAACGCGTCATCAATACTCTTGTCATATCCTACCGGACCTTTATTGGCATATTTTTCACTCAGTCCGTAATAGGCGGCAATCTCCAACTGCTGGGTCTCTTTATTGAGAAGCCTCAGGAGACTGGCTTTAACATTCATCACTTTCACAACATTAGTGACAATCAGGTGGAGCACTTCATCAATACTGATGCTGGCGCTTATGGCCTTGCATATATTCTGAAAACTCTCGAGATAAACCTTTTTCTCAAATATCTTTTCAGCACAGGAGGGACACATGCCATGGGTAAAGATACCAAAACCCTCGTTTGTGAGATAGGTTTCAAGCTGCTCCCAATAGTTTTCATCACTCCTGATTTTCTTGCACCACCCGCATATTGGGATCAGCCTCTCCTTATTTTCCGATTTAAGGCGGGCCTCCACTGTTTCTACACAGTGTGAAATATCCCTGACCGTCGCTATTACACCTGTCATCTTATTTTTTTCCATCAGCGGAGTAGCAGTTTCCTCAAGCATAACCATTTTCCCGTCATAGCCTGGTATATATAACTGCTTGCTCACAGTCTTTTTTTCCTGAAAGCACAGGGCCACTGGATACTCAAAGGGCTGAAGGGCAATACCCTTTTCATCTGTATAGCTGACATCATTAGGAGAACTGCCTATCATTTTATCTACAGAAAGTCCTGTCAGTACCTCGGCAGCCCTGTTCCAGTACTGAATTTCTTTCTCCATGTCTACAAGATATAAACCATCTGTCATGGATTCAAGTATGTTGAGATATGTTTTGCTTAGCCAGTTAAACATGATATTTATCTTATTTTGCTTCGAAAACTATATTTTTTGTCAGGAATTTCCCGCTGTACATGGCACTGTCCGCAAGTCTCAGCAACTCTTCCTTCTTTTTTGCATTATAAGGGTAAGAGGCCACACCAAAACTGGCTGTAAGCCTGATTGAATAAGATTCATTTTTGATAAATACATTCTTCTCAATCAGCCTTCTTAACCGTTCGGCAACAAGAAAACTCACCTCGCGGGAAGTCTGGGGCAGTATCATTACAAACTCGTCCCCGCCATAGCGGGAAACAATGTCGAGCTTCCTCACATTCTGCTGGAGAAGTTGGGCTATCTCAACGATCACCCTGCTACCCACCAGGTGACCATATCTGTCATTCACCCTTTTAAAATTATCCATATCCATAAAGATGAGTGAAAATACCGAATTAAAACGCTTTGACCGTTCTATCTCCTGATCAATGGCCTGCCGGATATAGTTCATATTATAGAGGCTGGTTAATTCATCATTCTTCAGTTTTTCATAAAGGTATGCCTGCTCAATCGCTATCGCTGCATAGTGAGCACCGTTCTCAAGCAGGTTCATATCATCATCTGAAAACACTTTTTTCCTGTCTGAATTTAAAAGTCTTATGACTCCCACAACACGATCGTGAATTATGACCGGAACACACAGCAATGCCCTTGTTTTTACTGATCTGTAACTGTCTGCGGTTTTATCATACCGCTTATCCGCCTGAGCATCCTCAATATTCAGGGCAATTCTCTTCTCCATTACATAACCTGCAATACCAGTTCCTTTTTTAAAAACCTGTTTTCTGATCATTGCAGAATTCCGAAGCTTAAGCATCTCAAAAAAAGGCTCATCATTGATAAGCAGGGAACAGGCCCCTGAACCGGTGAGAGTTTTTAGTGATTTTAAAATAGACCTTAAGATTGCTCCAATGTCAGATGTTGAAGCAAATATCTTTCTAATCTCATCATGCAACTTTGATTCTTTTAATTTTTTCTCAAGTTCGGCCTTTATTGCCTCATTCTCTAACTCCAGTGATTTATAAACTGCGAGTTTCTTAACCCATTGCATAAACTCTCCAGAGGTCAACGGTTCACTCACTGGAAAGGCAAGGTCGCATTTTAACCATGCATTTTTTTCTCTTTTTGAACTGTTCCTGTCCAAGAGAATAATTTTAGGGATCAATGCTGAATGCTTTTTAAAAGTGGAGGAACTATAAAAGGCAGAAGATACTGAACCATCAATAACAATAATATCTGTCTTGCCATCTTTTAAGCGAGAAAGGGCTTCATTGATTTTCCGGACGCTTGTGGTGCGCCACCCTTTGCTTGTGAGGGATTTCTTATAATTACTAACATAAGAACTGCCTTCATCTATTAGTAGTAAGTCACCCATTCATTCCACAGCATTTTTTGTATTTCTTGCCGCTACCGCAAATGCAGGGATCGTTTCTACCTATCTTTTTGTCTTTTATAACAGTTTGAGGTTTAGCGCTCTCTGTTCCGCTGCCCCTGCCATATGTCATGCTTGATGGCCTGGGAACAAACTTTTGCTGTACTTCTGCTTCCCTGGCAATCTGGATCTTCATCAACCTTGATACAGTCTCTGATGCTACCCTGCCGCCCAGATCTGCAAATATATCAAATGCTTCTTTTTTGTATTCTACCAGAGGGTCTCTCTGACCGTATCCCCGCAGTCCCACACCCTCTTTCAAATGGTCCATGCTTAACAGATGGTCTTTCCACTGAGAATCCACTACCTGCAGGAGCACCATTTTTTCCAGATATCTGAAAGTTTCAGCTCCTATTTCCTGTTCTTTGTTTTCATAGGCCTTCATAAATTCATCAACAATACTCTTACGAAGCTCATCAAAGTTCGTCACATCCAGTGACGGAGATATAAGAAACTGTCCGTAAAGGGCATCGCCAAGACTCTTCATGTCCCACTCCTCAGCATGCTTGTCTTCAGGACAGTATATATAAAGTATTTCATCAAGGGCCTCTTCTGCCATTTCAAGGATTCTCTCTTTCAGGCTGTCTGCAGTAAGTATCTCCCTGCGAAATGAATAAATCTCTGTCCGTTGTTTATTATTCACATCATCATATTCCAGCAGATGTTTTCTGATATCAAAGTTGTGGCCCTCAACCCTTTTCTGTGAGGTCTCTATGGCCTTTGACACCCACTTGTGCTCTATCGGCTGGTCTTCTTCCATTCCAAGCTTGCCCATCATGCCTGATATACGATCTGAACCGAATATCCTCATGAGATCATCCTCAAGAGAAAGATAGAATCTGGAAGAACCCGCATCTCCCTGACGTCCTGAACGCCCCCTGAGCTGGTTGTCAATTCGTCTGGACTCATGTCTTTCAGTACCCAGGATATGAAGGCCGCCGGCAGCGATCACTTTTTCCTTGTCCTCTTCGCAAAGTTTCTGTGCCTTTTCAAAGGTCTTGTTATATTCATCCTCAGTATAATCCTTCTTGTCCCTAAGCATTTCCTTGGTCAAACCCTCAGGGTTTCCTCCCAATACAATATCTGTTCCTCTTCCGGCCATGTTAGTAGCTATTGTAACGGCCCCGTACCTGCCTGCCTGGGACACAATCTCTGCCTCGTTTTCATGGTACTTTGCGTTCAAAACAGAATGGGGAGTTTTTTTCTTTTTTAGCATGGCCGCGAGCAGTTCTGAGGTTTCTATTGCAATTGTTCCTACCAGAACAGGTTGCCCTCTTTTTTGACAATCTATAATTTCATCAGCTACAGCATTAAATTTGGCTTTGACTGTTTTGTATATGATATCGGCATTATCCTGTCTGATCATCGGTTGGTTAGTTGGAATAACAGCCACTTCCAGATCATATATCTTTGCAAACTCCTCTGCTTCAGTATCAGCAGTACCGGTCATTCCGGACAGCTTGTTATACATCCTGAAATAGTTCTGAAATGTGATGGTCGCAAGGGTCTGATTTTCACTGGCAATTTTCACACCTTCCTTTGCCTCGATAGCCTGGTGCAGCCCGTCAGACCAGCGTCTTCCCGGCATAAGACGACCTGTGAATTCATCAACAATAACTACTTCATTGTCTTTAACAATGTAATCCACGTCCCGTTTGAAAAGACCATGTGCCCTCAATCCCTGATTGACATGATGGACCAGCTCCATGTTAGCAGGGTCATAGAGATTGCCCACATTCAGAAGGTTCTCTACTTTAACATTGCCATCATCAGTGAGAATGGCATTCTTGGCTTTTTCATCAATTGTGTAATCAGTATCTTTCTTGAGCCTTGGAATGATTTTATTTATGACGTAATATTTATCAGTCGATTCTTCCGAGGGACCTGAGATAATCAAAGGGGTCCTGGCTTCATCAATCAATATACTGTCCACCTCATCAACGATCGCATAGTTCAACTCCCTCTGAACATAATCATTGATGTGATATTTCATATTATCTCTCAGGTAGTCAAACCCAAACTCATTGTTAGTACCATATGTAATATCAGCGTTATAAGCCTCCTGTCTCTCAACAGGTCTTAAATACCGCAGCCTGCGCTCTTCAGAATGATAGGTTGGATCAAAGATAAATGAGCTGTCATGCTGATTAATACCGATAGAAAGTCCAAGAAAGTGATATAACGGCCCCATCCACTGGGCGTCCCTTTTTGCAAGATAATCATTGACCGTAATAACATGTGCTCCCTGTCCATCTATGGCATTCAGATAGACCGATAATGTACCGACAAGAGTTTTACCTTCACCGGTTTTCATTTCTGCTATTTTCCCCCTGTGCAGCACAATTCCTCCTATTAGCTGCACATCAAAGTGTCTCATATGAAGGACACGCCACGATGCTTCTCTAACTACTGCAAATGCCTCAGGGAGCAAGTCATCAAGGGTTTCACCCTGTTCAAGTCTCTTTCGAAACTCGTCTGTCTTGGCCTGCAACAGCACATCTTCCAGACCTTTTACTGATTCCTCTAACGAGTTGATCTGATCAACAATTGGCCCTAACTTCTTGAGTTCTCTCTCATTATTTGTGCCGAGAAGTTTAGTTAATAATCCAAACATGGGGTTATTATAACAAAATCACTGGCTTTAACATATATATATACAGACACTAATTAGAGTCTTTGTATAAAGTCCGTTCAGTTGTCATACCGGACTTGATCCGGTATCCAGAAGTCATTGAAAAGACTGGATTCCGGCTTAAGGATTACCGGAATGACAAACAAAGAAACACAGTTTATACACAGACACTAATTAGAGTCTTTGTATAAACTTAAACATTGAGCTGTCATTCCCGCGTTCTTTTAGGCGGGTCGGAGCGACTCTTGCGTAGACTCGTATCGAGAATCCAGTCTTTTCATCAGGTTCTGGATGCCCGACTACAGACTTCGGGCATGACAAAAATGGAAAATGACAATTTATGGACAGACTCTAATTAAATGTGAGAACAAAACACTATTCTTGAATTAAACCATAAAGGCAATATACAATAACTAATTCTTTATTGTGCGGGCGTAACTCAGTGGTAGAGTTTCAGCTTCCCAAGCTGAGGGCCGCGGGTTCAAATCCCGTCGCCCGCTCCATAAAAGACAGACAACAGACATAAGAACACAGATCAAAGACAAAAAACTACAGAGTCTGTTTTCTGCAATCTGGGCTCTGTGTTCTGACTAATATGACTAAAGGGTTGATTCACATATATACCGGTGAAGGCAAGGGCAAGACAACTGCCTCGTTCGGGCTTGCAAAAAGAGCTGCCGGTCACGATAAAAGAGTGCTTGTGCTCCAGTTCCTTAAGAGCGGTATCAAAAATTCAGGTGAGATAAATTCCGCCAAAGAGCTTGGCATCAAAGTTATAAAGTTCAGAAATCAGACCACACCCCTGTTTGATCCAAAGGTCAAAATCTCTGACCTGAAGACGTCCATAAAAAAAGCTGTCGCCAAAACTGTACAGGAATTAAAAAGCAATGCATACGACCTGGTAATACTGGATGAGTTTAACACTGTCCTGGGCTGCGGTTATGCAACAATGAATGATGTTGAAAATATCCTGGATGCAAAACCGGAAAAGGTTGAGCTTGTCTTCAGCGGCAGGGGAGCTCCAAAGGAGTTAATTGAAATCGCTGATTATGTGACCGAGATGAAAATGATAAAGCATCCCTTTGAAAAAGGGGTGAAGGCCCGCAAGGGGATAGAGTTTTAAAGAAAGGGGTCTAGGTTCCAAGGGGTCCAGGGTTCAAGGGAATAAAAAACTGCCTCTTCAATCCATTATGATTCCATTTGCTTCTTCACATAATAAACCCGCTGGATTACTGTGTAGTGAGTCAAAACAAATAGCAGAATCATAAAGGGGAACACGAGACCTGTAAGTGCGGCAAGAGACATAAATACGATCCTCTCAGGCCTTTCCATAAGTCCTGTCTTGCATTCCTTTCCAAGACTTTCAGCCCTTGCCCTTACATAGCTTATTAACAGCGCCCCTACCATAGTACCGACACTGAGTAATGCCCCTGCCATGGATCCCTTCTCTATAAAATACCAGGCAAATCCTGTTAAAAGTACAGAATCAGAATACCTGTCGACTACAGAGTCAAGAAATGCTCCGTATTCAGTAACCTTGTTATACATCCGGGCTGATATACCATCAAACATATCAAAAAACGATCCCAGTACGATCAGAATCCCCCCCAGGAACAGGTTCTTCGTAAGCACTACTGAAGCAATAACAGTAACAATAAAGCCCGCAATAGTGACTGTATTTGGATTTACTTCAAATGTTCTGGCAAGTGATGTCAGATGTTTTTCAATGTGCCTGCCTATATATGCAAAGAATGTTTTCATATTTTAATATTTCTCCTAAGTATGATTTTCGTCAGAGTTGGTTTGCTATTTATATGATAAAAGTATTTATAAGTCAAGAGTAATTGAAAGTTGATGACAGAGCGGTCACGTTTAATAACTTGCTTTTCTCTGTATTGCCAATTAATATTTATAATCGTTATGAAAAATAAAATTATTGCAGACAGAGCAACACTTAAAGAGATCGTCACTGCATTACAATCGCAGGGCGAGAAGATTGTTTTTACAAACGGATGTTTTGATTTAATTCATGTGGGGCATGTACGTTACCTTAGAGAAGCAAAAAGTTTAGGTGATATACTGGTAATCGGTCTCAATGCAGACTCTTCTGTCTC
>PVMK01116415.1_pt1 | contig 14160 bp, 14 predicted proteins | sample 1853481 | NCBI WGS metagenome assembly PVMK01 (sample SAMN08533507, study PRJNA380276) | Marine sediment metagenome, whole genome shotgun sequencing project. | reverse complement strand
GGCTTCGACCAGGGGAGAAATTGGAAGAAGAATTAGTTGGTATGGAAGAGAATGCGATGCCATCATCATTAGAAAAGATTTTTAAAGTAGGATCAAGGACATCTGTTGACGAATCGTTTTTATTGAAAGTTCAGGAAATGGCAGACATTTATGACATCAACGATCATGATGCAGTGATAAAAAATCTACAGCATCTCATTCCCACCTTTATTCCGGCGAAAATAGTGGAACAAAACGGATCTTCTGGTGGTGTGTCTCCACAAGTTGAAACAGCTTGTAGATCACAATCCTAACCTTCTTGGTGTTTTGCGCGCACCTCTAGAATTTCGAGTGCATACGTATACAGAAGCTGATCATGGGGTCATGGCGTCAGAGTGAATCGAAACCACTAACTCCAGACCTAGAAATTGCGGACAATAAGATTCGAGTTTGGGGTGGCCTCAAATTTTTCAGGTTTCTGAAACGGAAACAAGAAACATGTTTTCCCTTATGTTATGGGCTCTAAAGTGGGAATTTAGGTGGATCGGGAAAAGGGACGGCTTCTAAAGTGGTCGGAGAAACCAAGCAGTCTTTTTGTGTTCGAAAATGTGTTAGATAACTGGTGGAATTTATTCATGATGCTGCCTTCTTCAGAACAATATCTCCAATATATACTTTTGGTGTATAGTGATAATCGAGGGATTGATGCTCTCTCAGCTTGTTATACTGCTCAAAGCAGGCACTCAATCCGCCACGGCATTCCGGGATATTTCAGTATCCTTTTAAATACACTTCTTCTTGTTTCACGGTCCTCCAAAGCCGCTCGACAAAGGCATTGTCTAAGGCCCGCCTTTCACATCCATGCTGACCTTGATCTTTTTTTGACTTTAGGAGTTGGGTGAATGCTTCGCTCGTGTACTGGCTCCCCTGATCGGTATTGAATATCGCAGTCCGAATGACTTTGAAAAACAATTGCTTGAAATGAAAGAAGTTGCTTAAATAAGGGGTATCAAAAACCTTGCCCAGGTCACCCCATCTCCAATTTATTGAAGCAGTGGAAAGTCCAGATGGGCTTTTGGGGGAGCAGCGTTGGTTTTGAATATGCGGAGCCATTCTGCAAATGCTTAATCTAAGCTTGATCTAATTAGTCGTGAAGCGTTTTACGGATATTCTTATAAGTACCATTGTGCTTCTCGTGTTTTTCCCGTTTGGTCTATTGATCATCGTAACTATAGCTGTTGTTGATCCCGGTCCTATTTTCTACAGGCAAGAGCGGATTGGGAAGGACGGAAAGAAATTTTTCCTGTGGAAGTTTCGAACGATGCGGGTGCCCCAATCTGCGGAAGAAGGGCAGATTGCCCTTGGATCAAGGGATCCCCGCATTACCCCACTTGGTTACTATTTGCGGATGCTCAAATTAGATGAAGTTCCACAGTTATTTAATGTGATAAAGGGTGAAATGAGCTTGGTGGGGCCACGACCGGAAGTTGAAAAGTACGTACGTATGTATAACGAAGAACAGAAAAGGATTCTTGCACTACGTCCTGGCTGTACAAGTATTGCAGTGATTCGAGGTCATTTTCATGAGGCTGCGTTGCTTGATCACCAGCAGGAAGATCCTGAACAGTACTATATCAAGAAACTTATGCCACAAAAACTTGCCCATAATTTGTACTATTTAGACCATCAGTCATTTCTGTTAGATCTACGAATCTTGGTCGGTACGGTTCTGCTATTATTAAGAATCTGCAAAAATCAACCGATAACTGAAAGTATTGGAATGCCAAAGACTGATTTATAGAAGAACGAGTAAGCCAATCAACAAGGTTTTTGTCACTTTGTCTCCACATCCCTTCTAGGCACTACCTTTAATTAGGTATGGACTCCCCGAGTTTGGCTTTGTAATCTTTAACAGAAACTTGAACCGTCTCTTTTTGTAGGGTATTATTCGTAAAAGTTAGGTATGAGCCTGGGTATAAGTACATACTCGTAATTTGGCTGCTGAAATCCGAGTTATTTTTCCATCGAGACTTCATATTTTTTATGAAGTGAAATCATTGAAGGTAATTAAAATGCGAATGCTAGCTTTTGTCAGTATGGCCCTTTTTCTTTCTGCCTGCAGTTCTATTGGGTCTGGCGTTGAAGTTTTCCAAGCCGCAGATTTAGGAAAAGACGGTTTTCCGAAGTTTTCTAAAAATAAGAGCCTGAAGGGCACGAAATCTGTCCCGCCTGACGATGAGCAGTATGTTATTAAACCTGGTGACCAGCTGAGCGTTAAATTCTTTTTCAACCCTGAGCTGAATGAAGAGAATTTGATTGTGCGCCCGGATGGGCGGATTTCTCTCCAACTCATCCATGAAGTTGAGGCCGCAGACTTGACAGCCCTTCAACTGGGGAGTCTTTTGGTGGAACGATATAAGGGACAGCTCAAGAACCCGGAGATCGCCGTCATCGTGCGCTCAGTCAAAGAAAAGCCTCATGTCTACCTTGATGGACAAGTGAATAGTCCAGGAGTGATCGAAATTGTTGGGTCGCTCAATGTGTTGCAAGCTGTTGCGCTTGCCAATGGTTTTAAAACAGACACAGCAAAAAAAGATGCAGTGATCGTGATGCGGCAAGACCAGAGCGGCCATACGTTCCTCATTGAGTTAGACATCGAGGCTGCGCTCAGTGGAAAAGACTTAAGTCAAAACATTCAGCTCCACCCATATGATTTTGTCCAGGTTCCCAGGTCTTTCTTTTAGAGCCAGCTAAATCAATGTAGCTTGGTCTTGCAGGGGATTCTGGATCATAAACGCGTTCAATACAAAATAGAGCTTAATAAATAGAGCTCTTTGTTCGAAAATGATTGAGGTTATGACATGCGTACCGTGACGAATCAATTTATTTTTTACTCATCGAGACTGCATCACCATCGTATCAAAATGCTTGTTTTCTTGTTTCTTATCTGTGTCACATTACAGGCTGGCTTTAACCAACAAGATTTTGCATACGCAAATCCTGAAAATACGTCTACCAGTTCGGTAGAAAACGAAGATCTGAAAAGCTCTCATGAACAAGTGTTTTCGATTATGAAACAACAACTCCGTTCTTACCAGGAAAGCCTGGAAGAATCGGAGGGTCGTCTGCAAGACTTTCAACGGAAACATGGAATTATTTTGCTTGAAACACAAATGAGTCACCTTCTTCAGCAGCGCAAATCTTTGGACGATTCCTTGAAGACTGCCGAAACCCAAGTTAAGGGCTTTCAAGAGAAGCTCACCTGGGTGCAGGGTCAGATTAGCCAGATTCCTCACGAGGTTCCTCTTTCGAGTTCGCAAAAAGAGCAAGGGCTTCTTGGTGGTGCCAAGAAGCAAATATTGGATCTCCAATTAAAAGAACAGGAATTATTGAATAAATATCACGAGAATAACCCTCATGTTCAGTCTCTTCGAAGGGAAATTGAATTGATTAATCAGTTCATTGAGGAACAGAAAGTGTTCTCCACCGCCAAGAACCCCCTCTATCTCGAAATGGAAATGCAATTATTTCACACCCAAGCAGACCTTGTATCGGCTGAAGCCCAAAGTGGAGTGATCAAACAACAGATTGCTAGGGTGGGCAAGGAATTGGATAGACTGAAAAAATTGGGGCCGGAGCTCGATGAACTACGACGCCAAGTCGTGGCAGATGAAAAAAATTACATTGATTACCTTACCAAGGTAGGAACGACGCCACCACAAGACTATCAAATTCAGGTGGGAGATCAGCTCGATATTAAATTCTTTTTTAATCCGGAACTCAATGAAAAGGTTTTGGTCCGGCCGGATGGGCGTATCGCTTTGCAGTTGATTGGCGAACTCCCTGTTATCGGTAAAACGGTAGAACAAATTCGAACGATTTTAATCAAGAATTACTCCGGGCAACTCAAGAATCCTGAGGTGGCGGTTCTTCTTCGTTCATCTAATGTGCCTGGTGAGGTTATCAGTGCAACAGGAGCGGAAGGCAATCTTGGAGGGGGCAATGGAAACTGAAGTTCTCTTTGAGAAGGAGACGCTACCATACCCCTTTGGGAGTCCAAGGGATTTTTTGACCGCCCTCTTCAGACAAAAGAAGACAATTTTCTTGACATTTATTGTGTTGTTTATTGGAGCGGCAGCATGGATCAATTCTCAAAAAACTCTTTATGACGCACATGCTACGTTAGTACTAAAGTTCGGGAGAGAACAGATATTCCGACCAGAAGTAGGCCAGAAGAATCAGATCGTTCGGCATGATCAAGCAGGTGCTGTTGAATCAGAGCGAAAAATTATACATAGTAGGGACCTTGTCAGACGGGTGGTAGCTGATATGGGGGTTGAAAATCTCTATCCGGAATTAATCAATCCTTCAAAGAGGAATCCTCAAAGGGAAATAGAGCACGCCACATCCAAGTTTTTGGGAAATCTGGAGTCTCTGACAGTCAAGATAATCTGATTCAAATTATTTTTCTTCATGAGCAACCGAAAGTAGCTGCCCAAGGGTTGAACAACTTGGTTGAATTCTTGAAAGAGAGACATCTTCAAATATTTAGCGATCCGAAGGCTTCGTTTTTAACGAAACAATTACAGGTCTACAAGGAGCAACTGGAGCATTCGGAAGAAAATCTTCAGGCTTTTAAGCGTAAGCATGATCTTTCCTCCCCCCTTGTGGAACAACAAACCCGTCTCCTCGATCAACGGGCCGATCTGGATAGCCAGTACAAAACAATCAAGAATCAGCTGCAAGGATTGCAAGGTAAAATTGCTTCACTTGATAATCAGATGAATACCATTCTCAAAAATATTCCGGTTTCCTCCGTGGAAGAAGGGGGAAACTTGGAAAAGGCCAAGGCTGACCTGTTTGCCTTGAAACGCCGAGAACAAGAACTATTAACCAGGTACACTGCAACCAGTTTTCCTGTTCTGAACCTTCGGAAAGAAATTGATCTGGTGGAAAAGTTTGTTCTCGTCCAACAGAAAAGCGAGCGTGCCAATACGATAGCAAGTGGAAAGAAAGCGATGTACAGCAAGCTTGAATTGGATCAGCTGGGAGCCGTGTCTGAGTCAACGACCCTCCAGGCAAGGGGCCATGTTATGGCTCTTCAAATCGATGACCTTGACAAAAAAATCCAGCGACTTGACGAAATAAATAAAGAGCTAATCGTTCTAGACCGACAACAGGCAGCTGACGAGCAGAATTATCAGCTTTATCTCAAAAAGCTTGAGGAAGCTAAAGTGTCAGAAGAGATGGATCGTCTTAAAATGTCCAATATTGGTATAATTCAAGCTGCAGACGTACCTCGGAGGCCCTACGGTAGGTCAAAGCCCATCCTACTCCTAGGGAGCACAATTATTATTTCAATCATGAGTGTAGGGCTGGCATTATTGTTGGAATTCTTTGCAGGGGGCTATACCAGGCCCGATCAGGCGGCCGAGGACTTAGGCCTTCCCGTTCTGGCTTCTTTCGGCCAAAAAATATAAGAGGAATCCTGTGTATCTTGCCTATTATGGTCTTCAAAGAGAGCCCTTTCATACCACCCCTGATCCCAGTTTCCTTTTTTTGAGCCCCAGCCATAAGGAAGCTCTGGGGGCGATCATCTATGGTGTTGAAAAAAGAAAAGGATTTATCGCGATCATTGGGGAAGTAGGCACGGGGAAAACTTCGATTCTACGCGCCTATCTTGAGCGAAAAGCTCCTCAGAAACAGAAAACGATCTATATTTTTAACCCGGCTTTGTCTTTTCATGAACTTCTCATTGCAATATTCCGTGGTTTGGAACTTGTTCCAAGACAGGACGATGTCACTGAAATGGTGAATCAACTTCATGAAGCTCTGGTTACCGAATACCAAGCCGGGGGGACTGTTGTGCTCGCGATTGATGAAGCACAAAATATGCCGGTGGAAACACTGGAAAATCTTCGGATGCTTTCCAATTTAGAGACGTCAACGGATAAACTTATCCAGATCATTTTATTAGGCCAACCTGAATTGGATAGCTTGTTGAAACAACCGGTCCTAAGACAGTTTCAACAACGCATTGCGCTTTGGGCAACTATTCGCCCACTTACAGAGGAAGAAAGTCGAGCCTATATTGAGCATCGTACTGCACGAGCCTCTACCCCAGGTACTTCTTTGTTATTTAATAAAAGTGCAGATACGCCCTCGCTATTTACGAAAGGTGCTCTTAACCTTATTGTTCGGCAGGCGCAAGGGATTCCTCGGCGATTAAATATTCTTTGTGACAATGCACTCATCACTGGGTTCGGTCGGCAGTGCAAACCTATACCCGTGAGTGTAGCGAGAGAAATTATTGAGGACTTTGGTGCGAACGAGGTGCCCAGTTCATTCAGTTATGTTAAACGGGCTGTTGGTATAGGCGTCGCAATTATCTTTGTACTGGGAATGTTTTTCTTTTTCGATGGATCTTTCGGTAATCGCAATATAGGAATGCAACCAACTGTCAATCAGGTTGGTGGGCCTGCGTCTGGAAAGAGTACAAGCTCAAAGGCAGGACCTTTGACGGGAGTCGGCCAACTAACACAAAGCCAAAATGGCGGTTTTCCACTCGGAAAAACCCCAAATCGTGACATTGCCCGAGATACTATGAGTCGTAGCCGTCAACAGGAGGAATCTACAACGGTTTCAGGCGTTCAGCCTTCTGTAGGCTTTCCCGGTATGGCCACGGCCGAGTCCGGCTTGATAGACAGACAATCCTTTAACTCTTCAGATAACTCTTCAGACGGAGTTCTCCCAGTTACTACCTCGAACCTCAAGGGCCATGAAGGTCGAACTACGGAGAAACGAGCAACGCTATCTATGGCAGAAAAAAATTTTGCGAGAGAGGTCAAGGAAGGAGAAAACCTGAGTCAAATTACAATGGAGACTTATGGTTCACAAAATGTAAAGTATCTTGAATGGGTCAAGCAACATAATCCACAAATTGTGAACCCAGACTTTATTCTTCCAGGTCAAAAAGTTGTGCTACCTGAGTATCGGAAAAATGAGGCATCTCAATGAGTAAAATCTACGATGCGTTGCAAATAGCTCATGGAGAACGGTTAGCTGCAACCAAGGAGGTGAGCGATGAGCCTATTATTTCTTCGCCCCCTCCCTTAACAGGATACAGCCCATCAGTTCTTCCAAGGTTCTATGAAGAATCTGACCTGCTGGCTTTAGCTCAGAACATTGCGGCACGCCTTCCGAACCCTGATCAAAACGTGATTCAGTTTATTGGTTCTCGGATGGGAGAGGGGACCTCTACTCTTATTCGGGAATTTGCTTTGACTGCAGCTAAGCATAGCAATAAGCCTGTGCTACTCGTCGAGGCTGATTTCTATCGGCCATCTCAGAATCAAGCTTTTGCCATTGAAACTAAACCTCCTTTAGAACTTGTCCTACAAGAAGGGAGGGCTCTGGATGGTGCCATTTCCCAGGTTGAAGAGTCGAACCTGTTTCTGGCTTCGCTTTCTTCTAAGATTCAGCGGTCTCTTACCGACCGTAGCTTTTTCGGTTCTACTGATATGTGGAAAACAGCGCGGGAACAGTTCTCGCTCATTCTCATTGATTCCTCGCCGGCCACTGTCACGGCCGATAGCCTAGCAATTTGTGAAACTGTTAATGGGGTTGTCCTAGTCCTTGAGGCCGAAAAGACTCGGTCTGCCGTTGCGCAGGAGGTTAAAAGGCAGATTCTTATGCGAGAAGGGAATCTTCTTGGTATTGTGTTTACTAAAAGGAAGTTCCACATTCCCAAATGTATTTACAAATTCCTCTAAGCATTTTCTTTGCAGCGATATCGCTACCTAAATCTCTAAGAAACGTACTGCTCATTCCTGGCAAAAAGTCTTTTTCAGGCAGTGGGGATAAGAAGATGAGCCAGCACCATTTAAAGAAGTCGACTTGCCGGGACCAGCCCAAGTTGAAACATTCAAAGGTGCCTGAGTATATTTCGTAAATTCCTTCCCACCCCACAGAACAGGGCATTCAACTTGTTGTCCTGCACATTTTTCTTCAGGAAATTCCTGCCAAGCGAGTTCTCGAACAAGCGTGATTTATTTTCGTGGTCCACACGAAAAGACCGGAAAAGCCTTCTAGGAGCCCGTCGGACTTAGGGAATCGAGAGTGAAAAATGGGCTAAGCGAGGGCAGATTTTGACAATTTCGCCGGCCCATAGTGGGACTATGGTCCAAGAAATTGTCGAAATATGGACCGCTTAGACACTTTTGCAGCCGATTCTTCCTACGTCCGACAGGCTCCTAGTATTGAGTATGCCATGTTGAGAATTTTCTCTTGAGGAAACAGTCAAGCTTATGGATTGAGTCAACAGGGCTAGCAATTAGCGAAGTGTTCATAATATGGTGCGTTGATGGCAGACATTTCTATCGATAAGGTATACGTCATACGATAGTTTGAACGATAAAGGTGATTCCAAGGAGGTCTTATGGAAACCGTTACGATTTCCCCAAAATTTCAAGTGGTTATTCCCCGTCATATTCGTGAGCAACTGGCTCTAGTCCCAGGACAAAAAGTACAGACCTTAATGTATGAAAATCGTATTGAGTTGATTCCCATTCGTCCCATGAAAAAAATGCGCGGGTTTTTGAAGGGACTGGACACTCGTGTTATTCGGGAGAAAGATCGTCTATGAATGTTGTGGATTCTTCGGGTTGGTTGGAATACTTTGCCGATGCTCCAAACGCGACATTCTTTTCCAAGCCTATTCAGAATACTGACCGGCTGATCGTTCCATCGTTATGTATATTTGAAGTATTTAAGCGAATTTTTCAACAGCGTGGTGAACATGAAGCGCTCTTGGCCATTGCTGCGATGAAACAGGGGCAAGTCGTTGATTTGACCACTGCCTTAGCGATGGTTGCAGCAAAGGTAAGTGTTACCGAATCCTTGCCTTTAGTTGATAGTGTGATCTTCGCGACAGCACGGGCCTACCAGGCAGTATTATGGACCCAAGATGCAGATTTTAAGGGCAAAGAAAATGTCCGCTATGTGGTCAAGAAGCCTTTGTAATCCTCTCCTTCCTTTTTGCTCCTGACATTCTATGAGTATCGGTTAAATGACAGAATCGGCTTATCAATTGATTGAATCGGGCAGAGGGGTGCCGATAAAGGCCTGGACCAGGGGTGTGCCGCTGGAGCCTGAGGCGGAACAACAATTGCGTAATGTAGCCTCGCTGCCGATTGTCTATAAATGGGTGGCTGCCATGCCTGATGTACATTGGGGGATGGGGGCGACGATCGGGAGCGTGATCCCCACCAAAGGCGCGATTATTCCTGCCGCCGTAGGTGTGGATATTGGCTGTGGGATGATGGCCGTGCAAACCACGCTCAACGCACGCGACCTGCCAGATTCGTTGCGCACGATTCGATCAACCATTGAACAAGCTGTTCCTCATGGGCGCACGAATAATGGGCAAAAGCATGATCGAGGCGCATGGTGGAATATTCCTCAACACCATCTTAAGGAATGGGGACGGTTGAAACCCACCTATGATGAGATTCTTGTAAAACATCCCAAGCTTAATCGCGGGAATGATGTGAACCATCTTGGGACGTTAGGCACCGGGAATCATTTTATCGAAGTGTGTCTGGATGTACAGGAGTCGGTGTGGTTGATGTTGCATAGTGGGTCGCGAGGAGTGGGCAATCGTATCGGGACCTACTTTATCGAGTTAGCCAAACGCGATATGCGGAAATGGATGCGGAATTTGCCCGATGTGAATTTGTCCTATTTGAAGGAGGGCACGGAGTCGTTTGATGATTATGTGCAGGCGGTGCAATGGGCGCAGGACTTTGCCATGACTAATCGCCGCCTCATGATGGATAATTTGATTCAAGCCATTCGCGATTCTGGAGAATTGCCGTCCTTTGAGATGACACAAGCAGTGGTTAATTGCCACCATAATTATGTGGCGGTAGAGTCGCATTATGGGGAAGAGGTCTGGGTAACACGCAAAGGCGCTGTGCGAGCACGAACCGGCGATATGGGTATTATTCCCGGCAGCATGGGTGCGCGTTCCTACATTGTTCGTGGTAAGGGGAATCCTGAAAGTTTTCATAGTTGTAGCCATGGAGCTGGACGGGCCATGTCACGGGCTGCAGCAAAGCGCCGATTTACCATCGCCGATCATGAACAGGCGACGAAAGGTGTGGAATGTCGAAAAGATAAGGATGTGCTTGATGAAACCCCGGGAGCTTATAAGCCGATTGAAGCGGTTATGGATGCCCAGCGAGATTTGGTCGAGATCGTTCATACCCTTCAACAAGTCGTCTGTGTGAAAGGGTAGAGAAGTGCCAAAATAATCATAATAAAGTCTTTTATGTCAGTAGGATTTGACAATAATCTAGAAAGAGGAGCAAAGTCTCTCTCCTATTTAACTTTCCCCCTCTTATATTCTCACTTTAAGGAGATAGGTTATGAAGAAATTCATGGTAACAATGGTCACGGGACTTTTCTTGGTTGGGTTGGCCGGTTTGTCTTTAGCCGGAATGTCGGATGATCTATTAAAGAAATCTGATGAAGCCACCCAGAAGGTTAACGAGGCCAATGCGCAGGCTCAGGAGGGCAAGCAAAAGCTTGATGCCGGGCAGGAATCGATCGAAGCACAGAGTGCCACGAAACAAGGAACCGGTGATATGACCCAGCAATTGAGGGATACGGCGAAAGAGAAATCTAATGAGACGATAGATAATCTGGGGAAATAACGGAAGACTATCTGAGCCCCTCTCGTATTTTTAGAAAGGGGTTGGGCTACATTCTGTGTGAGTTGAGCGGCCTGCCTGGGGCATCTCCCATTTGCAGGCCGCTTTTTTATTTTTCTTCCAGGTCCTCGGTGTATGAGGTTTATAGCTATATTCAAAATACGACTTTCCTAGCAATATGTTTTTTAAATTATGTAAAGATCTATAACCCAAAAGGAAGATGGCAAAACGATGAATCTTCCAGAGCTTAAAACTTTATTTATTATCGAGGAGATGAGTATGGACGGAAAAGGTTTAACCAATGTCAGATCTGTTGTTCTCAGGCTTATAATGGGATTGTCAATGGTATTCGTGTTGGGAGTCTTTCCTGCAGGTGGTTCTGCTGCTGACTTACTCCGCGAAGCCGTTCTTCCGCTATCCATGGCGACGAAGGCAGCCAGCGCGGCTGTAAAAAAATGCACGAAAGATGGGTATCAAGTTAGTGCGGCAGTCGTAGATAGAGCCGGAGTCGTCAGAGCCTTGTTGAGGGAGGATGGCGCCGGTCCTCATACGGTGGCAAGCAGTCGTAAAAAAGCTTACACGGCTGCAAGTCTCAAGAGACCAACCGCAGAATTGGCAGAGTTAATCGCGAAGATGCCGGCTGTTCAGGGGTTAAGGGATATGAATGACCACATTCTCATGTTGGGTGGGGGACTGCCGATCATCATGGCTGGAGAGATTGTCGGAGGAATAGGTGTTGGTGGGGCACCTGGTGGTCATTTGGATGTGGCTTGTGCGCAAGCCGGGCTGGAGAGTATCGGGGCTGTAACAAAAGGTTCGGCGGGGAAGTAACGTTCATGTTTCAGGTTGGAATGGTTAGGTCATTGTCGGAAAGCCCGGTTTAACCTAAAAACAGCAGTTGGATCACGAAAGTCTGCACAACCCCTTGACGCACTTAGGAAATGGAACAAATGACTCATCACCCAAAAGGTGACCACGCCATTCTTCCATTCCCTATGCCCATCAATTGCTTGCACAGCTTTTTCGCGCTCAACTGCCGCTTTTAGGTTTAATCCAGAAACGTCTATGCAGGATCGTTACGGAGTATCGGAAGGAACAATGAGGGAGATAAACCATTTAGGCTTGATGCGACCAAAGTCCGTTCGGGCATGAGTGCGTAAGGCCTTTTTAGGATCAAGAACCACAGGTCCCTGAGGGCCTCGCCAATACACAACCCAATGCCAACAAGATTTTGTGCCTTCACGGTGCCATTTAATGGCGAGCAGGGCGAGAGGAGGTAAAGCTTTCCAAGCCCTAAAGGGTATTTCTTTGTAAGAAGCTTGTATATTGAAATGAGTGAGAAGTTTACGGACGTGTATTGTGTCTGACCACAGACGTGGATCTTTGCTATCGATTCCGAGTCGGTGCGCGAGTGTTTTGGTTTTTTGGTACGTCAATCCAGCTAATGTGGCAACACTGGCTATCCCACAACCGGTAACGTCTTCTTGCACAACAGGTTTCATGACAGTCATTTTTACTAAGGGCTCGCGAAATAATAACTTCTCATTTTCCCATCCCATCTTCAGGCCAGCTTGGGCCGATGTTCACTCGCACAATCCTCAACGTCGGCCACGCGACGCTTCCGGTTGTGCTCCCTCAGATCGACCCAACCTGACATAAATCTGGGTGCGAATTCTGGGAAGTTATTATTTCGCGAGCCCTAAGAGAAATAATGAGAATGCGATTCGGGCAATAAAAACTTTCGGTTATGAGGAAATCTTTTTATTATTTTTTCGATCCAGATATGCTTTCAACGCGACCGCATTGTTATATTGCTGGTCTTGGGAACTGTATACCAGAGTTAACCTACCCCTACATGCAAGGCGTCGGAGTTTCTGGACGACTTCTGGCTGTTGAGCCAGTTCGGCCGCATAGCGATGAGTAAATTCCTGCCATCGACTGGCCTCATGGTTGAACCACTTCCGTAAAACAGTTGAGGGTGACGCCTCTCGACACCACAGATCTAGTTGTGCGGCTTCCTTGGAAAGACCACGGGGCCAGAGTCGATCGACAAGTACTCGAAACCCATCCTCTGCCGAAGGGAACGCATAGACTCGTTTCATACCGATATTCAGCGGTTTCTGCTTCTTATCGATAGGCCTGCCGGTTTTTGGATTCCGAGATTTGCCGGTTTGAATAAGCGAGGAAGCGACCTTGCTCGGGGTTTCTTTGCGTGAGGATTGGGGTTTTCTGTTTGTGGGATGCCGAAAACAATCGGTGGTATGATCATTCACTAAACCTGCCGCTTGCATGTGGGCGTAAATCACGGTGCTACCAACAAAGCTAAAGCCTCGTTTCTTGAGATCTTTGGAAAGCGCATCGCTTTCCGGTGTCGTGGCGGGTACTTGTGACATGTTTGTCCAATAATTGATCTTGGGTTTTTTCCCCACAAATTGCCAAATATACACATTAAACGATCCAAATTCCTCCTGAACCTTCAGGAAAGCTTGTGCGTTCGTGATGGCTGAATTGATCTTGAGGCGATTGCGAATAATGCCGGTATCATTGAGAAGTGCAGCTTGTTTGCGGACGTCAAATCGAGCAACTTTTGTGGGATCAAATTTCGAAAACGCTCTTCGATAGCCTTCGCGTCGAAGCAAGATGGTCGACCAGGATAAGCCCGCCTGAGCGCCTTCAAGAATCAGCATTTCAAAGTGACGGTGATCATCGTGAATGGGTATGCCCCATTCCTCATCGTGATAGGAAATGAAATGGGGCTTGTCCCCCACCCACCCGCAGCGGATCTTGCCATCCTTGTTATTCACTGTACCAGCCATCCCTGCTTTATTTCGTTTGAGGGGATATGGCTATGCGCAAAATTGAAGACATTCATTCCTGGTTCATTCCTAGTCGATTATCAAATATTGGAAATGGGTGTGGGGCATTAGAAGAGGAATCAATAATCTTCATCGGCCGTCCATTTTTCAACCTGTGGTAGAGGGCATAATTCTGAGAGTTCACGCTCAGGAAGGATCGCGATGAACGGTATCTGGTGAAAAAGCGGGGAGGCATACCGCAATATATTCAGCGCCTTCAGGGCCGGGAGTGCTGTAGCGAATCCATTCTCCTTTTGACGTGAGCACGCCTTGACCGGCAGTTACTTTCAAGGCGCTTTCCTTGCTTTCAACTTTGAGCATGCCACGAAGGACGACCGTATATTCATCAAACTCCGGTGTCTGACCTGGTTCAACCCACCCAGACGGACTTTGCATGCGTGCAATGCTGATTCCGGCAGTCCCGGAATTCACCTGTCCGAAAAACTCGTCGATCAGTTTGGGCTTATTTCCTGCGGCTTCAATTCTCGTCGGTTGTTCAATTAATTTCGCCATGGTTGGTCACTTTCCTCCTATGGATGTTGAATTAATGCAACAACCGACGAGAATTGAAGCCGCAGGAAATAAGCCCAAACTGATCGACGAGTTTTTCGGAC
>PVMK01123263.1_pt1 | contig 14162 bp, 15 predicted proteins | sample 1853481 | NCBI WGS metagenome assembly PVMK01 (sample SAMN08533507, study PRJNA380276) | Marine sediment metagenome, whole genome shotgun sequencing project. | reverse complement strand
CTTTATTTCTGACCCCAAACAAACGGTATGTCTGCAAGCGGTGGATTATTTTCTTTGGGGAGTTCAGCACTTCTACGAAAGGCGGGAGGATCGATTCTTGAAGATGCTTTGGCCACAAATCGGAGAGATCCACGACCTTGATTTCGGACCGTCAAGAGGCACCTTCTATACCAAGCAACGACGGCTGACAATTGAGGATCGCTTTGGGGAAGAGGGGCGTAAAAAGAAAAAATCGTGAGTATAGGAACCGGTCAGGTTCTCACGGCACGGGGCCGAATTTTGCTCACGACTTCGCACATAGTATAGCAGAGGAGAGAATAGATTTCCACAATTACTTTGACAGGCCTAATTTTCTCAAGCATGAATGTGCAGTTTCAGTATATTCATCCTTGACGCCAGTTTCCAAAAACACGGCGATGTAGAGAAACAAATAAATATTCCACACACACTGTAGGACCGCTCTGATCCGAACCCAGAGTGACGCTCACAAATCTTCTGCATTGATCCACGGAGTCACTCGATTCCGATTCCTATCTATCAGGACGAGGATCCTGAATCCAACAGATTTACCGTTTCAATCACATCTTCAAGGGTAACCAGGAAATCGTCCATGACCAGACCGGTAGTGGCTGCGAATACGAAGACCCCATGATCACCGTTTTGGATAAAGGTATAGAAGCCTTCGATGCCTGAATCTCGCTCCTGGAAGGTGGCTACGGCAATATCGTGCTCGCCTATCTTAGAAACGGTCGGAAAGTCGATAAAGATGGACGGTGGGGGACCGAAATCAAAGACAGAGAGTCGCAGAGCTTCAACAATCTCCTCGCCGGCCAATTCATCTCGGGGATATATTATCATCCCAGCTCCCTCAGCATCAGGGATTGTCTTGAAATAACCTTCAACTGACTCCAAGATCAGGCCCAACTCTGGATCTTCAGTCACCAGCCACGATTCCGGATGGGCTAACCGCAGGGCGAATGCCTCGGCTTCATAGTTTTCGAAACCGGCGGGGGCGATATTCTGTGTTTCCTCCGCCGGTTCCAGAGTGGGTTCTGGAATGGAGGGTGGTTCCAGCGCTTCATCTTGAGAGGCCGTTGCCTGGGCAATTGGCGCTGGCGTTTCCTCGATCGCCTCAGCCGGAGCGATATCGGAAGTCACCTCAGGCTGAGTAGTTGCTGTACCATCGCTCTGGCCTGAACAGGCCGCCAATAGAAGGACAAAGGCAGCAAAAATCAGAGAGATTTGGATCTTTCGTTTCAAATGAACCTCCAGGTCAGTTTTGTCAATTGAAAACACTGCATCTGGGGACCCAAGTGAATAAAAGCGTGTCTCCAGGTACCGCGTCACACCACTTCGCAAGAATAGCCCACCACAGCTGCTCCTGTATGCGAGAGAGCTTACGAAGCGACAGGATTCTCGAAAGATTCCATGGCCAGGTTCCCTTAACACCCTGAGGGAGCGTATCTGACGATATCTGAGAAGAATTACAGACCTAGTGCTCAGTAAACAAAAACCTTGGATATTTGTCATGCTGAATGGAACGAAGTGGAATGAAGCATCCCTACGTCGTTTCTCGAGTGAGGCGCCAGGGATTCTTCGACTCCGCTCCGCTTCGCTCAGAATGACATGTTAAACAACTAAGTTTACAGAGCACTAGTTTGTTAGCACGGCGAAAGCTGCCAGCGTGATACATGCACAACATAAACGCTTCAATCGTCATTTCAATATAATTCGTTTCAGATATCCACTGGAATGAGTACAATAAGCTGATGTCCAACGAAGAAGGAAATTCAACAAGCAACCAGGGTCCGGCCTATCGTATACACACTGATAGGCTGCTCCTTCGCTGTTGGGAACCATCAGATGCGCCGTTGCTCCAGAAAGCCGTTGAAGCCAGCCTTGAGCATCTTCGCCCATGGATGCCCTGGGTGCACGAAGAACCCTTAGAGTTTCAAACCAGGATCGATCTGTTACGACGTTTTCGTGGGCAATTCGATCTAAACCAGGATTTCATATATGCCATCTTTAATCGTGATGAGTCGGAGGTTCTCGGGGGATCAGGGCTACATACACGCGCCGGTGATAGAGCCCGCGAGATAGGCTATTGGATCCACGCCGATTATACGAAAAAGGGCTTAGCGACAGAGGCTACCGCAGCCTTGACGAAAGTAGCCTTTGAGATAGTCAGGCCGAGCGGGTTGAAATCCATTGCGATCCCGAAAACATTGGTAGCGCTGCCATTCCAAGAAATTTAGGATTTCACCTGGACGGGATTATTCGCAAGTCGACACCCTTCTTGGAAGGAAAGTTAAGGGACACGATGATTTGGACCCTTATTGACGAAGAGTACCCAGGCAGTCCAGCGGCAGAAGCGACAATCGAAGCATACGATGTCTTAAACCGCCGCTTACTTTGACAGTGACATACAGCCTAGTGTTTCGCCAAACTTCTTTTGACGGACAATGAATTCGTGGCGAAACACTTAAAGAGAAGCAAATTGTCTATTGGGCTACCCGTCAAACCCTGTTTGCTTCTCTACTAGAGACCGCAGAGTTTTATATCACGCCATCGGCCGAGAGCCGTTCGATCTGAGCCGGATCGTAGCCAAGCTCGGCTAATATCGGTTTCGTGTGCTCGCCTAGCGCCGGATGGGTCGATAACCGGCTCGACACCGGAGATATTGGCCGCAATAGAGCAGGCAGCATACCCTCCGAGGTGGCAACCTCTCGCCAGCGCCTACGTGCAGATATTTGGGGATGGTCGATAAAGGATTCCACGGACCGCATCTCGGCGTTGGCAATCGCGGCCTGGTCCAGGCGGGAAACAACTTCATCTCGCGTTAGATCGCCGAGGACCGCTTCAACGATGTTTCGAAGAGCTGTCCGCTGCGTAACGCGTTGGGTATTTCCGGAGAATCGCTTATCGGTCACCAACGATGGCTGTTTGAGTACAATCTCGCAGAAGCGCTGCCATTCCTGATCATTCTGAACGCTCAGGATAACCGTGCCTCCATCGCCAGTGTCAAACGGGCCATAAGGAGCGATTGAAGCGTGCGAAGCTCCTTGTCGCTTTGGGGACGATCCACCAAGAGCATAGTATTGGGGGAAACCCATCCACTCTCCTAGAGCCTCAAGCATGGACAGTTCTATAAACGAACCAGTGCCCGTCTGATGCCGGACCAGTAAGGCCGTCAAAATGCCACTGAAGGCATACATTCCGGCGGCGATATCCGCGACAGCAATGCCTACCTTGGAGGGAGTTTCCTCGGTGCCTGTAACCGACAACAACCCAGCTTCGGCCTGGATCAGCATGTCATATGCCTTTTTTTCCCGGTATGGTCCGGAATCACCGTAACCGGAGACGGCGCATATGATTAAGCGCGGGTAATCTTTCTGCAGACGCCCGGCCGAAAAACCTAGCCGATCAATGGCCCCTGGTCTCAGGTTATAAAGAAAGACATCCGCACCGGTCAATAGTTGTTCGAGAATGCTTTTGCCTTCCTCGCTCTTCAGGTTGAGTGTTAGTGATTCCTTACTTCTATTTGTCCAGACGAAATGGCTGGATAAGCCGCGAGCTCTCGTGTCGTAGCTTCTGGCAAAATCGCCCGCTCCCGGTCGCTCAATCTTAATAACCCGCGCCCCTAGATCGGCCAGCTGGCGTGACGCGAATGGAGCAGCGACAGCTACCTCTAAGGAAATTACCGTAATACCAGCCAATGGTTGCATTAGTTATACTCCTCCCAAATAAATGTGGGTGACGCTCAATGGATTACGTTTTCGATGACCAGATTTCTGCCGCAGATGCGATTGAGAGAGATTGATATATTGAGCAGCGATTAGCGATCTGCAAGAAGATTCGCTGTCTCGGTCGAATCAGGTCAATTACTCTCAGACCTCAGCTCAGAACCAGGGTCAGAACCAAGGTCAGGATCGCCGAGATAGGCGGGTAGTTGGATCGGCTGATCGCTAAGATGCTCTCTATCCAGGTTAGCCAGGCGCCGGCGTAGGCCGCATGGCCGCCAAATGTCGCTAACTGGCGAAACTTGGCTTCGAGTTCGGCTGCACTTAGTGGGTTTTCAGGATCTCCTCTTGGATTGAATACAGTCTCCTGAATGAGCTTCCCGTCGTCAAGCGTAATGCTCACGCGGGCCGCCCACTGGATGGGATAGCCTTGTTCAAAATCGGGATCGAGAGCGACCGAGGTCCGGGATTGTAACTGGCGAACATCAGAGTCCGAGATTGACTCTGGGGAGAAATCGACCAATCCTACTCGACCACGAGCAAGCGCCGAAGACACGCAATACTGCAAGCTAAATTTGGCGGAATAAGCCGTCTGCGGATCAGGATTATCGCAAAGGTCGAGGGCGGCTGAATATGTATCGACCTGACAGTGTTTTATCTCACCGTTGGCAAGCCGGTTCCGGATGGCGAGGGCCGCGTCGATTGCTGGATGCGTATGGCGGCAGGATGCATGGGGTTTGATGGATACATTTCTGATTTTCGACTGGCAGACACCGAGATCTTTAACAACCAATTTCGGATTCGCATCCGGCGATGTGGCGGCGAAGAACCCTTGTTTCCCTTCCAGAATCGATCGTGAGCCGGAGAAGTCTAGCGCAGCTAGAGACGCGGCCCGCATCCCATTCGCGGCCGCCATTCCGGCGTGCAAATGCTTGCTCATGGCCCCCTCAAGATTAAATTGCCACAGACCGGCGGCCTGGGTTCCAGCGTTTCCAAGCGCCCACACCAATTGCTGCTCGTCCAGTCCCATCAGCCAACCAGCTGCCGCGGCGGAGCCGAAGATTCCACAGGTTGCCGTATTGTGAAAGTAATAGTAATGACGTTTGCCGACCGCCTCGCCGATCCTGATAGCGATTTCATAACCGGCAATCACGGCGCTGAGTAACTCGCGACCTGTCGATCCGCGTTGTTCTGCCATGGCCAATGCAGCAGGTATGACGACAGCGCCCGGATGTAGAACGGATATCCGGTCAAGATCATCCATTTCGAGGATGTGGGATAATCCACCGTTCGCTAACGCCGCACCCTCGGCCGAACTACAGTGTCCCGTGCCGACAATTCGATAATGGCCGGCGCGCTCTCCTCTGGCGTAATCACACAGTATCTTCCCTGGAACTGTTGCTCCTCCGGCCAAGGCCGATCCCAACCAGTCAAGCACATAATTCTGGGCTATCTGCAGGTCATCGTCGGAGAAACCAAGGTCGCGCTGGCTAACCAACCATCTGGCCAATTGCTCTGTCAATGTCGTCGATGTCATCAGGTTTCCACCGATCTGCCTGCATATTGGACCCGGCCGGCTTCATAAGCATCTCCGCCGTGGCAGTCATTCACAACAATGACTGGAAACCTCTCAACCACTAGCTCGCGAATCGCCTCCGGTCCTAATTCCGGGTAGGCGATAATTCGGCTCTGTACGATATACCGGGCTAGCAGCGCGGCCGCACCGCCGACCGCGGCCAGATAGACAGCCCGATGTTGGGCAAGGGCCTTCTTGATCGCCGGCGAACGATAACCCTTGCCGATTAATCCCCTGACGCCAAGCTTTAATAGGGGAATTGTATAAGGATCCATGCGCCCGCTCGTGGTTGGTCCTGCGGGCCCGATCACATGACCCTCCTTAGCTGGCGCAGGACCGACGTAATAGATGACCTGATCTTGAAGCGATAGCGGGAGTTCTTCCCCTCGTTCGAGTGTCTCAATGAGGCGTTTGTGAGCGGCGTCTCGGGCGGTATAGACCAAACCATCCAATTCGAGCACATCACCAGCCCGAAGGTCCATGGCTTTCGATTCATCCAAGGGAAGAGATACCTGTTTTTCAGCCATAGCAAATCATATCCTTATCTTGGCCCGTCGCGGGGCCGAGCAGTTGAGATTCACAGCCACGGGAATTGAGGCGATATGGGTTGGGTAACTTTCGATATGAACGGCCAGCGCCGTTACTGTCCCACCAAAACCTTGCGGTCCGATGCCCAGGGCATTTATATCTGCCAGCAACTCGCCTTCCAATTCAGCCATATGGTTTATCGGATTGGGTTGGTTCAAGGGTCGGAAGAGGGCTTTCTTCGCCAGCCTGGCTACGCCATCAAAGGTACTCCCGAGACCTACCCCCACAATCACCGGTGGGCAAGCATTGGGGCCGGCTTTCTCAACGGTCTCGATCACGAATTGTTTTATCCCAGCCAAACCAACAGAAGGCGGGAACATCTCAAGACGGCTCATCATTTCCGCCCCAAAGCCTTTCATCATGACGCTAATCTCCAGCTGATCACCGGGCACGATGTGATAGGTAACGACGGGTGGAGTATTGTCGCCGGTGTTCTCCCGGCGCAGCGGATCGGCTACGATTGACTTTCGTAAAGGCCCATACGCGTTTCGAACCGCTGATTCCAGACAGTTCTCCAAGTCACCGCCATTGAAATGGATATCTTGACCGATCTCTAGAGATATTATGGCCATACCGGTATCCTGGCAGGTTGGGATGTGCTGCTCCTGGGCGTAGGCAGCATTGTCGCGCAACATCAAAATGATAGACTGGCCAACAGGGGATCGTTCAAGTCGTTGCGAATTCTCGAGAGCCTGAAGATAGTCATCCGGGAGCCGGTAGGCCGATTCCTCAATCAATTTCTCTACGGCGGTCTGAACGGTGTTGACATGAATTTCACGTATCATGAGACGTCCTGATTATCACTCGTTGCCTATATACTAATAGTAGGGGCCGGCTTCGTTTCACTTAGGTTAACTCTCGTCTACTGCAGATGAGCTGGCCCGTTTTAGGATGCGCTCTGCTGCCTTAATCATTGGTCTGTCCACCATCCGGCCGTCAAGGGTAAACACACCAACACCTTCAGCAATCTTTATCTGGTATGCTTCGACAATCCTCTCCGCTTGAGCGATCTCGGCCTCTGAGGGTGAAAAGACTCGATTGAGCACCTGAGCCTGAAGAGGATGAATCGCCAATTTACCCGAAAATCCAAGTTGCCGCGCAAACCTGGCATCTTGCTCGAGGCCAGCCAGGTCACGGATATCCAGATAGACAGTATCTATTGCCGCTAAGCCGTAGGCAGCGGCGGCAGTTACAACAGCGCTGCGGGCAAAGAGAATCTCCCACCCGGTGTCCGTACGGTAAGCTCCAAGATCGACCGAAAAATCCTCGGCGCCGAACAAAAGGCCATCCAACCGTCCACTTGACCGGCCGATATCCTTGATATTCATCAGACCGCGTGCTGTCTCGATCAGGGCGAACAGCCTTATTGCACCAGGTGGCAGATCTGAGCCGATCTCAGCCTTCGATAAATAGTCGTCGACGTGTTGAACTTGCTCCTCCGTTTCAACCTTGGGCAGGACGATACCGTCGACATTCGCTCTGGCTATCGTCTCAAGATCCTGGTCAAACCACTCTGTTTCCGAAGAGTTGAGGCGGACGAGTCGCTCCGTCCGTTTAAAATCAACTTCCTCGAGAGCCAGGACGACGTTATCTCTGGCCTCCGCTTTAAGATCGGCCGCCACGGCATCTTCAAGATCAAAGATGATGGTGTCTGCGTCAAGCTGGGCAGCCTTGCGCAGTTTTCGCATGCTGTCACCGGGTGTAAACAGCATTGATCTTCGAGGGTAGTTGGTCTTTCGTCCACTGACCATGGTTTACTTAATAATAAGATATTGCGCCAAATTTGCTACAATAAACGCCGATGCAGGTTAAGATCACTCACTCGATTCTTTCTGGCTCAAGAAGACGAGTCCCACAGATAAGCTCGGAGAATGCCTTTAACACACCGTGCCATCTATAATAGACCATTCAAATTGGGAACGCGACGACCCATCACCATCCTCCACGAATAGAGGAGACGAAATTGTGACAAAGACAAATCAAGTCGGACTAAGTGTGCTTGACTTCCTTATCGGAAAATGGAAAGGACATGGCGCGGGATTCGGAAGTACCTCCGTTGTCGAACAGGAGTATGAGCTTGTTCTTCAGGAGAAGTTCATCCGCAGTATGTCGCATTCAGTCGCCCATGATGACGAAGGCCAGTTGGTCGACGTGCATGACGATTGGGGAATGTTCAGTTTCGATAGCGATCGTGAAGCTATCATACTGCGTGAATTCTATTCCGAAGGCTATGTAAACATATATGTCATGAGTGAAGGCGACGGTCCGGGCAAGAGCTTTATATTCACAACCGAGAAGACTGAAGGTGCAGGCGGGTTACAAGCCAAACTCCGGCTAAATCTTCTCTCTAATGACGAGTTCCAGATGTTCCTAGATCTTGCCCGGCCCGGAGAGAATTTTCGCGAATGCCTGGTTCTGCGAATGAAGCGTATTGTTTCCTAAAATGACCATCAGGTAAATAGATCAAGATGCGAAATATCACAAGAAGCGCCGGTTTCTCGAGCCCGGTCGTAGAGCAAGAGCCGCGAGGTAAGACACATGGGAATGGAAGCTCATCGCAAGCTATGGAATGAACAGCAGGGGGAGTTTCGAGAGGCGCTATTGAGCTTTGCCCAACACGATCGGGCAATTCAGCTATTTCTGATCCAGCACGCTATGCTCCATTCGACGAAAATTGGGCAGAATAATTTGTGGTCCTTCGAGGATGAGATATATAGCGATCTCGACGAGGAAAAATTCAGGCGCATCCCAGAAAACTGCGATCACTCGATCGCCTGGTGTATGTGGCATATGGCCCGCATCGAGGATGTGACCATGAATATGTTGGTCGGAGGTGTTCCCCAAATTATGGGCGAGAACTGGCTCAAGTCCATGAGAATTTCGGCCATAGACACGGGCAACATGATGGATGAAGCCCATGTATTTAAGCTGAGTTCGGCCATCGATCTCGATGCGCTGCGATCCTATCGACTGGCTGTCGGGAAGAAGACTCGAGAGATAGTTTTAAGGTTGAAAGTGGTTGATCTGAAGCAAAAGGTTGACCCGACTCGTCTGCAACGTCTGCTGGATAATGGGATTGTTCTACAGTCGGCAATGGGCCTGATAGATTACTGGTCAAAACGAACGATTGCCGGAATGTTGCTGATGCCGCCTACCCGCCACAATTTCGTCCACTTGAACGAGGCTGCCAGTCTAAAAAAGAGGCGCCAGTAAATCTTTCACGGTCGCCGCGTAAACACTCAACTTGTGAGGACTCTTTTGGCCCGGTGTATGAAGAGCTTCTTCCGATTCGCCAGGGTGGAAAACAAATAATGTAGGCAGGTGATTGAAACGGAGACCGACCTGGGATTTCCAATATGTTGCCAGCAGATTTGGTGTCACTTTGTTATTTCCATGCTTTTGTCGTGATGGCCTGCCAGGTTGCCGCCTTCGTCGATGAATTCTGCTACGATATAAATCTGACGGCCGACAAGGTGCAAACAAATAGCATCCAGCACGGCTACGGCCCGTCTTCCCGACCGTTCAGCTTGTGTGCGGGCAAAAATGTACCAGATAGAGGAATGACCATCGCCGGTTCTGACTATCCCGGCTTAAGAAATGGGGCACGACGGAGGCGCCAGCCCGAGCACCGAGAAGCAGACCTTGCTCTAGCGGGCTTTATCATGTTTCAATACACACCGAATAATGGTGACAAAAAAGATTCGCGAACCTCAACCGTCTTTTGGGTTGGAGTAATTGTCCCTAAAATTGAGAATGATGAAGAACGAGAATAGCATTCATATTTGGAAGCGAAAGTTGATGTGTATGGCCTATGAGAGATCCGTATGGCCATAACTAAATGGTTCTTCCGATTGCTAGGGTTCATCATGGTTGCCAACGGTCTCTGGATGGTATTTTCCGCCCTGCCCTGGTTTACCCACATCCCTACCGACATGGCTGCCACGGGGAACCCCAACAGCCATCTGATTCATGACGTGGGTATTGCCTACATCGTTTTTGGCGTTGGCCTTGTTTGGTCTGCAAGCAACTTAGGACGATGCCGGCCGGTATATCTTGGCATCATGTTTTTTATGACCGGACATGCCATTGTGCATGGGGTTGAAATCCTGATAGGGCAGCTACCCCCATCGCACTGGTGGATTGATTTCCCGCTGGTGTTCTTGCCTGGGATCATTCTGGCAGTACTGGCAATACCACAAGTATGGAGAAAGGCGACTTCGTCCTTGGAAACGCCACAAGTTCCGGAAATATGAGTTGCTGACTGAAGCTTTACGAACATAGCCACAAAGCCAACAGGAAGAGTTAGAAACCAAGTTGCGAATGGTGAATCATGAACCAGTGGAGCCATTTTGCAATACGTTAAAGGTGGTCAAACGCCTGGATCAGATTGCTAATCTTGTGCGCAAAAAGGAGGCATCGTGAAGCTCTCTAATAAAATCGTTGGAACCACGACAATCGTCATGATCGATGGCGACATTGACGCCTCTACTTACTCTCAGGTTTCATCGTATATGTCTACCGAAGTTGACGATGGCTGGAAGACGCTGATCATTGATTTTGAAGGTGTTCCATTTATGAGCAGCGTCGGTTTGCATGTCTTGGTGGATATTTACAAGAAGGCAAAGCTCAGAGGTTCAGATGTAGTAATAGCAGCTCCTGGACGCGGAGTAATGAGGGTCTTAGATACATCGGGATTCAGCACCTTTCTGACGTGTTACGGGAGCGTTGATGATGCGATAGCAGCCTCGCAATTTGCCAGCTCCAAAGAGCTAACTTGATGACAATTTATAAATTGTATCTTGAATCAGGACCTCGAAGAAAAAAAACCATGGTCCATGTGCTGGAACTGCTGGGCTGCATCGCCAACGGTCCGACGACTGAAGTAGCCCTTAAAAGGACGCCAGAAGCGATCAGGCAATTTCGCCAGTTTCTCGCACGGCACGGTGTACCAGTCGATGTGGACCAAGAGATCCGGACGGAAATCGCCGTGCACGTCACCGAGGGCATCTGGTTAGGAAATGGAGATCCGTCTATCGTATACGAACCGGATCTTGAACCGCTGACGATAGAAATGATGGAGGAGTATATCGAGCGGATTGAGTGGATGCGAGAGGACATGGTCGCCGTGATTGGGGGACTTAGCGAACAGGAATTATCCGACAAGCCAACCAAGGGAAGGTCAATCGAGGCGATATTGGTGCATATCCTCGAGTCCGAATATCTGTACATGTATGCCTTCGGCCGTCCAGAGGGATTGCCCGGATCTGGCTCGATCGCCAGCAAGCGTGAAGGTGAGCTTTTGGATTGGATGGCCTATGTGCGTTCCCGGGAGATCGAGCGGCTACGATCGCTTACCGATCAAGAGCGTTCGGAATCGTTTATTCATTGGAAATACACAAGAACGGCGAGCAAAGTGATGCGAAGAATGCTCGAGCATCAGTGGGAGCACCTGGCTGAGATAAAAGAGCGGTTAGCGGATCAAGATTAAGCGGTCCACTTCGATGAACAGAATATCCATCGCCAGGCGCTCATTCAACTAGAAATCATTAATGAGACTGACTTCGGTCGACGTGGACCGCAATACAGTAATCGGATGTCCGAATCGAGAAAATGTTCGCATTCCGGCGAGTAGTATGCGCGAGATCAGTCAGTCTCAGCGACAAGTGACAGCAATCAGTGACAACTGGACTGGCATGATCATGGAACGATCTGCCAGACAATTCCGATTAGCGAACGGAGAACAAAAGGCGTCTTGGCGCTCCCTCATGAGTACCCCAGGTGTAACTGGTAAGATAAACATCATGCCAGCCAGTATTTAGTGTGAACAGAATGGACTACCAAATGGAGAAGTCGCGAACAATTCAGGAATTACCGGGTTATGACCCAGTGATCGCTCCCTGGATTTGGATGCTGCAAGATACGCGTGCGAGGACGAAGCGGATTCTCGAAAAAGCGCGCCACGAAGCGCTCCATTTGGCGCCTGCAGAAGGCGGGAACAGTATCAGTTCACTTCTTTATCACCTGGTAGCGATTGAATTATCCTATCTTTACGAAGACATTTTGGGGATAAGATGGTCGGACGAATTAGCCACTCTGCTACCTTACGATATTCGTGACGCTGATGGGATCCTGACTGTTATTCATGATGAATCTCTTGAGGATCATGTTAAGCGTCTCGATGCCAGCCGAGCTCTATTCATGTCAGCCTTGAAAGATATGTCGGCTGAGGAATTTCGACGATCGCGCACTGTTGGTGCGTATGAAGTATCGCCTGAGTGGGTAATCCACCACCTCATGCAACATGAAGCCGAGCATAGAGGCCAGATTGGAGAGCTTATTAATAGGCTTCGGCAGAAATAGGATGACTGAGCGTGGAATCATCTCATAAAACGAATTAATCGTAGATCCTTACTTTGCTTCTTAGATCTCCCGCTTGATCGACCTCAGATGAAGTGAGACGCGGTTCTTAAATTACCGGCAAATAATCCGCCGGATCGCTCGATTCTCGACTTTCCAGATCTCGGAGGCAAATCGATCGATGAAGTAGCGGTCGTGAATTACAGCCAAAACCGTGCCCGGAAAGTGTCTGAGTGCTGCTTCAAATTTCTCACGCCCGGGGATGTCCAGGTGATTAATCGGTTCATCCAGCAACAATACGTTGGAACCTGCCAAGACGAGTTTCGCAAGAGCCAGCCTTGCTCGTTGTCCATAGCTCAGACGACTGTTTTGGAGGAGTGGTTCGTCCCCGGTAAACAGGAAAAAACCGAGGAATTTCCGAGCCTCGGTTTCATTATGGAATGCGTGCTGGACAGTTTTAAGAGGGGTCAAACCCGGTTCGAGACCGGTCTGATCCTGGGTCATGAAGCCTAGATTCACGCTAGGTCCAATCCTCGTCGATCCGAACAAGGGCTGGAGCTGTCCGGCAATTGTGCGAAGAAGCGTAGTCTTTCCGCTACCATTGGGCCCGGTTAGGGCGATCCGATCTCCAACCTTTGCTTCTATCCGCAATCCGGCTAGCAATGGCGCCTCGTGAATATATCCTACGCTTAAGTCTTCCAAAGAAATTACCGAGCGGCCTAAATGATCGGTCTGTGAGAAGTCAAGTCTGATGGTCCGGCCCTGGCGTGGTTTTTCTACCCTTTCCTCCGAGTCCAGATAGCGATCAAGTTTACGCTCTCGTGATTTCGCTTTCTTGGCAACTTTCTTGGCAATGCTTTGCTGGTAATCCTTGTAGCCTTTGAGCTTCATCATTTCGCCCCCGAGGCGAACGGAGCTGGCTTGTCGCTCAGTGTGTGCGGCCTGTGCTTTAACCCTCACAATATCCTGCCTGATCCGCCTGATCTCCCCCTGTTGATCATGAAATGCCGCCAATTGGTTTTGGAGCTCTTGATTTACCTGTTCCGCGAAATCAGTGTAGTTGCCGGCATACTCAACAACCGTGCGTTTTTTCGAATCCAAATGCAGAATGCGAGACACCGTTCGATCAAGAAAAGTGCGGTCATGGGATACCACCAGCGCTCCACCTTGGAACTCAGAAAGCCATTCCTCCAGCCACTCGAGCATTTCAATGTCAAGATGGTTGGTTGGTTCATCAAGCAGCAACAGCTGGGGTTCTTCAAGCAATACGAGGGCCAGATTCAGTCGCGTCTGTTGTCCACCACTGAGATGACTGACAGGAGTCTCCAGTGGGATGATGTCGAGTCCCAATCCGGAGAGAATTCTCGCTGAGTGACTAATATTTGGCGCGCTAATTCGGCGCAGAAGGGTGTCGTACTGGCCTTGAAGCGATTCGTCATCTGGGCGAACCGCCAGGGCCTGGGCAAGATCGGCTATCTCCTTATCGAGCGTAGCAACGTCTCCCGAAGCCCTTCCTATGATCTCTCCAAATGGGAGGCCGGTATCGATCTCGAATCCTTGTGGAAGATAGCCGATTCGGGTTCCGGACGAATAGCCAACATGGCCAGAATCGGCCGCTTCTAAACCAGCGATAATGCGAAGAAGCGTGGTCTTGCCGCAACCGTTGGGACCGACGAGTCCCAGGCGATCGCCAAATTTAATGCTGAATGTTACGTTGGAGAATAGGGAATTGAGGGCGAATGATTTCGCGAGTTGATGAACGGTAAGCATATCCACCTCCAGGTTGTCATATACGAGCTTAAAATACGACAACATCTGCCCAAAAACTGGGCTTAAACGAAGAAACGTTTTTGCAGGTGGACTAGTCGATCATCTTGTCTTTAAACCTCGCAGAAAATCAA
>PVMK01122613.1_pt1 | contig 14162 bp, 10 predicted proteins | sample 1853481 | NCBI WGS metagenome assembly PVMK01 (sample SAMN08533507, study PRJNA380276) | Marine sediment metagenome, whole genome shotgun sequencing project. | reverse complement strand
TTGGCATACCTACATAGCCTGGCGTTCAGGTTTGCTGTAGATCACGTTGTTTTTTGTCTAGTAGAGGGGTGGATTTCTTGACATCCGCTTTCTTAGATGTCTACAGAGTGGCATATGTAGTGTCAAAATTCTCCATTATGTCTACTCTATCCATAATTTCTACTCGGGTTGCATCACGGATGCACCGGGAACATAAGATGGAGTGGCAGCTTGACATCTTTGATCTTTGGAAGGGTTTTGTTTTATAAACAACCCAAACCACTAAATTGTGCATGATGACGATTTAGCCTCAATTTCCAGCCGGGCATGAATAGCTATTTCTCACGTTAGTTAATGCTTTTGAAAAGTCAAAGCACTCCTCCGGTGAAATCATTTTTGAAATCGCCTTGGCATACCTACAATTTGCCTGAATGATCCGAATATCTAAACTGATGTTTTCTGGAGCGCTGGAAGAAGAAAGGGAGCATCCAGAATATCTGAAAATTTCCACGAAGAATATTTCACTTCTTGAAGAAATCATTGTGTTTTGTTAGCAAACAGGGAAATTGCCTGCTGACAGGATGGAAGGCATGGCTATAAAACTTTGGAGTGCGGTTCACGGGTTTACAATTCTTATACAAGAAGACCAGTTTCCACAAAAATATCTTGAAGGTCAAAGCCTAATAGAAGTTCTCAAAGTCATTATCGCATAAGACAATCTAGCAATCAGGACTCGAACCGCTTTCTGGAATCTAATCCCCCACTTTTTCCATCAAACCATTAATTTTCTCTCTAGAGTCAAACCGAAGCATAGATAAAAACCGCTCAACATCATTAAGCGGTTCGAGTTGAATCTAAGTTTCTTTTCAGCGATATCCCTAGTACAATAGAAAATCAAGGCTTGAATGCCGCCTTAAAGTGGCGTGAAAGCAGATTTTCCTAATCATCAGGAATTGAGTGTATCTGTTGAGTTGTAAAATAAAGAATTATTTACGGAGAAGATATGACCAGTCAAACACCCCAAATAGAACCGATTGTTCCAGCCTATCGTATTCGTATTCTCAGCGATGAGCAGCTGGATATATTCAAATCAAACACCTTTAAAATCCTGGAGGAGACAGGTTTTCACTGTCCTTCAGAGTGGGCAATGAAAATTTATGCAGAACATGGTGCTGTGGTAGATTTTGGCACTCAGATCGTAAAACTATCACCGGATGTGATCCTGGAGGCTCTTTCTCATGCGCCGCGTTACTACACCATGGGTGGACGCACTGAGGCATTCGATCTTGATTTGTCGAAGGGGGGTACGTATGTATCTACAGATGGAACCGGGACAAAGACTGTCGACTTTGTGACGCGAAAATTGCGATCTTCCGTCAAAGACGATGTGGCTAAATCAGCCCGGATTTCCGATTACCTGTCTTCGATCGGTTTTTATTGGCCGATGGTCAGCGCCCAAGACCATCCTGTTTGCCCCTCACTGCATGAGTTAGAGGCTTCCTTCAACAATACCCTCAAGCATGTCCAGACACCGACTGTGGTAGAGGAAATTACGGCACGCTACGCAGTGGAAATGGCGAAAGTTGTGGCGGGCAGCGAGGAGGAAATGCGGAAACGTCCCCCCCTCTCATTACTGATCTGTACGATTGCCCCATTGGCTATGGATCCTAAGAGTATTGATGCCGCCCTGGTGGCAGCAGAGGCAGGTATTCCGGTGGGATTTATGGCGATGCCCAACACTGGCTCTACTGCGCCGGCCACATTGGCAGGAACCATATCTCTTGCCGATGCGGAGATTGTCTCTGCGATGGTGCTGATCCAAATGGCGTATCCCGGCGCACCGATATACCACTCCTTGATGCCCGGCATGACTCACCCACGCACCGGCGCTTACTTTGGTCATGACAGCCACGTTTATGCGATTGGTACTGAGTTGGCTCATATGTGGGGTGTTCCAACCCTGGCTTGCACGGATAATTCGGATGCACACGGGCTGGGTTGGGAAAGCGGTATGCCGGGCGGCAAGAGTCATATGCTGAACGCGCTATGTGGCGCAGAAACTGGCGCCGGAATGGGATTGGTACGAGGCAGCACCCTGTTATTCCCAGAAGCCCTGGTTTTGGATATGGATACTTATCATAATGTTCGCGATTCTGTGGGTGGATTGGATACCAGCCCCGACCATATGGCTCTAGATGTCATCCAAACAGTGGGGCCGCGCGGCCATTACCTCAGGGAGAAACACACGCGAGAATATTTCCGCAAATTAAATTTTTCAGAGATAGTGTATATTCCAGCTACAGGTGTCAGTTACCGAGACCCGCTTGAGGTTGCCAGAGAAAAAACCGATTGGATTTTGAAGAATCACCACCCAGAACCATTGAGCGAAAACCAACAAAGTGAATTGACTCGTATTATTGAAGTGGCAGAGCGAGAATTAAGTCAGGAGAATTAGTCTTTGGAAACATTATTTATAAACCTGTTATTTTTGACCCTTAAACCCGGGAAATTTTGAACCAGGTTAACACAGCAAATAAATAACTTATTGTTTATTTACCCGTTGGGTTTAAAAATTACATCCCGGGAGTAAATCAGTGATTTCCCCTGATAGAATCAACTATCCCAACAATGGAGAGAACATTATAAATGGGCTGGTTCATTCTCAAGCATCTTCTATCATTCATTACCAATCTTCTCAGTTTGAGAAAATCGCCCTCGCTTGAGAAAGACCTGGAGATCCTGATCTTACGGCAGCAACTAGGTATCCTGCAAAGAAAGTTGAATACTCCACAGCGAATACACAGAATTGAGAAACTCACACTTGCGATGCTCACTGAAAAGTTCAAACGAACCTCTCAACGCTCCAGAAAGCAACTCGGAGAAGTGATTCGCATCTTCCAGCCCGAAACTGTACTGCGCTGGCATAGAGAATTGGTTCGCAGGAAATGGACGTATAGAAGTACAAAGAAGAAAGGGAGACCACCGATCAACAAAAGCCTAGAGCGATTGGCCGTTCGCCTAGCAAATGAGAACCCGCGATGGGGGTATGGGAAAATCCATGGTGAGATGATCAAGCTCAGATACAAGATATCCCGCCCTAGTATCCGCAACATCCTCATTCGTTATGGGATCGTACCTGCGCCATTGAGGAATGGGAGAGCAGGATGGCAGCAGTTGATGAGCCATTACAAGGGTCAGATCTTAGCCTGTGATTTCTTCACGGTGGAAACTGTGTGGCTGAAAACACTCTATGTGTTGTTCTTCATTGAGTTGGGCACGCGACGAGTGTACTTTGCAGGAGTCACTTCAAACCCCGATAGTATGTGGGTGACACAGCAAGCTAGACAGATCGTTTGGCGCTTGAAAGATAATGAAAGCTCAATGAGATTTTTGATTCGTGATAATGACAGCAAGTTCAGCGAGTCGTTTGATGCTGTATTTGAGTCGGAAGGCATGCATGTGATCCGCACACCATTCCAGGCGCCAAACGCCAATGCGTATGCAGAGCGCTGGGTGAGAACAGTGCGCGAGGAATGCTTGGATCACTTATTGATCTTTGGCATAGTCCATCTGAAGAGCGTTCTGTTGGAATACATAGGTTACTATAATGCTTGTCTCCCGCATCAAGGGCTTGGGCAAAAGATACCTGTTCCAGGTGAGATACCCAAAGTGAGACATATTCTCCAATACCGAGCAGTGCTTGGGGGGATCATCCGTGATTATTATTGGGCGGATGACCAAACAGGTCTTTCTCTGCCATAACGAATTTCACAGCCCATTGCAAAAGGTTACCTGTTACCGCGCCTATGTAATGAAAAAGCAACCACTTTTATGAGAAAATGGCTACTTTATGAATCTAAATGGCTTTAAATTTTCCTTGAAAATTGGCACCTATCTACTTATTCAATGGCAGATAGAGTGTGGATAGAAATTTTAAACCCTACGAGGTCACCTGCTGCTTCTGCAAGCGCAAAGTCAGCATCCACATGGTTGAGCTCCTGGAAAATTACTTCAGTAGTTTCAATAAAGCTCATTGGGTGATCGCAGCCATCCAATATTATGGTAATTGTTCCTGTACCTTAAGGAGATTCACCATCCGCTTCCCACTCCCATTAAGCGCTGTATGTGGCGGTTTTTACCCCCAAAATAATTAACGAGCCCAACGCATCGGACATTTTAGGGTTATCGCCCCAGCCTTATGAAAAATAAGATTTGTTGCGATAGGGCGATTTGGCGGGTAAAGTTGAAAGGAATTCTTGCCAGCAAGCTTCTATACCATCTTTGATCTTTAATTTTTATCGGGGGCAATTAATCTCACCAATAATGGGAAACCATTTGAGTTATTTGGAGATGGGTCAAACGAACTTACTCAATACACCAGGTACCCCGTATCCTGGTAATAATCAGATTAACTCGCTGCAACCACAAACACCTTATCTCCCTTTTGCACGGTGGCCGGTTCTAGCCCATCACGCAATACCAATAAAAAGCCGCGCCGTCCTTTGTTCAGGAATTGGAGCGTCGCCTTGAGTTCTGCAGCTGGAAGTCGCTCATCCTGGCTTTGGGCTGCAAAATGGCTAAATTCATCGCAGGGGGCTGCGAAACAAACCATATCCAGCAACATCCTAAACCCCGTTTTTTCGTTCTCAATTGCAATTTGCTGTCCGAGATCCTCCGTCCATACTTCCTGATCATATTCGATGATGATGTTTTCACCAGCGATGCCGTCAATCATATGTTCCCCGAATCGGGCACGCATGGCTTCGTAATGGGATGTGAAACCGATGCTGACTAAATCATCATTGTCATAGGCTTTATCTGGGTGGTCAATATGATGAATGTCGAGCACGTGCTGCCTGTCGGGCGTGGTGGCTTCGATACCCTTCGAAGTAATCACCAAACAATCAACTTCCACTCGCCGGGAAGGATCGTAAAAATATCCTGAGGGAGTTTCAATGATTAATCCAGTTGGCTGTATCTGCACCAACTTTACTCGGCCCAATGCATGCATTTTGTCGGACATTAATCACCTCCGGTTTTTGTTATCAAATTCTCCGAACGAGGAAATAACAGTGTATCATTATTATCCTGTTTTTTCGGCCGTCTTCATAATGCTTATTAATTCAGTCTGGATGTCCTTCGGAAGCGGCTGCGGTTGGTGCCGCGATAAAATTCTCTTAAAAGTTGCTCTTGCTCGCTCCCTGGTATCGGGTGAAGGTTGAGAATCCGCTATTGGGTCTGGGTGTGTGAGTTTCGGCAACCAGATATCCCGAATTGTACGACGGGTGTGTTTCTGCCCTAAGAAATGACCGCCTGGACCAACAGCCGCGATTACATCCAATGCTAATTTATCTGCAGACGTGTCAATTCCTTCCGCTAAAATGCGGTGGGTATGATAAATCTCATCATCATAAATAATCTGCTCAGGTGATAACAGCGTCGCGGCTCTTAACAAGCCGAGTCCCTCGACCATATCCGCGCCAGCTAAGGGCGTGAACAGCGAAGTATACACACTATCCCGGCCAAGCTGCCACGTACCTGGCTCAGGGCAATCCATACTAAAAGCGCCACCTAAGGACGGCACACCCCAATCATGTGCAACCTGAATTGCTGCCGCGTTGCAAAGATATTTTTCGGGTATGCCAGTGAGATAATCTCCGGAACGCGGATCCATGACCGAAGCTAACAACGAGTGGAATACTGGTGTACCAGGCGCGACTAACTGCATCAATACCATCGCGCTGACAACTTCCGCATTGCCTACAGTTAATGCGCCACTCATTGTGGCTGGAGAGGTTGAGCCGAGATTGGGCATCGCCATAAACCCGACTGGCACTCCTGCTTCGGCAAATTGCATTGCGCCTTCAATCCCTTCTTTGTCCTGGCCGAGGGGGGCAATGGTGCAAACCAGGCTCGAAATGGGCGGTCGATTACGAAGGTTTTCCTTGCTGCCAGCAATCACTTCCGCCATACGCAAAGCATATTGAGCAAATTTCTCTCCGATGATGGTCACACTTTGGATATGTTTGACCGTGTTGTTGAAGCTGGCATCCAATTCATGTAAAGGTGAAAACCGCCCACAATCTTGGGCGCTGACGATTGGCCAATAATACGAAATTGAGGAGAGATAATCTGCTACATGGGCCATCATAGCTACATCGGCTTTGCTTGATCGGCGGCGCTGACCGGTCTTGAAATCGATGGTTTCTGTACCGCTGCCATCTGTAGCAAAGTAGCTTGCTGAGCCATCAAGCGTCAAATCGGTCCCGTCAGCCCGCCCCGAGAGCGTATAGACGCGCGGCGCATAACTCATTGCCTCAATCACAAGGTCAGGAGCAAGTCGGACAATTTGGCTTTCCAAATCTACTTGCGCACCATGTTTAGCAAATACCTTTAATGCGCGTTCAGAAGGGAAATGCACACCGACGGTATCCAAGATGTACAGCGTTGCTGCCCTGATTTCAGCAACTTGCCCGTCATCGAGCACATTGAGGTGCAGCTTGTTTCGAATGGGTTTAATATTTACCATTTATGTATCCAAGGTTCCCGGGAATTGGCAGCTTTCGGACATGTAAAAACTATTTCTCTGCCAAGGCATTGATGCCCGTCATGATATCTTCAAGGTGCTCATTGGTATGGTCAATCATATATTTAACCAAATTTCCAATGCTGCCGCTTTCCTCCCCCCACGGGTAGACCAAATCACCAGGAAATTGATTTAGCGGTATTTCGTTGAGGGCATTTATAAAGTCAGAGCGTGCCTGTTCCCATTCTTCAAGGAGTTGTTGAGCGGACAGCTTACGATGGGCGAGGGCTGCTTGTTGGTTAAATTCGGTTTCCTCATTATCGAGGTCAAGCGTGAGATATTCGGTTTGGGACATGAAAGCACGTAAAGATTTTGCAACCTCACGATCCCAGGTGGCAATGTGGCCGAGAACATCTTTGATTTGCCAGTCGGGGTCTGTGAATACACTAATCGTTAATTCAACACCATCCACAATTCCTTTCAAAGCAGCATGGGTTTCGGTCAATTTTTCCAACAGATAATTCTTATCATCAATATTCATGTCAGTCACTCCTTTTGCAAATAAATTTGATTGAGTCCTTAATTTTTCGAGGCGGATTATATCATCTTATTTCTCTTTTCTTCATATAATCTAAAATAATAGGTTTTTTCAGAAAATAATATTTGAGTTTATTGCCATTTCGGAAAAATTGCGGTATGCTCATAACAATTATTCAAAGTTTTATTTACGGAAGATTTATGTATAAACCGGATCAAACCGACTGGGAAATTATTGTCCTGCTCAATAAAAACGGGCGTGCATCAAGCTCCGAGATTGCCAGGCAGTTAGGCATGATTTCAGCTCGCACCGTTTCCAACCGCATTGATACCTTGATCGAACACGGTATCATCAATATTCGCTCAATAGTAAACCCTGGTAATATGGGGTATGGCGTATTGGCTGATGTCTTCATTGAAGTAGAGCCAGGGAATGTACGTAGGGTGGCAGACAAACTTGCTGAGCTCCCACAGATCAGTTATGTAGTCTGCGCCACTGGTGAAGCCGATATCATTATCTCAATTCGAGCTCAAACCATCCTGGAATTATACAACTTCGTAATTGAGGTTATCGGCAAGATACCCAGCATAAGCAACACCCGAACTTATCTTTTACCTCTAACAATTAAGAATGTTACTACCTGGATGCCGCCAGACGTTCCCAAAAGGGAAGAAGACAAGTAATTAAATGAGCCACCACACTCATTTAAGATTAAGTGGTTACTCAATTTTAGCTGGGCAATGCTAACAAGCCATATAAACTTTACGTAATGTCTCGATCACATGACTGGTGCCACACCATCCTGTTCTCAAATAAATCACATCACCTGCTTTAACTTCGTACTCATCACCTTCATCACCAATCAGCTTCCAGTGCCCTTGAAGAATGACACACAATTCATCGCTCGTTCTTTCGAGCCGATATTTACCAGGTGAGCACTGCCATATCCCGGCATCGCGCCCTTGCTCATCCCCAAAGATCTCCAACCAGCCTGTGTTCGGCGAAGTGCCTTCTAAGGCTTTGGGATGTATGCCGGTAGTTTCTAATTGTTGTTCCGCGGCTTGTTTTAATACTGGTAATAGCAAAAATTCTCCTTGATCTAAACCTCAATATATTCCATCTTAAAGGGTGTGCCATCGGGAATATTTTCGTCAAACTCAGCTGCTGCAAGATAACCAGAGTAGGTAGCTTGGGCAATAATGTCGGGTGCTTGAGCATCGCCAATAACGCGCAATGATGATAATTTTTTCTCAGCCAACGCCGGTTTGAGGGCTTGGTAGAGCTTGTCATTCGGCAGGCGATCGGTGACAAGCAAAACAGCCTCGCATGGCATATCAACCCCAACATTTGAAACCGTATGTGCCAGGGTAACACTATCTGAGCGGATGCTGCTCAGGATATGTTGTGGTAATAAGCTGACCCCTTTTTGCATTAATCTTTCCTGGATGCGGTGCTGCTCCATCGTATATTGCGTCCAATATGAGATCATGGGCGCCGGGGTTAACAGGATGACATCACAACCCTGGTTTGCGAGCAATTCTGCCAACACGCCGCCCATATAATAATGATCATCATCAAAAATTACAACTCGTCCCGTGGGAAGACGGTCGGTCATGATGTCATCTGGCGTAAAAATATGCGCAAGGTCATGACCAGAGATGGGCTGCCACAATTCGCGGCCAATACCATCTCGACGCCATTCTGATCCAGTAGCAATAATAACATCGGCAAATCCTGCATCCAAAATCTCTTCATAACTTATTTGGCTGCCAGGAAAAAGAGATACATTATCCAATTTTTGAATCTGGGTAAGACGCCAATCTATCACTCGGCGCCACTCAATCAATCCGGGAAGGTTTGATTCCAAAGCTACGCGCCTACCGAGGTTTTTGCGTGCTTCCACCAGTGTAACTGCATTGCCACGTTCTCCCAAGACACGTGCACATTCCAACCCGGCAGGACCACCCCCAACCACCATGACTTCTTTGGGCTTTTTCTGCGGAATAAATTTTTCGGGATGCCAATCACGGCGCCATTCCTCTGCCATGGTTGGGTTCTGCGTGCATCGAATGGGCACAAACAGTAAATCACTTGAAACACAAATATTACAGCCGATGCACTCCCGAATGTCTTCGACACGATCATCCTTGATTTTTTGGGGCAAAAAAGGATCGGCTATCGAGGGTCGCGCCGCGCCCCACAGATCCATGACGCCACGACGTATAGCTGAAACAACGGAATCCGGCGAGGTATAGCGACCCACACCAACGACTGGCTTTGTGGTGAGCGATTTAACAAATTTTATGAAGGGTTCTTGATAGCCTTCTTTTTTAAATCTGGAAGTTTCCGAGTCGTTATCCCACTCACTGACATTGATATCCCACAAGTCCGGCAATTCGGCCAACATGGCAACTATATCGTGGCCTTCACCATCATGGGAGATGCCATCTTCACCCAGCAATTCATCTACGGACAAGCGTACGGCCACAGCGCAAGTATCACCCACTGCATCTTTGGTATCTTCAATCAATTCCTTTAGGAAACGCGCACGGTTTACCAAACTGCCGCCATATTCGTCTGTGCGATCGTTAAAACGTCGCAGGAGAAAGTGCATAGCCAGCGCCAGGTTATGCGCGGCATAACAATAAATTATGTCAAAGCCAGCTTTCTTGGCACGCACCGCTGCAGTTCGGTGCCAGCGTCTTATGTTCCGGATATCTTCTTTATCTATGCGCCGTGTTTGCCCGGGGAAATAAAAAGTCTTTCCTTTTGATCGCAGCCCCAGCGCAGGCACGCGCGAATAAAAGTTCCAGGCGTCATAAGTGCTGTAGGACAGCTCGCAGCCCGCCAAAGCGCCATGCTGGTGGACAGCGTCGGTCATTTTCTGCATGGCAGGGATATCGCGATCTTCCCAAAGCCGTCCTTCGGCAAAGGGCATCATATCTGTTGTGTGATGGATTTCAACAATTTCGGTATTAACTACACCCCAGCCACCTTCAGCTTTCATGCCACGCATGGCAGCATGGGCACGAGGCATGCGATAGCCCAAGCCATTGCAATGCGGAACTTGATAAAAACGATTTGGGGCCACCACCGGGCCAATCTGCACTGGTTCAAAAAGAACGCTAAATGGATTATCCGTGGAACCAGATCTCATAGTGGTCACATGTGCACTCGTTTACCTGTTGGATCGTATGGCGCTTTGAGATAAGCCTTTGCCGGAATACGTTCACCTTCCACCTCAATTTCGTATTTACCTGAAAGTATCCAATCTTCACTGATACCTTCCGAGTTTTCCAAGTACCCCATACCCATAGCACACTCCAGAAGATGCGCATATGCACCGTGTGTGACGCTGCTGACCAATTTTCCGTCCCGGTAGATGGGTTCGTCGTGATACAGCAAGGGTTCGGGACTCTCCAGGGTAAACATGACCAACCTGCGGGTCAAGCCTTTTTCGCGTTGATCTATCAGCGCTGCGCGCCCTATAAAATCCCCTTTTTCCAGCTTTACTGCGAAACCCAGACCAGCCTCAAAGGGTGTATCGTCTGGGGTTATATCGCTTCCCCAGTGACGGTAACCTTTTTCCAGGCGCAGTGAATCGACCGCGTGCAAACCGATAAGGCGCAGGTCATACTGCTCGCCTTGCTTCAATAAGGCATCGAAAACTCCAGGAGTAAACTCGGTTGAAATATATAACTCCCAACCCAATTCGCCCACATAGGACATCCTAAATGCTAGTATCTTAGCGTAGGCACAATCAATGTGCTGCGCCGTAGCGAAAGGAAAAGCATCGTTGGATAAATCAGCATCAGTCAGTGTGGAGAGTAAATCACGAGCTTTAGGTCCCATGACGCCCAACATGGCATAGGCTGAGGTTATATCGGTGAAGAAAACTTGGTTTCCTTCAGGATATGTCGTTTAATCCAATCGAAATCGCGAACTTGCATGGCACCGGTGGTAACAATGAAAAAATCGTCTTCAGCCAGACGCGTTACCGTCAAATCTGCTTCGATGCCGCCGCGATGATTGAGCAGTTGTGTGTAGACCATTTTTCCAATTTGCACATCAATATCATTGGCGCAAATATATTGCAGCGCTGCCTTAGCATCTGATCCCTGACAACGGAATTTTGCCATCGAAGTGAGATCATACAGGCCAACACCATTACGGACCGCCAAATGCTCTGCGGCTGCGTATTCAAACCAATTTTGGCGCCCCCAGTTATATTCATATTTTGGCTCAACACCCTCCGGAGCAAACCAATTGGCCCGCTCCCAACCGGATACCACCCCGAAGCACGCACCGCGCGCCTCAAGCTGATGGTGTATGGGCGAGCAACGCGCCATACGAGCTGTCTTGGGCTGCTTGAAGGGCCAGTGATCGGCGTAGAGCAGGCCAACACTCTCTTTGACGCGGTCTTGTAGATAACGGCTATTTGACTGCCAACCGTGGAAGCGCCGGATATCGACTTCCCATAAATCTTCTGTTGGATGACCTTCAACAATCCACTCAGAAATTGCCTTACCCGCGCCAGCTGCACTGGCAATGCCCACCGAGTTCATTCCAGCAGCAACAAAGTAGTTTTTAACACCGGGAGCTTCTCCAAGCATGTATTTGTTATCCGGGGTAAAACTTTCGGGCACGGCCGTAAAGTGCATTATCCCAGCATCCTGCATGGCCGGGCAGCGTTGAATTCCATTTATCATGAACAACTCAAACTGATCCCAATCTTCTCCCAATTCGGTATATTCGAAATTTTTTGGAATGCCCCCCATCCCCCAAGGTTTGGCCGTAGGCTCAAATCCACCCATCAACAGGCCATCCCCTTCTTGTTTGAAATAGATGTAGCCGTCCATATCCCGAAGAACAGGCATCTCATGATAAACACCTTCGATGGCCGTGGTCACGATGTGCATGTGCTCGGCGGCATGCAACGGCACGCTGACGCCAATCTGTTTGCCGATTTCCCGTCCCCACATTCCGCCGCAATTGACCACAACTTCGCAGGCAATATTGCCTTGGGTAGTGTTTACTTGATATACCGCACCGTTTTTCAAGATTACTCCGGTGACCTTGATTCCTTCGAAAATACTGGCCCCACCCATCTTGGCCCCTTTAGCCATCGCGCGTGCGGTATCTACCGGCGAGGTGTGGCCATCATTTGGTTGATAGTATGCAGCTACAATATTATCGGTTTTCATGGGAGGAAATAATTTGCGCGCCTGCTCATAGCTAATTTGCTCAATCTCCACATCAAAGACACGCGCCATGCCAGCTGCCCGATCATACTCACTCTTACGAGCTTCAGTCCGGGCGACACGGATAGATCCGCTGCGCACAAAACCCGTGGTTTGCCCGGTTTCCGCCTCCAGGCGTGCATAGAGATCTGTACCATACTTGGCGAGCTTCGTGAGCGCACTAGAAGCCCAGAGTTGCCCCACCAGACCAGCTGCTGCCCAGGTCGTGCCAGAAGTAAGTGTTTTGCGCTCGAGCAGCAAAACATCTTTCCAGCCAAGTTTGGTTAAATGGTAGGCAACACTGCACCCAACGATGCCTCCACCAATAATGACAACCTGTGCTTGAGACGGCAATTGTTTTGACATTGGCAAAATCCCAATTAACTCTTTAGCTTTGATTAATCTCTACTCACCGTCATCTGCAGGATGACGGAATGGAGAAATATGCGGTAAAAAGACTATAAGGGCACAAAGAAATTCTTAATCTTACACAGGATCAAGTGTGCGGGAACCAGGAATATATTTATGCTCTCTGTGCCTTGGTAATGTAATTTTCGAAAATTCAGTACGTCATACCCGGATTTTCAAGCCTTTAGGGTCATACATTGGGCGTAATGAGGCTCTGGCGGGGAAGCGCACACCAGTAATATCGATCTCGTAGCTGCCGCCATTGATGAATTCTTTAGTGGCGCCATCTTCATGCTCTACAAAACCCATCCCCATGGCACCGCCGAGTGTAAAGCCATATGCACCGGTTTGTAGGTAGCCAACGATCACACCATCCCGATATATAACTTCATTGCCGTAAAGTAGCGGTTCAGGATCTTCAAGTAAGAATTGGACCATGCGATATTTGAGGGGACCACTTTCCTTGTGGCGCAAGAGCGCATCCCGGCCGATAAAGCCGCCGGGCTTGTCGAACTTCACAGCGAAGCTCAAACCAGCCTCCAAAGGCGTATCCATATTATCCATATCATGCCCGTATTCAAGGTAGGCTTTTTCAATTCTCAAGGAATTTAAGGCCTGGAAGCCCGCGTGCCGGAGACCAAGGTTTTGACCAGCTTCTACAACTGATTCATAAACATGCGCAGAAAACTCTGTGGGGACATAAAGCTCATAACCCAATTCGCCCTCATAAGTAACCCGGAAACATTGGACGCAAGCATAATTGACATCAATATCACGAGCTGACATATATGGAAAGGTCTCATTAGAAATATCTGCAGAGGTCAGTTTGCTCAAAAGATCACGCGATTTGGGACCTTGGATATTGAGCAGCGTATATCCTGAAGTTACATCAGTGACCATGGCATGCGCATCAGCTGGGATATGTTTCTTCAACCACATGAGGTCGTGGGTATAGAAATCACCAGCGCTGACAATGAAGTACTTGTCCTCTGCCAGGCGGGTAACGGTTAAGTCCGCTACCATCCCGCCGCGCTCATTCAGCCATTGGGTATAAACAACCTTGCCAACCGGCACAGCTACATTATTCGCGCAAATATTATTGAGCACCTTTTCGGCATCACGCCCCTGAACAAGGAACTTCGACATTGATGTAACGTCCATCAAGATCACATCTTCACGGCAGGCCTTGTGCTCAGCGGCCAGATATTTAAACCAATTTTGGCGACCCCAGGTGTACTTTTCGACCTTGGCTTCTACACCAGCAGGGGCGTACCAATCGGGGATTTCCCAACCCATTCCTTCAGTGAAAAATGCTCCCGCCTGTGCCAGTTGCTCGTGAATGGCAGTCTTGCGGACATCGCGGGCGGTTTCATTGGCAAAATTGGGATAGATTAGCTGGTATTGCAGACCTAGTGTTTCTACGGTTCTATCGGTTAAATATTTTTGAGTGCCCTGGAACGGGAAACATCTG
>PVMK01142668.1_pt1 | contig 14163 bp, 15 predicted proteins | sample 1853481 | NCBI WGS metagenome assembly PVMK01 (sample SAMN08533507, study PRJNA380276) | Marine sediment metagenome, whole genome shotgun sequencing project. | reverse complement strand
TCTGCTGTATGCCATTGGTGAAATTATAATCATTGGAATTGGAATTTTTATAGCCCTTCAGCTAAACAACCTGAACGAAAAGAGTGGTATTCATAAAAAACAAAAAAAACATTTGAGATTAGTTAAAGGTGAAATGATTAATAATCTTGTTTCATTAAGAATTGAAAATGAGAAAAGCTTATCAATCATAGAAGCTGAAAGAAAAATTATTGCCTTAATAGAATTAGATGTGGTTAATGAAAAAGAATTATCCAATCATATGCGGACAATAACATTTAATGATCTCCTTATTCCTGTTGAAGATGGTGCTCTGAAGGAACTTATTGCTTCTGGAGGATTAAAGGATATTGAAAACGATAGTATAAGAAGCAAGTTAGCGTCTTGGGAAGGTAAAACGACCGCCTTAAGATCACAAGAAATACAATTAGAAGATACTCGAAATGCAATTACAAAAATCGTAAATGCTAATGGTAGTTTAAGAACAATTATACATGACATAGATTATACTGACAATCTCAAAATTGATATTCCTTCAAATGTTTTAAGCAATAAAAGTCTGTTGAAATCTACTGCATTTGAAAATGCTATATTACATCACCTGCTACTAGTAGTCTATCTTGGCAACAACATATATCCAAAATTTGAGAGTGATATGCTCTTACTTGTAAAATTGATAGATGAAGAATTGGGCTTAAACCATAAAAAATAACGAAAGGCTAACAACGTGTATAAAACATTGCTATTATTGGTTTTCCGAGAGGTTTTTGCTTATTTACAAAGTACGCCAAATTTTTAATTTGGTTATATTTAGAAAAGAAAATTAAACATAAAAATTAAAAATTCGGCTCGTGCTAAATCCGAAAAGTTAGCGACTATTTATACGCTACGTTGCATACACAAGACCGTTATGTAGAATCTGGCCACCTCTTACCGATGGGATAGGTACTTTACAAATGTCAAAATGCAACTTTCTATTTCCTAACGATGTTTTCAATTGAATTTCTGAATCTTTCACCACCCTCTCGTAACACCTTTTTTACTACACCACTAAACATCATACTCATAAATCCAATGTTCATTGCCGCAATTTGAACTTGACCATCATTTGTTTCGTAAATACTTACCCCCATAGGCATCATAACAGACATTTTTTTATATTGATCGTTCTTTAAAATGTTGTAGCCACCCTGAGAATTGCAAAAATATAGAATCTTGACTTTTGACATGTCCTCAAGTCCTTCTTCAACATAATCTTGTTGAAGATCACGAATTTCAGGAATTGTCCAACCATTTTTCTTTGCCGACTCTTCAAGAGAAGTAACGGCCTCATCAAAATCCAATTTGCTTTTATAGGTGGCAAACATCATATTGGGCATCATTAACTTCACAATAAATGCCATAATTATCAAGCCAAGTACTAAGCCGATTATAAATAGAAGTATTGTCATGGTTTCCTCCTTATCAAGATAAATTTTTCTTATAAATTGACCATATGATCAGCACATTGATCCCCATGATCAGCGTAAATGGCGAAAAAATGAGGGATAGAAAAGCAAATACCAAAAGAACTTTCTGTTCAATATTATGACGCAGCATATCTAGAATTGATCTAACAAGAAGTACATAATAAAGTACGATCAACGCCAAGAATACCACAACTACTAAGATGATAATCTCAATAGGAATACTTTCGACCATTTCATTCATAGATCCTTTTACTTTAAGTTATTCGATTTAATCAACTTCTGACTTGTTGTTCAAGTCCAAAAATAAATTTAGTGTTTAGTTTACATTTAAACAATGACATTAATCATGTTCATCCGCCAACCTTGTCAGCCGGTTTCCAACGAATTGTAGGAATGATCAATCGAGGGAATGGCTATAATTCATTGTGGTATTGTGCTACACCAAAGTTTAGTATATTTAACACGGCTGATTTCTAAACGGAATATTTCCTTCGGAAAATTCCACAACGAAATCATACGAGCCTAACCATTAGCCTTCATTATGACAAATTAAGAAACTAATGATTCAATTACTTAATAAAAAATTCATAAACAAAACAAATTCGAAACAATGAAAACTAAAGAAATCATTAAAAGAAAACGCTTTATATATGTTAGTAGATTCGCTTTGGTATCAATCTTCATATTGATTGCGTTTTTGGCTAAAGCGCAGGATAATATTGCAACTAAATTAGGTTACGCTGAAGATGCAAAACTACTAATTATTCATGCAGACGACTTAGGTTTATCTCATTCTGAAAACATGGCTTCTATCGAGGCTATCGAAAATGGTTCTGTAAATTCAGCAAGTTTGATGATGCCTACACCATGGGTATTAGAAGTTGCAAACTACGCCAAAAAAAATGCTACAACTCATGATTTTGGTTTGCATTTGGTTTTATCTTCAGAATGGAAAAATTATAGATGGGGACCTGTTAGTTCCATCGAAAAAGTCCCAAGTTTAATTAATGAATTTGGATATTTTCATGAAGGGTGTACACCAACTGTAAATCTTAAAGAAGTAGAGGTTGAATTAAGAGCGCAAATTGACAGGGCGTATTCCATGGGATTCGAACCTACTCACTTAGATAGCCATATGGGCTGCTTGTTTCAGTCTGAAGAATTAATAGAAGTTTATTTAAAAATGGGAAAATTATATAAGTTACCTGTTCTTGCAACAAAACAAGCTGTTCCTGAAGAACTTCTTAGGAAGTATGATGTGAAAATTTTCTTGGACAAGGTTTTAACTATTTTGCCTGAAGAATACGTCAAGGGGCCAGAAGATTATTATATAAATGCAATTAAAAATTTAAAACCTGGTTTATCGACTTTTTTGATTCATACAGCTTACAATAATGATGAAATGAAAGGCATGAATATTGATCATCCCGAATGGGGTAATGAATGGAGACAGAAAGATTTTGATTTTTTCACAAGTGATACTTGTAAAAATATTCTTAAAGAGGAAAATATTACATTGGTTACTTGGCGACAAGTTAAAGATGTGTTTTATTCAAATTAGTGAATTTCTGCTTATTACATCACAATTAATAATAAGTATAAAAAGGTTTCGGAAACTAACAAAAGTTAAAATTCAAGGAAAACAAAGGCTAACACTGTATAAAATTTATGCTAACTTTAAATAAATATTATTTGGTCATAGTTCTCACAAAACAACGGAGAATTATACACATGTTACAAAATATTCTCTTGCAAAAATTAAAAGCCCTTTTGATGCAATTTTTGACTCAAAAGTCAGTAATGATAAGACATAGCAAGAGGGGATGATATAAGGATATAACATCAATTTGATGTTACACAATAGTTAGCCTTCATTAAAAAAACTGAGTTAACAATGATAAAATTTTTCCGAAAAATTAGACAAAATAGCATTAAGGAAAATAAGGTCAGTAAGTATCTTCTTTATGCCATTGGAGAAATTGTATTAGTTATGATTGGAATTCTTTTAGCATTGCAAGTGAATAATTGGAATGAAAATAGAAAAAATAACAATTTAAAACAATCGTATAAAGAAAATTTAATTGCAGACCTAAATAAGGATATAGAAAATTTAGAACGGTTTAATAAAATAAATACTGCCTTTGAAAAAGATGGATTTTACCTCAGTGATTTTATGGAAAATAAATTGATTGAGATAGATACTTTAAGGCTGATAAATTCAATGGTGTCTTGTGCATATATTCCAAATTTCACCATTATGTCCTCTACATATAATGATTTAATAAATAGTAATAATATTAAATTATATAATGATATTAAATTAAAAAGACTCTTAGATGAATATTATATTCAGAATGAATGGATAACCCTTTTTAATAATCGAATTCTAAAGACCGCTTGGTATGACTACCGAGATGAAATTTTAAAATTCCATAGTGCTACTCTTTATCGAGATTTTTATAAAAGTAGGCTAAATGCTTCTAACCCCCTTGATGTTCATACAAAATACAAAGTGAAATGGAATCTTATCAAAAAAGATGAATATCTTATAACACAGGTAGAAATGATTTTGGCTTACAGAATAATTATAAGGGACAAATTTGAAATAAAAATCCGTGAAGCAAAAACAATCTTAACTTATCTTGAATTAAATTAATAAAATAACAAAAGGCTAACAAAAAATATAGTGCATTTGACAGATAGTACTAAAAATAAAGACAGTATCAATAAATAGAAATAGTAGTAAATAGAAAAATTGGAGTGTTGAACTACCAAACGCACCATATTCAACACGTTACCATTCATTAAACCAAAAAAAATGAAATTTAAACTATTCTTAACTGGAATCATTTTATTCGTTACAATAACAAATGTTCATTCCCAGAAACAAAATTTTGACTTTTCTGCCAATGTGAAGGTAGATCAAGAAGTAAAAGAACTCTTTAATGAAAAGGGAAGACTTTACCTTTTCTTTTCCCTAAACCCTCGAGTTGAACCTCGTACCCAGACATGGCCTAATCCAACCAGTAAAACCTACATTTTTGCTAGAAACATTAATAGATTTGATTCAAATGAGGTTTTGGAAATTAAAAATGATGATTCTTGGATAAGCACTTCAGATTGGAATTTGGATGAAGTTCCTGCGGGCGAATACTATGTTCAAATAGTATGGGATCAAGATCTTTTGGAATCAAGAATTAATGCACCCGGAAACTTGTTTAGTGAAAAGCAAAAGATAACTGTAAATCAACCCATAAAAATAGAACTGTTGCTCAGTCAATCCATTAAACCAAGAAAGGTGAAAAGCCATGATTTAGCAAGAGTAGTTGATATTAAAAGTGAAGTCCTTTCAACTTGGTGGAATAAACCAATGTATTTAAAGGCCTCTGTCTTGCTTCCTCATGGATATGACGGTAATAAAGCATACCCGATTAGGTATAACGTGGCAGGATATGGTGGAAGATTTACCAGAATAAATGGTTTACTTAGAAATAGCAATTTTATGAAGTGGTGGGATTCTGACCAAGCTCCTCAGATAATTACCGTTTTCCTGGATGGAGAAGGTCCCTTTGGAGATTCATATCAAATGGATTCTGAAAATAGTGGACCATATGGTAAGGCTTTGATTACTGAACTAATTCCACATATTGAATCAAAATTTAGGGGAACAAATTCATCAACTACTCGCTTTGTGGATGGTTGTTCAACTGGTGGATGGGTTTCATTAGGATTACAATTATACTATCCTGATTTCTTCAATGGTTCTTATTCCTATAGCCCAGATGCAGTTGAGTTCGAGAATTACCAATTAATTAATATTTATAAAGATAGCAATGCATTTGTAAACGAATATGGGTATGTTAGACCGGTAATGAGAAGTCCATATGGAGAACCAATGATATCTCTTAAAGACTTTATTCAATACGAGAATGTATTAGGCTCTTCCAATTCCTATCTCAATTCAGGTGGACAATTTAGTGCACATACCGCATTATATAGCCCAAAAGGAACTAACGGCTTGCCTAAAGCATTATTTGACCCAGTAACGGGTGAGATTGATTCGGAAATTGCTGCGCATTGGAAAAAATATGATTTCAAAATACACACTCAAAAAAACTGGGAAGTATTAGGACCAAAACTACAGGGTAAAATTTTTATTTGGATGGGCGATATGGATAACTTTTATTTAAATATGGCCACAAGGGAGTTTGCAGATTTTATGAGTAGTACAGTAAACCCTAAATCAGATGCAGAAATAATTTTTTCACCAATGGAAGGACATTGTTGGCAGTATTCACATAAAGAAGTTTTACTTAAAATTCAAGAGAGAATTGACAGTATTAATAAGGAATAAACAAATGGTAACACCGTATAAAATTTATGCTATATTTAGAGAAAAATTGTAAAACCTAAACAACCAATAAACATTTGTACTAGGCTGAAAATCTTACGGATATTAAGCCGCACAAATATTATACAATCCCGTTGTGAGCAATAAAACATAATAGATATGAACAAACAAATTACTAAACTATCAGCCGTACTCTTTTCTGTAGCATCATTAGCGTTTTTTACACTTATAATCTTGTACATTTTTGTTTACAAACCTCCAACTGGAACATGGGATGAAAAAATCCTGCATATGAATAATAATTGGGGATTGATATCTTTTATTTGGAGGCTTGAGTTTATTATAGTTGTAATAATAGCTTGGGTTTCGTTTAACTTTTCAGCAAGTAATAAATGGTGGAATTTAGTAGCTATTGGACATCTTTTAATGCTTGTTGAATATATGCTTATGCTTGGTGGTTATCCAAAAGTAGCATCTGAAGAAACGTTTCAAATTATTAATAATATGGCTGTATGGATATTTGCAGCATCAAACTTGATATGGCTTTTAGGAATGGCTGGAGTCTATCAAGCGGAGAAGGGTTGGATTAAATATCTTGGAATAACTTTAGCACTAATAGGTGGCGTAATATTTTTAATAGTAATCCTTGGAATAGCAACTTTCAATGATGTCATTTTTGTTGGTCCTTTGGTAAACCTTCTGTATTTGCTTAATGCTTATTATGGAATAAAGATTTTAAAAAATAAAGCTCACAACACCGTATAAAAATAATGCTTAGTTTCGTACTTAAACAAAGGTTAGTGCAATTTTGTTACGTCTGATTTTCCTTCGGAAAATCCTCGCACACAAAACAGCACTATTCTTATACAAGACCGTTGTGAGCAATAAAAACCAACCATATGAAAAATAGATTTTTTATTTTGATTTTACCGCTGATTGTTATCTATAGCTGTAAACAAGATACTCAACAAACAACAATACAAACGAATAACAAAAATGAGCTTTATGAGGGACCTATTATTGACATGCATATTCATGCGTACAATAATGAAATAGGTGGAATGATGTTTGGAATGAATCATCCAAACCCTCTAAAAAATGAGCTATATAAAGGTGTTAAATCACCAGAAGAACAAAAAATTGAAACCTTTAAAAAATTTGATAAACATAATATAGTTCTTGCTCTGACTTCTGACGGGCAATTATGGTTTGATGATGACCCTGACAGAATACTAATTAGCGGTAGAAATATGCCTTTAGATAGTTTAAGAAAAATGGCATCAAGCGGGAGTCTTTCAGCAATTGGAGAACTAAATCCCTTTTATGAAGGTATCACTGCAGATGATGACAGTCAAAAACCATTTTTTGATTTAGCAGAGGAATTCAATCTACCAGTAGGGTTCCATATTATGCCAGGTGGTCCACCAGGTGGAATATATCATATGGGTATGGATAAAGTGAGGGTGAAAAATGCAAACCCAAAACAACTAGAAGAAGTTCTTGTGAGTCATCCAACAATGAGAGTTTACATTATGCATGGCGGTTGGCCGTATTTAGAAGATATGAAAGCCATGATGTATGCACATCCTCAATTATATATTGATATTGCTGCAATCGACTGGATTCTTCCAAAGGTTGAATTCCAAAATTTTCTTAAAGGTTTGGTAGATTCTGGATTTGGAAAAAGAATCATGTTTGGTAGCGATCAAATGGTTTGGCCTGAAACCATTGACATTGCTATTGAGGCAGTAAACTCAGCTGAGTTTCTAACATTGAGTCAAAAAGAAGATATATTCTTTAACAATGCAGCAAGATTCTTGAATTTATCTGAAGAAAAAATAAAACAATACAAAAAAGAATAAAAACTGCTCACAACAAGGTGTATAGTGCATACCCTTCGGGATACGCATCATACACAAACCGTTACCACACATTACCAATACCAATACCAAATAGTATGAAAAAAGTAATATTTAGTGCAATCTTCCTCTTGACATTGGTAAATGCAACATTTGCGCAGAAGCCAGTATGGGAAGACCCAGAATTTGAATGGCCAATGTCGAATGACCCAGAATTTAATTCGATGGTAAAAGAACCTGCATATGATATAGGAAAGGGGCCGAAAATTTTACTTGATAATGGTCATTATAATTTTATGGTTCAATGGGACTTTATTAAACCTTTCGCAGATTTGGCAATGTCGGATGGTTATCTCACAATTGTTGATAGTTTAAAATTTACACCTGAACATTTGACGGAATTTGATGTTGTAATGATAATATCAGCCTTACCTTTTGACTTTACGACTAAAACAGAAGTTACCAATGAATCTACATTTTCACAGGAGGAAATAAACAGTTTGTACAATTGGGTATACAATGGTGGTTCTCTTCTAGTGTTTAGTGAGCATGCACCTTTTGACCAAGCTATTAACCCATTGTTAAATCGGTTTGGAATTACTTCTAGTATTGGAACAACAATTGACACCATCAACTACAATAAAAACATAGGAAGAACTGGATGGATTGAATTTACAATTGAAAATGGAGGGTTAAACAATGAGCACCCTATTATACTAGGACAAAATAAAGAAGAAAGAGTGTCAAAACTATTGACATTTGGTGGTAGCGCATTGACAGGTGAAGGATACACAAATTTATTGAAGTTATTCAAGTCTTCTGAAAATATTAAGCATAGCACAGGAGTTGGCCCAAGTGGTAAAGGAAATTCACAAGGGTTAGCTGGAAAAATTGGAAAAGGGAAAGTTGTGGCTTTAGGTGATTCCAATGGTTTTACAGCTATGCTATTTAATAAAGATGACGGTTCAAAGCAAAAGGCAGGAATGAATCTTGAAGAATATGATTGGAAACAATTTGTATTAAATACTTTGCATTGGCTTTCCAAAAAATAAATAAATACGTGTGGTAACAACGGCTATAGTATATTGTGGATAAGTGATTTATCCGAAGTAAGAGATAATAAAAAAAGATATAGCTAGCGGACTATAAGAGCTAGTTTAACCACAACATACCATAGCCAAAACGTTAGCCATAATTGAATAAGCAATAAGAATATGATACAACATTCAAAACTAAAATCTATTCTTTATCACCTTTATCCTGGTGTGTTAATTACCTTATTTTTTGTAGTGACAACCCCATATTTTATTACAATGGGGATTCCGCCACAACTTTCCATGTTAATAGCAATAGTGGTAATAGTAGCACCAATTATTTTACTTCATCTGAATAAAGCCAAAAAACATGAAAATGCAAAGCGTATATATGATTTGGTAGAGTATAAAGAGACACTTCCTGTTAAGAAACTTATCTTATATATTCTTGGGCTAATATTATTTGCATTTCTTGTTTATGGTTTAACACAACCAATAAATGAGATAATCACAGAAAAATTGTTGTATTGGCTTCCTGACTGGTATAAAGTCAGTGATTTTGAAGGATATTCAAAATCAATAATTCTAATAACGTTGACGGTGAATTTAATTCTTAATGGCCTATTAGCACCATATTTAGAAGAATTATATTTTAGGGGGTATTTGTTGCCAAGAATGCAAGCTTGGGGAAAATATGCCCCATTGATGAGTGCAGTTCTATTTTCATTTTATCACTTTTGGCAGCCACAGATATATTTGACTTTAGTGATAGCATTATTCCCAATGACTTACTTAGTATGGAAAACAAAAAGTTTGAAATTAGCAATATATACTCATTGTGGATTAAATATTGTGGGTGCATTATTATCTTTTGGAATGATTAACCAATAACCAAACTATGGCTAACACGGTATATAAAACATTTGGCGGATAGTACTATATTTAGGGTCATAACATTAATAAACATTGAAAAGGTTTGATAGGAAATCGCTTTGAAATGCCAAACGTTTCATATACGCAACCGTTAGCAGCAATTTATCTTTGGAACAATGTTTGTATTAAATAAGCAAAACCAATTTTAATAAAAATCAAATATATGAAAACAGTAAAAGATTACTCAACTATTATATTAATGCTAATAGTACTTTTCAGTTTGACATCTAACAATGCTAAAGCGCAATTAAGAACGCCTAGTTCGGTAGGAAAATATGAAAAAGGTACAATAACTCTTGAAAATGGGGAAGAGACTAGTGGATATATATTTATGGATATGATGAATCCTCAAGAATTTCAAAAAAGGGTTAACCTGATTGACGAGAAAACCTATACGGCTTTCAGTGAAGGGGAAAATATAGATAAAGACGTTGTGGTGTATGATGCCAACGACTTGCAAAGTTTTACACTTGAAATCGGTAAAAAATTCAAAAAGGCAAAATATGTCAATCTATTTGCTAAAAGAAAACAAGACAAGATTCCTAAAAATCTTATGTTAGAAGTTGTTACTGAAGGAAAGATTACCGTTTATAAAAAGTATCACCACACCCAAGGTATAGTTTCTCGTTACTTACCTGACCGTACTAAAGTTAATGATGCTGAATATGTCAAATGGCAGGAAAACAACTTTGAAATTCTTTCCCAGAAAGAAGGAGAGGAGGCGAAAAATATGTCTACAATCAATTTAAAGTCTCTTGTAGGTGATAATAAAACCGTTTTAACTAATTATGCTAAAGACAAATATGGTTTTAGAACCTTTTTTACTAAAGGACCCGTCTTTGAATCCAGCTTCCAACTAGATGCTTTAGAGGCGTTCACTAAAATGGTAGAAGATTATAATAAATAACAATAGTTAGAATTTATTACACTATTAGTAGAGACGACCATTAAAGGTCGTCTCTACTTGTTTTATGAAAACAAGAAGTTATATAAATCAGATTAACCTACCTTATACCATTTCCTTAATGAGCTTACTGTGAGGTTTTATATTCTTTGAATACATGAACTATACCATTGATAATTATGGATAAAAAAAGCCGCTAACAATAGCTAAGATCCATATTTGCTCGTGCCTCTCAAAAACGTATCTTAGCAAAACCGTTGTGCAGCATTAAATAAAAAACCAATTCACATGAAAAAGCCATTCTATTCAAATGCATACTTATATCTGGCATTAGGGTTTATAGCAACTGTTATTGGTTTCTTCCCAACCTATTTTAATATATTAGGTGAAATTGAAGCACTCCACCATTTTCACGGAATCACCGGATCACTTTGGATGATAATATTAATCGTACAGCCAATGCTTTACCGATTTGGCAAGATGAAGTTTCATCGAATAATAGGTTGGACATCTGTTGCTTTCGCTCCAATAGTTTTTTACGGTGCAATTCGTGTGATTCAATTTATGATGCAAAAAGGAGAGCCAAGTGAATTAGTTTATCAATTTGCATTTCTTGATGTTTTTGCAATTCTCCCATTTGCTTTGTTTGTTATTTTAGGAGTCATTTATCGTAAAGATATTCAATATCACTCTCGGTTTATGATATGTACAATCTTTGCACCTCTTTCTGCGGGAATTGTAAGATTATTTTATCTACTGTTAAACAACTGGAATTTAGCCATTACATGTACCTATGTCTTATTTGAACTGATTTTACTGGCGTTAATTATTGATGATAATAAAAAGGGAAGAATTAGATCTCCCTATGTTATAGCTTTTACGATATTACTTTTCCAACATGTCTTAATATATTTTGTAGCAGATTGGGAATGGTGGAGAGAGTTGACACACCAGTTATCTGAATTGAATTTAGGTAATTAATGAATAACGCTACACAACACCAGCTATACGATAATGCTCCTTAAACAGTCGCACTACGCATAGCCAAACCGTTACCATTCATTGGGGAATTCTACACAGAATAAAATATTTCGGAATTAAATTAAGATTATAAAATCGTAATTCGGAATGCAAAAAAAAATAAGGAAAATGCCTACTTTTTATACGGTAAAACCTTACAGCTTTTTAATAAAAAAATATTATATTTAATAAAAATATAAACCAACAAATCTAATTATTTACATGCCGAATTGGTTGTTAATTTGCCATTGAGTTAAGCTTATAAACAAGTTGTGATCAATTTTATTACCTAAAGAAAACTTAACCATGAGAAATATTTTCACAATTCTTCTTCTGCTGATTACATCTTATTTAGTGGCACAGTCCAGTCAGCAATTTGCAAACATCGGAGATTTCCAAACTGAGAATGGACAAATGATTAAGGATTGTAAGTTGGGCTATAGAACTGTGGGTAAACTAAATACTGAGAAGACCAATGTAGTTTTATGGACTACTGCGTTTACTGGAACCAGTGAAATGGTTATTGAATCGATAAATGATTTAATGGATACAACAGGATTGTATTTGATCATCGTGGATGCACTTACTAATGGTATTTCGTCTTCTCCTTCCAATACCAAAGAATTTCCTAAAGTCACCATTCGAGATATGGTTAATTCTCAGCACAAACTGTTAACTGAACATTTAGGCATTGATCATCTTTACGTTGTTATAGGTTTTTCTATGGGGGGGATGCAAACATTTGAGTGGCTTGTAGCCTATCCTGATTTTATGGATAAGGCCATTCCAATAAATGGTTGTCCTAAACAGTCGTCATTCGACCTTTTAGTTTGGCAAACTATGGCTGATATTATTACAACGGCAGAACAGAACGGGCAAGATTTGGACGCTGCTTTAAAACTGGCTGGTAACATCCTATTTATCAATCTATACTCGCCTACTTATGTTGTAGAAAATTACCCAGCTGACAGTGTACATGCTTACATAGGTCAAGGTATTACAATGAAACCCTTGAATGTTCTTGGTGGGTTGAACGCTATGATTTCGCATGATATTTATAAAAGCGCGAAAAGTGATCTTGACAATATTTCAAATGTGATTAAAGCAGATTTACTATTTTTCGTTTCGAATCAAGACCATTTAGCAAACCCAATTTCAGCCACCATCTTAGCTGAAAAGATAGGTGCTCAATTAGTAACTTTGACAGGCAATTGTGGACATATAGCTGCCTTTTGTGAGGCGGCAAAAGTTAAGAAAGCTATTACAGAATTCTTAGAAAGAACCGATCACAACAAAAAATAAACGGCATTAAAACAACCGTTTATACAATACCGTTTGCATCAAGTAAAAATAATATTATGAATTACCAATTCCAATATCTTATATTTTTTTTTATTTCCAATGTTAACCATTTTTTTGCTGATTATTACCTTTGATTTTTTTAATCGTAACTGTTTAGAAATGATGCTTAATTTATGTATAGGAACGATTAATTTTAGGTATTATCCCGGCACATGTAAGCGAGTAAACGAGAAAATCATCCATTGTTAGTAGTTCTATTTCTCCAGCATCATAAACTACCATTATAAATATTTTTGTTTCATAAACAATATGACCAAATTAGATAAAAATTGCTTTGATACTTTAATTGAAATAGTTACATTTATTCAATCTGAATTTGTAAGCCGGGCTAAATAAAATTGTAAGACCTCATATGTTACGTCATTCATTTGCAACACATATGTTAGAACAAGGAGTTGATCTGCGATTTATACAAACATTATTAGGTCATAGTTCTCCCAAAACAACGGAGATTTATACACATGTTACAAAATTTTCTCTTGCAAAAATTAAAAGCCCTTTTGATGCAATTTTTGACTCAAAAGTCAGTAATGATAGGACATAGCAAGAGGGGATGATATAAGGATATAACATCAAATTGATGTTACACAATAGTTAGGCACAATTAAACAAAAATTATGAAATATAGAAAGATATCTAAATATTTAGCGGATGGATTATTGATTGTATTTAGTGTTCTCTTTGCCTTATTTATCGACAAAATGTATGATAATAATAAAACATTCCAACGAAAAGAAATTGCGTTAACAAACGTAAAAAATGAGGTGCTCCGTAATAAGGTGGTTGTTGAAGAATGGCATAAAAATCATGTTATAATTTTAGATAGGTTAAATAGTCTCCTTGGAGGAAAAAATGATAGTTTGAGAAATGAAATCCAGAAAAAGGAGTTTTTGGATTTTGGACTCTTATTTGGTGAGGAAGGATTCATGAATGAGATTTTATTCAATACCGCTTGGGAAACTATAAAGTCAACAGGGATTATTGCCGAATTTAACTTTGACACCACACAACAACTAACGTCCGTTTATTTAACACAGGATTGGATTGTTGAAAAAACACTACCAAAACTAGCGGACATATTATACGTTGAAGCACCAAATACTCAAAATACTACCCGCACTCTAGTTCAGCTATCGATATTATTTAGCGATCTAACACATCAGGAGAATGCTCTTATAGATAATTACATAAAGGCGCTTGAGGAACTAAAATAACTGTGCCTAACAACGGCTAT
>PVMK01123166.1_pt1 | contig 14169 bp, 15 predicted proteins | sample 1853481 | NCBI WGS metagenome assembly PVMK01 (sample SAMN08533507, study PRJNA380276) | Marine sediment metagenome, whole genome shotgun sequencing project. | reverse complement strand
GCCGTGTCGATCGACGCGGCGTCGATGGTGACCCTGACGGTCGACTGGGTTGGGTCTTCAGCGATGACGACCTCGCCTTCGAAGCTGCGGAAGCGCCCGCGCATGAGGGTGAGCAGATGGCGGACAGCAAACGCGGCGCTCGTGTGGCCGGGGTCGATCGTAGGTCAGGTCCGCGACCCAGAGCCGGTTCGGGGCCGGCACTTTGAACTGCCGATCCCGTTGTCGATGTGTTCTCGCGCATGGTCGTGGGCTGGCAAGCCTCACGGTCGCTACGGTCGGACCTGGCGATGCGTACTCGGAGCGGCTGGCCACCAACGACATCGTCGCTTCGGTCGGTTCCAAAGGCGACAGCTACGACAACGCCCTGGTCGAGTCGTTCAACGGCCTCTATAAATGGGAACTCATCTACCCGCAAGGCCCCTGGCGGGGCCTCGACGACGTCGAGTTCGCCACGATGACCTACGTGGACTGGTTCAACCACCGCCGCCTACACGGCCAGATCACCGGCGACGCCAGCTACGTCACACCAGCCGAACACGAAACCAGGTTCTACAATCAAACACCGGCGACCGAAACGGTCGTCACCCAATAGCGCGAGCAGTCACCAAGCCCGGGGCGACTCAGAGATGCCTGACCAGCGGCTTAGCCGTCGCCGGGCCGTCCATCGTCTCTATCAACTTGTGTTGATAGAGATCCTGACCTGCGCTTTTGTGGCCGCATAGGTGTTGTCGGATGGTTGGCGACGGGCACGTCGGCCTCGGCTGTGGCCAACGTCGCATCGATGCAGACCCGAGCGGCGCGCATTGATCGAGACGGTGTAGACCTTCGACGTCTCGTAGCGGGGTTCCTACGGATGGCGCCGGTGATAATCGTGATCCTGTCGTGGGAGACCGAGCTGACAGGAACATACTGCGGCGTTCACCGCCGCGTTCCGGCTGGAGAACGTTTCGGTGTCGTTGAGGACCCGTCGGACCTCCTCGTGTGGGGCCACGACGTAGAGATCATTTTCTGGCAGCTTGTGGACAGGGCACCGGCTGTGCATTTCCGCGTACGTGTCGAACGGATCGTCGAGAATCACCGGATCGAGCAGGCTGGGCAGCGGTGCTTCGGACGTTGGTTCATCGATGCTCATTCGAGAGCCTCCATAGGGTGGCGGTCCAAGGACCGAGTGGACCGCAGCCAATAAACTAACGCGCCTTCATCTTCTCGGACAGCGCCCGGTCATGCCGACTGGTCCCAAATCGCCTCTGTCAGCGGCAAGCCGCAAATATCTCGAGCGCTGAGCGGTCCATCGGGCGTGATACCTGCCTGTTCGAGGAGTGATGCAACTTGTCGCACGTGTTGGCCGGTGTGCCACACGGTGCGTTCCAACATCTCATGCCGGGAGGTGTCGCCAAAATACGTCGGCACCTTGCCCGAGAAATCGCCGTCTTTGGCATTCTCCCACCAGGCATTAAAACGCGCTTGCACGTCGGAACCGAAGTCCGCGATGTCGGCACTGGTTTCCAGGTCGTCGGGCGGCGGTGCGACCAAGTTTTCATATGTCAACGCTTCACCGCTTTCCTCCATGTCGAGGAAGGCGGCCGGTATCTGAAAAACGTGATGCATCAATTCACGCCAAGCGCGCGGACGGTCTGGCAGCTCGTTGGTCAGTTCGCTGTCGGGCATTGCGCGCACGAGCCGGCCAGCGGTTTCGAGGAAATGGTCGCAACGCGCCGCTAGTTCAACTGGTGGAAGTTCGGGTGGCGCATCGTCCTCAAGCTCGAGAAACTCGGCCACCTGCGTGATGACCTGTGCGAACACGAACTCGTTGCCGCGTGAAACGACTGGAACCGAGCGAGCACCAAGCCGCCGCAATTCGTCCAGGCCGGCGTCATCTTCCAGGACGTTTATCGATTCGAATTCGATCCCACGGATCGAGAGGTACTCCTTTACCCGGAGACAACTTGTTCAGTGCGGTTGCCAAAAAACCCTGATTGCTGAATTCACTGTGGTTCCCTTCGTCTGGGCAACGATGTGTTGACAGCAAGTTACCAGCGGCAGTGCGGTTCAGATGCGTACCGTGCCGCGGGTCGGCAGTGGTTTCCTGGGCGCTTTGGGAATGGCTTCGTTGCCCACGAGTGAACTGTTCGTGCTCGATGACCCGGGGCCGGACTCGCGACGGATCGAGTGTGTCGGGCGGAATGCTGAGCGGCGAACGTCGAGGAGTAGGTTCCGGGTCGCAGCCGCGGCAGTTCTGGTCGCCAGGATCGGACGGCGCCACAGCCACAGGTGTCGGCGGAAGGTACTTGGACCGATATCGGTGCGGGTACGCCTCCGCTGTTGGCCGGTGCTCCTGTGCATCTGCACGGCGAGTGCTTCAACTTTCGGGCCATCGATGTGGGTGCGACGGCGGCAAATACCGGCATAGCGATAATTGGTGATTGGGATCGCTATCTGGTGGTTGACCATTCCGCTGGAGCATCGGTTGAGCTTGTTCCACATGTTTTCGCTACAGGCGCGAACCGGCCCCAGGGTGTCCGGGGTTTGTACATGACGTGGCGATTTGCGGGTGTGTGTACGGACATCGCAGCTTTTGAAATGTTGTCTATTCCCACTACGGCCTAACCGTTCTGGGGGCTGTGGGGGCCGAATATTGTGTCGTGGCTGGTCAGGCGGCATTTCGGTACTCGTGGATGAGGCCGTCGCACCGGGTTGATTTCACGACTGGGAGATGGCGATGAGCTGCGGGACTTGATCGGCTGCTCGCAAGCGGTGGTTGCTGGTTGAGAGAGCGATGAGGCCGGTGGGTGTTGTAGTGCTCGATGTAGTCGATGACCACGCGTTCGAGCTGGTGTCGGTTCCAGATGATGGTGCGGTCGAGGAGTTCTCGGCGGATGGAGCCGATCCAGCGTTCGGCAAACGCGTTAGCAACAGGCGTGCGGACCGGGGTCTTGAGGATCTTGAGGCCTTCGGTTCGGAAGATCTCGTCGAAGGTGTCGGTGAATTGGCTTCCTCGGTCTCGGACCAGAGCTAGCGAACCTGCGAGCTGGTCGGCGTGGTGCAGGAACAGATTGCGAGCAGCTTGGGTGGTCCGGGCGCCGGTCGGGTTGGCCGTTGTTCCGGCGTAGAAGACTTGGCGGGTGGGGACGTCGATGAAGAACAGCACGTAGTAGCGGCGCAGCAGTGCGGTGTCCACGGTGAAGAAGTCACAGGCGACCGCTGCTTGGGAGTACAGGAACTGCGACCAAGTGACCTCAGATCGATCAGCGGCTGGGTCGATGCCGTTGGCTTTGAGGATCTGCCAGACGGTAGAGGAGGCAATGCGGTGGCTGAGCCCCGCGAGTTCGCCGTGGATACGTCGGTAGCCCCAGGTCGGGTTCTCGGCGGCGAGGCGAAGGACGAGTCGGCGGATCTCGTTCGAGGTCGGCGGGCGTCCTGGCCCTCGGATGGGATGTGTCCAGTGTCTGGCGATGCGTCGGCGGTGCCAGCGGAGCAGGGTGTCCGGGGTGACGAGCCAGCCTGTTCGTCTTGGGCGGGAGAGCGCGGCGGCGATGGCGCCGAGCAGGGATCGGTCGTTGTGGTTGATCGCGGGTCGGTCGATCTGGCGGCGTAGGACGGTGAGTTGGTGGCGAAGCACGATGATCTCGAGGTCTTTTGAGCGTCCAGAACGGACAGCGATGCGGGCAAGTGCAGCGATGAGACGGTAGAGGAGGCGAAACATGAGAGACCAGGATGGGAAGCATCGGCCCTGGTCAGCACCCACGTGCGAGTTTCCGAGCCCCACAGGCTCGGCGTGACCCTCTCTGGTCTCACCGCCGCGATCGCAACTCTGATCGCGGCGGCGGCACCGCTGCGGGCGAAGTAGCCCCGCCGCTATAGCGCGAGCAGTGACGGCGCGAGCGCTCGAAGCTCGGCCATCGGGAAGCCCGCCGATTCGTTGAGCACCTGGACGCACACGTGGTCTGCGCCCGCGTCGAGGTACTCCTTGACACGAGCCGTGACGGCGTCCAGATCTCCCCAGCCAACGAGGTCGTCGATGAGGCGATCGCTGCCGCCATCCTTGACCTCGTCCTCGCTGTAGCCGAGCCAGACCAGGTTCTTGGCGTAGTTGGCTTTGCTCAGATAGAACGGCGTGAACTCACGCGCGATCCGCCTCGCTGTGTCCGGGTCGTGCTCGAGAACCACGGTAACCTCGGTCGCCAGCAGCTTCCCCTCCCCCAGAATCTCGCGTGCGCGGCGCGTGTGCTCGACCGGTACAAAATACGGATGAGCTCCCGCCGTTCGGTCACGGGCCAACTCGAGCATCTTCGGGCGCAGAGCCGCGAGCAAGCGGGTCGCGGGAATCTCCGGGGCTTGCGCGATGTTTGGCGTTGCATCCATCCGGTCGAGGTAGTCGCGCATCAACGACACCGGCTTCGAGTAGTCGAACCCATGCTCTGACACCTGCTCCGCATGACTCACACCGAGGCCAAGAACGAAGCGTCCGGGGAACGCCTCTGCCAGCGTACGTTCGCCGGTGGCCATCGTCATGGCATCGCGGGCCCAGAGATTGGCGATTCCGGTCGCAACTTTGACGCTCTCGCTGGCTGCAAGCACAATCGCGCCAGCCGCGAAACAGTCCTTCGCGATCAGGGGCTCCGGGTACCAAAGCGTCCCGTAGCCGAGCTCCTCGAGCTCGGCTACGGCGGCTCGCACGTTGACGGCGGCCTCCGTTATGAACTCCGCCTGCCAGCAACCTACGCGTCCAAGATCCATCAGTGCTCCTGTCTGTCTGCGTGCCAGCGGCGCCGACTCGCATGTTTTGGCCGGAGTCAGGTTAGCTCTCGTGAGCTCCTAAACCCAGATGGTGAGAGGCGATACGCTCGTCGTCCAAGCCGCCGAAGAAGAGACACAGCTGTGCCTCTCGGATTGTCTGGAAAGAAGGCGCTGGTCACCGGCGCGAGTCGCGGGATCGGCCGCGCCAAGACCAACAGCGCCGCAGAAATCTCCGGCGAGGTTCAACGTACCGCAGTGGAGCGATCACCTGCAGTGTCGCCCAAAACTCGGTGGAAACCGTCCGGAGTGCAGATCCGATGGACCGAGCCCTAGCGGAAGCGGGCTGATACCGGGGTCGACGCAGTGAGCGGCAAGCTGAGCGCCGATGAACGGCTTGAGCTCTGGCGGGACTGGCTCGACGGGTTGAAGAAGGAGATCGGCGACCGACACGTCGAGCGAGGGATCTGGCGTGAGATGACCGATGCGCTGGATGCGAAACTCCCTCACTCCGTCGCCTTCCGCAACCACTATGCGCGTCTCTACGTTGACGCCCAGGCCATGGCGATCCGTCGGCTCACCGACAAGGACCATCGGGTTCAGTCTGTTGCGCGCCTGCTGATCGAGATTCGGTTGCACCGTGATGTCATGACAAGGAGTCGGTTCATCGGACTGCGTCCTTCCGATGAGGCGGCCCGCTCGGGGGTAGAGAGTTCTTGGTTACCGCAGGACGACGCCAGATGCCGTCAAGGGGAGGTTTGTTCAAGTCCCCCCTCCGACACGAAAAGTGGCCATAGGGTCACCATCGGTGATCTTTCGTGATGCCTTCGGCCCAGACGGGTCCGTCTCGGTCTGGAGGCACATAGTCGGCAGGCGTCGACGATGGCCGCCCGTTGTGCCTGGTCACAGTCACGGCCGAGTTCCCAGGCCCCCACAGGGTCGATCCCGCTGGTCTTGAGGATGCTCCACACCGTTGAGGAAGCTATCTGGTGACCAAGGCCGGCCAGTTCGCCGTGGATGCGTCGATACCCCCAGGTCGGATTCTCCGCCGCGAGGCGGAGCACGAGCTTGCGGACTGCGATGGCGATGGACGGTCGCCCGGGGCGTCGGTGGGGTTGCGTCCAGTGGCGGGCGATGCGTCGGCGGTGCCATCGCAGCAGGGTTTCGGGGGTGACGATCCAGCCGATGCGGCGAGGGCGGGGGAGCGCGGATGCGATGGCCCCGAGCAGGGTCCGATCATCGTCGCTGATTGCAGGCCGGTCGATCTGTCGGCCTAGCACGGCGAACTGGTGGCGCAACACGATGATCTCGAGGTCCTTGGACCGACCAGAGCGGACTGCGAGACGGGCGAGCATGGCGATGAGACGATAGAAAACGCGAGACACGGCACCCCAGGATGGTGGCGCGTTTGCCCTGGTCAACCCCCAAGACCGAGTTTCCGGCCCCCACACCCCCACAGGCCCTTTCGTGCTGGGCTTCGGCACTTGAAAGCGCTGACCGTATTGTACACAACGCGTCAACGAGTCAGCTTTTCGAAAACGCGGCGGGTACGCAAGAATCGTTTGCTCGCCCGGTAGATGTGGCCAACGGTCTTGAGTCGATCTTGCAGTGATCCCACCATTGTGTACAATGGCTTAGTGGGGGAAGAGAGGCAACCAGCTTCGACGAGAGCGTACGAGGCGATCCGTCAGCAAGTCCTTGCTGGCGTGTACCCCGTCGGATCGCATCTCCGAGAGGAGTTTCTCTCGGAAAATCTGGACGTCAGCCGTACCCCGGTGCGTGAGGCCTTGAGGCGACTCGCGGGCGAGGGACTGATCGAGTTCGTGCAACACAGAGGCGCGCATGTCGCGGCCTGGACAGAAGCAGATCTCGAGGAGATCTTCGACTTGCGATCACTGGTGGAGGGCTACGCAGCGAAGCGGGCGGCCACGAGGGCGTCCGCTTCGCAGGTCTTACGGCTACGGACGTTGGCCTCCGACATGGAAAGTGTGGCACAGGCTCACTTGCGAACAGGGCTTGACGAAATCGCTGTACTCAACAATGAGTTTCACGGGTTGATCGTGGAGGCTGCAGAAAGCTCAAGGCTCGTAACCATGGCAGGACCGCTTATCCAGCTTCCACTTGTACACCGATCTTTTCGGCGGTATTCCGATGCAGATTTGAAGCGGAGCCTGGCCCACCACCATGAACTGGTCGATGCCATCGCAGCCAGCGACGCCGAATGGGCCGAAACTGCCATGCGTTCACACATCCGCGCTGGGCTGGCTGCGTTGAGAGGGTCTGAAAGTGCACACCGGAGGCGGCTTGGTGCTTGATACTGCCCCCCTGTCCGATCTGCGGGTGCTTGAGATGGGTCAGTTACTCGCTGGACCATTCTGCGGTCAACTCTACGCGGACTTCGGTGCTGAAGTTATCAAGTTGGAGGAACCGATCAGGGGCGACCCCATGCGTCAATGGGGTCAAGAGAAGCCACACGGCAAGTCGCTGTGGTGGCCGATAGTGGCCAGAAACAAGAAGTCCGCGACCCTGAACCTTAGAACAGCTCAAGGTCAGCAGATTGTTCGTGATTTGGTCAAGGTTTCCGACGTGGTAGTCGAAAATTTTCGGCCTGGCACGCTGGAGCGCTGGAACCTTGGATATGACGTCCTGTCGAAGATCAATCCTCGTCTGGTCCTCATCCGCGTGACGGGGTTCGGTCAGACCGGCCCGTACGCGAACCGGGCCGGCTACGGCGCGATTGGCGAGGCTATGGGCGGGCTCCGATACGTCGTCGGCGATCCATCTACCCCACCGAGCCGCACCGGGATTTCAATCGGTGACTCGCTGGCCGCGATATATGCGGCGCTGGGCGGATTGATCGCTATTCATGCCCGCGAGCAGTCCGGTCGCGGCCAAGTTGTCGACTCGGCAATCTATGAAGCAGTGCTTGCGATGATGGAGTCGCTGATCCCGGAGTATCAGGTCGCTGGATACGTTCGGGAGCGAAGCGGAGCAATTCTGCCGAACATTGCTCCTTCGAACGTCTACGGCACGTCGGATGGGAACATGATTGTCATAGGTGCGAATCAGGATACGGTCTTCGGGAGGCTGGCCGAAGCGATGGGCCGTCCAGAGTTGGCGAATGACCCCCGCTACGCGTCCCACTCGGCTCGAGGTGAGAACCAAGCAGAACTCGACGCACTCATCACCGAGTGGACGAGTAAACACGAGACAGAACAGCTCGACACCATTCTGAATGAAGCAGGAGTTCCTACGGGGCCAATCTATCGAGCGCCCGAGATGCTCGACGACCCACATTTTAAGGCCCGAGAGAGCATCGTTCGCCTTCCACATCCGGAGTTCGGTGAGATCGCAATGCAAAACGTCGTGCCAAAGCTGTCAGAGACTCCCGGTGCCATTCGTTGGATCGGGCCTGACCTCGGCCAACACAACACCGATGTGTATGAGGGACTGTTGGGAATGAGCAGCGAGGATCTGGCTCTACTTCGAGCGGAGGGCGTGATCTAATGTGTGGGGCACCGACGACGTGTGCAGATGAGAGACATGCGCAGATGAGAAAGGACTCATGGGATGACGTATAGGCTCGGAGTTGATGTAGGGGGTACTTTCACCGATCTCATATTGATCGATGAAAAGACCGGCGATACATATCGGGCCAAGACGCCCTCCACGCCAATGGACGCCTCGGTCGGCGTCCTACGTGGGATCGAGAAAGTGGCTACCCAAGTCGGGATCGAGGCAACAGCCATCAGTCACGTTTTGCATGGGAGCACCGTAGCCACCAATGCCGTGATCGAGGGAAAGGGAGCGCGTGTTGGACTCGTAGTAACCGACGGCTACCGCCAGGTGCTCCAAGTCGAGAGGTCATTCGTTCCCGGTGGGCTGGCTGGATGGATTGTTTGGCCGAAGCCTGAGCCGCTCGCAGCGCTGGAAGTCACTGTCGAGGCGCGAGAGCGGATCAACTCCCGCGGCGACATACTCATACCACTAGACGAGACGGCTCTTCGCGCGTCACTACGTAACCTTGGCGACCGTGGCGTAGAGGCGCTGACAGTTTCACTGATTAACTCGTTCAGCAACCCATCCCACGAAATTCGCATTAAAGAAATCGCCCGCGAGGAACTTCCCGAGATTCCGGTCTCGATATCATCAGAAATCCTGCCAGAGATGCGTGAATTCGAGCGAACGCTCACCACCGTCGTAAACTCCTATGTGAGGCCGGCGGTTGCCAGTTATCTAAGCAACCTCCAATCCGAACTCGCCAAGCGCGACATCGAAGCCCATCTCCACATACTTCGCTCCGATGGCGGCCTGATGTCGGTCGAGGCCGCGAAGGAAGCCCCGGTAAACATGCTCATGAGCGGCCCCGCCGGAGGTGTGGCCGGAGCTGTCTGGATCGCACGTCAAGCGGGATACGACAACCTGCTCACCCTTGACATGGGCGGAACCTCAACTGATGTGGCACTGGTGCAGAACGGCGAGCCGATCATCAGAAGAGAAACCACGGTTGCGGACTTCACTATCCGGGCGTCATCGCTCGACGTTCGCTCAGTCGGCGCCGGCGGAGGTTCCATCGCCCACGTACCGGAGCTGACCGGAGCCTTGCGGGTGGGTCCTGAGAGCGCTGGAGCCGAACCGGGTCCAGCAGCCTACGGCAAAGGTGGCGATCTACCGACGGTTACTGACGCGAACGTCTTGCTCGGTTACCTACCGCCGAGCCTGCTCGGTGGGGAGATGATGCTCGACGTCGATGCGGCGACAAGAGCTGTCGAGGTCGTTGCCGACGGTCTTGGCGTCGACGTGAAACGAGCCGCAGCCGGGATCATCGACATAGTCAATGAAAACATGGTTGGGGCCCTACGGCTCGTGTCGGTCGAGCAAGGTCATGATCCTCGCGACTACGCCTTCGTGGCATTCGGCGGGGCTGGCCCCCTACACGCCAACGCCCTTGCCATGATAATGGGCTCGTGGCCGGTGATCATCCCTCCGTCGCCTGGCGTGTTGTGTGCCTACGGAGATGCGACCACCCGCCTGCGCAACGAGGCTTCGCAAACGTTTGTCCGGCGCTTCTCAGAGACGTCCAAAGATGAGGTCAAAGCCCTACTTGAAGAATTGGCTGGCCGGGCAGCGGTGGACCTCGATGCAGAAGGAGTGCCCAAACGTGACCAGACGGTGAGCTTCCAAGTGGATGTTCGCTATCACGGCCAAGGGTTCGAACTCCCCATCGACGCCGACATTGAAGACATCGAAAATGTGGGGCTAGCCCGCATCGCTGAAGCGTTCGATGAAGCGCATACCCGGCTGTTCACGTTCTCGCTGGACGCCGAGCACGAGTTGGTGAACTTACGGGCAATTGTGCTCGGTAAGGCCGTCGAAGTGCAAGCACCAGAGCTCGCTGCAGGCGAGACGGACGCGTCGGATGCTCGCGATTCCGTAACGAGCATCTGGGTACGAGGAGCCGAAATAGAGGCCGCAGTCTACGACCGGTCGAAACTCCGCTCTGGGAACCGTATCGCTGGTCCGGCGATCGTGACCGAGATGGACTCGACGACACTGGTCCTGCCAGGCCATGTCGCTGAGGTCGACCGTTTGGGAAACCTCATTATCAACCCCGAAAACTCCTAAGAAGGGCTCCGATGGCAAATATCCTGTCAACCAACACAACACCGTTCGAGCCCACCGAGGTCGACACAATAACGCTCGATATCATCGAGAACGCATTACGGAACGCTCGTTTCGAGATGGATGCTGTGCTGTTCCGAACAGCTATGTCACCCGGAATTCGAGAGCAGCATGACGAGTTCCCTCTGATCGCCGACCGGCACGGGAAGATGGTCGTGGGTCAGTTCGGATCTTTCATAGATGGGTTCCTCAGAGGCTTCGAGGGGGACATCGAAGAGGACGACGTCTTCTTGCTGTCCGACCCATACTCCTGCGAAGGTGCCGTTAGTCATGCCAACGACTGGCTCGTTCTCCTCCCGATCTACAAAGACGGAAGGGTCGTCGCGTGGAGTGCCATGTTTGGTCACATGACCGACGTCGGCGGGAAGGTTCCAGGCAGCCTGCCGACCGATGCAACGTCGATCTTCGAAGAAGGGGTCGTGATCAACCCTTTCAAACTTTACAAGCAAGGCGTCCTCCAAGCGGACATGCTTGAGCTGATTCTCAACCAAGTCCGTCTTGCAGAATGGAACCGTTCAGATCTCAACGCCATCGTCGCCGCTTGCAGAACCGCGGCCCGTCGCGTGGATGAGATGTGCGATCGGTTCGGCTCGGACATGTTCGTAGCTGCTACCGACGCGCTCCTCGAACGCAACAAGCGGGCGATGTCGCAACTCATCCAGACGACCATCTCTGAGGAGAAACTGTATTTCGAGGACTACATCTGCGATGACGGTATGGGCTACGGGCCATACAAGTTGAAATGTGCGATGTGGCGGGAAGGCGACAAAGTAATTCTTGACTGGGATGGAACCGATGTCCAGGCAGTTGGGTCGATCAACTTTTACCTCAACGAGAACATGTTCAAGATGTTCTTTGGCGTGTACATGATTATGGTATACGACCCTCAGATCCTGTACAACGATGGCTTTTACGACTTGCTCGAGGTCCGGATCCCGCAGGGTTCTCTACTCAAACCCAACTACCCTGCAGCGCTTTCGTGCCGCACTCATGCGTTGGGTCGAGTCTTCGACATTCTCGGTGGTTTGTTGGGTCAGCGAGCGCCAGAATTCCTCAACGCTGCCGGCTTCTCCTCCAGCCCACACTTCATGTACTCTGGCTATGACAGCGATGGTGAGTGGTTTCAGCTGTATCAGATTGGTTTCGGCGGAATACCAGGTCGGCCCTTTGGGGACGGCGCCGACGGGCACTCGCTCTGGCCCTCATTCACCAATGTTCCCAACGAGTTCTTGGAGGCGTATTTCCCCTTCATCGTGGAACGATACGAGACCGTGGCCGACTCAGGTGGACCAGGGGTCTTCCGAGGTGGCAACGGGATGGAGATCGTCTACCGGTTTCTCGAGTCCGGCGAAATCTCCATCCATGATGACCGATGGTTCGTCTACCCGTGGGGCGTGAACGGTGGCCTCCCGGGTGCGCGGAGCCGCAAGTTCCTAGACCGGGTCGACGGGACGCGCGAGATGCTGCCATCCAAGTGCGACAGGATCAAGGTAAAGGACGGCGATGCACTCCACTACATAACGTGGGGCGGAGGCGGATGGGGTGATCCCTTTGAGCGCGATCCGCAACTGGTTGCCCTTGAGGTCGACCGAGGTCTGGTGAGTCGCGACGGTGCCGAACGTTACGGCGTCGTTCTCAACGACGATCTCACGGTCAACGAGTCGGCCACAGAAGCCCTTCGGGCTGAGCTGGTCGCAACACGTGGAGACGTATCGGTCTTCGACTTCGGGCCGTCGATTGATGAGCTGCGCGAAACCTGTGAAGCCGAGACTGGGCTTCCCGCCCCACGATCACCATCGTTGGAGTCAACCTAGTGTCAGACCAGGCTGACCTCGCCGAAGATTACGAGCGCGCGGGATTCCGAGCGCGGCTCGGCTTTGGTGAACGTCCGGCGGTCATCGTCGTTGATGTCTGCGAGGCATATCTTGATCCGACATCGCCCCTCTATGCAGCGGTCGAGGACGTAGTCGAAGCCGTCGGCCGAGTTGTCGATGCAGCGCGACTGGCAGCAATCCCGGTGATATTCACCCGCGTTGTGTATCAGCCAGGAGGTGCGGACGGAGGCATCTTCTACAGGAAGGTGCCGTCGCTGAAAATCTTCGAGGCCGGCTCGCCAGCTGGGGAGTTCCCCGATCGGGTGCGACCACGAGACGGTGACGTTGTAGTCTTGAAACAGTACGCGTCCGCATTCTTCGGAACGTCGCTGGCAGCTACGTTGACTGCAAAAGCCGTCGACACGACGATCATCACCGGTCTGACGACAAGTGGATGTGTTAGGGCGACGGCGGTCGACGCGGTGCAGTCAGGGTTCATCCCAATCGTCGTACGAGACGCCGTTGGTGATCGTGATGAACGCCCGCATGAGGCGAGTCTGTTCGACCTGGACAACAAGTACGCCGATGTTGTCGACATCGACGAGGTCCTCCGCTTTCTGAGTGGTCGAGTTCCATGAACGGCACCTCTCCGCTGTTGGTCGATGTTGCTCCACGGGACGGCTTACAAAACGAGACGGTTCGGTTCAGCACCGAACAGAAGATCGAACTGATCCACAGGATCGGCGAAGCGGGAGTTCGAGCGATCGAGGTCACCGCGTTTGTCAGCCCAAAATGGGTACCGCAGATGGCGGACGCCGCCGAGGTTGCAGCTGCACTAGCCGACGTCGACGACATCGAAGCGATCGCGTTGGTTGTCAACGACCAGGGATTCGAGCGGGCGATGGAGGCGGGTATCGAGCACGTGCGCCTCGTGGTCTCGGTTACCGACACGATGAACTCCAAAAACGCCAACCGGCTGCCCGAAGAAACAATGAGCGCCTACGAACCCCTCCTGGCACGAGCCGCGAAGCTCGAGGTGCGCGCGACCGGTGTACTCTCCGTGGCTTTCGGCTGCCCTTTCGAAGGAGAAGTCGATCCCGAGGCGGTTATCCGCCTCGCCCGCCAGTTTGTGGATGCTGGTGCTACGGCGATCGACTTTGCCGACACCGTGGGGATGGCTGTACCGACCCAGGTCAACGACATGCTTCGCAGGGCACGGCTCGAGTTCGGAGACGACGTGGCGCTGGGCATCCATCTCCACAACACCCGCAACGCCGGCATCGTCAATGCATACGCGGCCCTCAACGCAGGGGTCGACGTAATCGACGCTTCCACCGGCGGCGCTGGCGGGTGCCCCTTCGTCCCAGAGGCCACTGGCAACATCCCCATGGAGGACCTCGTGTTCTTGTTGGAGGGCATGGGCGTACCGACAGGTGTGAACGTTCAGAAGCTTATCGAAACGGCCCAGTGGCTCGAAGGCGCTCTCGGCCGGACTTTGCCGGGGATGGTCATGAAGGCTGGCAACTGTTGGGCATCACCGCCAAGGACGGCGTGAGGACCACGAGACATGAGAGGCATGGAAGAGTCTACAAACTTGAACAGCGACGTTGAGTGGCACTGTTGCGTTGGCTGATCGTGTGCTTCGCGGCGAGGGTGTCGAGATGAACACTCATCGTGCCGTGTCGCTACTGTCTGAGCAGTCGGCGTTTGCTGGCTATCGGTTCCCGCCTGAGATCATCTTGTTGGCGGTGCGTTGGTACCTGCGATACGGACTGTCCTACCGCGATGTGGAAGAACTCCTGGCCGAGCGCGGTATCGACGTAGACCACGTGACGATCTACCGGTGGGTCCGGCGCTTCACACCGCTGCTGATTAACGCGGCTCGACCGTGCCGCCACGCGGTCGGCGGTCGGTGGTTTGTCGATGAGACCTATGTCAA
>PVMK01154335.1_pt1 | contig 14170 bp, 14 predicted proteins | sample 1853481 | NCBI WGS metagenome assembly PVMK01 (sample SAMN08533507, study PRJNA380276) | Marine sediment metagenome, whole genome shotgun sequencing project. | reverse complement strand
GCCCATGCGCCTCGATCTGCTCGCGCAGCCTGTTCAAGAGACCCTCGGACCATGTTTTGGAGGCACGCGCGCAAGCCGGCTCGTGTGCCGCGTCGTTCGCCCGCGCAACGCAGGACTTATAAAAAGACTGGGCCCAGCGCAGGTCATCGTTGTTCTTGCGTAGGACGTGCTTCATGCCCTGGACGTACCCGTAGTCATAGATGATGAACAGCACCTTCCGGACGAGGTCGGGGTAGAGCGATTCGAGCGATAGGGCGACGATCTCGTCGCGCCCTTTCTTGTAGGGAGCGCCCAGAAGCTTGGGCTCGGATTTCGACACCTTGTGGCATGCCTTGACCGGGCCGTCCGCGTACGGGGTTCCCTTTGTGCAGCCCTTCGCCCTCGCGAGCCCGACGTAGTAGTCGTGGATCGTTTCCCAGTGTGATGCCCCGTTGACGGCGCCCATGTCGTACGAGAGCTCGAACTTCTCGCGCACTTGTTTCACTCCCTTTTGGTACGAGCCGCTGTGGCGAAGCTCGACGAGCCATTGCTCGTCGCCCGCGTGTTCTTCGGCGCCGGCGAGGGAGGGGAGGAGAAGCCACGCGCAGAGGAAAAAGGGGAGAGCTCGCATCATGAGTGAAGACGGTGACTCTCTTGCCCACCCGGTGTCAAGCACCAGTGCCAGTGCCAGTGCCAGTGCCAGTGCCAGTGCCAGTGTCAGTGTCAGTGTCAGCGTCGGTGCCAGTGCTCAGTGCCAGTGCCAGTGTCAGTGCTAGTGTCAGTGCCAGTATCAGTGTCAGTGTCAGTGTCAGTGTCAGTGTCAGTGTCCGTGCCAGGCGTGGTTGGTCTCAGAAACCGTTTAAGGCGTCTACCACGTCGAATAGATCGCCGATGTCGTAGAAGTCGACGGCGATGAGTTCGCGAAATCGTCGTTCTCCGTTTCGCATTCATGCGCCCGGCCGATGAAGAGTGGGTTGTAGTTGACCATCTCCGCGAGGTCGGGGCTGCCGCCTAGGGGTGCTGTGAGGAAGTGATTGAAAAGGAAGAGTGGGTTGGCGGGGTCACCTCGATTGGGGTCGCATGTGAAGTCCTCCGGCGTGGCGAAGGAGAACGGGGTTTCCCACGCGTGATCCCAGATATTCATCAGCCACGGATACTCAGCTCCCTGCGAGGCAGATCAAATGGCAGAGAAAGAGCTCGCCATCCTCGTCGTAGGTGTCCAGCATCATGCCCCGAATGCCGTCGTTGAGCTGCCGCGTGATGGCAAAGTTCTGATTCGGCAAGACCCAACCGGCCTCGGCGTTCGACATCGCGTTGTGGGTCATTGGGTACGCGACTTCGTCGAAGGCGCGGTCGCAGAGCTCTGCGTGACCGTTGCACTTGGGAATGGCGCCGCCCGTTCCTGCGTTCCCGCCATTGCTGCTGCCGCAGGACGCGCATAGCCATGCCCCGAGAAGCAGCAGTGTGGCCGTTCGTATGTTATCGATGTCACGCTTGTCTCCCCGCTCGTACCAGCCGTCCCGGGACGCGCGTCCCGTGAGCTTACCGTCTTTGGCGATGATTTCGCCGGCCACCAAGGTCGCGACGTAGCCGTTCGCATACTGCATGAGTCGTTGCCCTCCTGCGGGCAAGTCCTTGAGCATCGTCGGGTGCAAGAGTGCGAGGTTGTCGAAGTCGATGATATTGATGTCCGCGCGTCGCCCGGGTTCCAGTAGCCCTCGGTCGTTCAAGCCGATGAAGCGCGACGTATCGTGTGCTTGCATTTGGATGATGCGCTCGAGTGGGATTCGGCCGCGCTCACGGTCGCGGGCCCAGTGCGTCATCAGGAAGGTGGTGAAGCTCGCATCGCAGATGGTGCCAACGTGTGCCCCGCCGTCGCTCAACCCGGGGAGCGCAAGTGGGTGCGTGAGCATCTCGTGCACGGCGTCGAGGTTCATCTCGGTGTAGTTGTAGACGGGGAAGTAAAGAAGGGCTTCGCCATCGTGTTCGAGCATCGCGTCGTAGATCAGGCCCAGCACGGGCTCGCCCCCGGCTCATCGCGGAGGCTCCCGAAGCTTTCGGTCGGCGATGGTTCGTAGTTGGGCTTCTCCCCCAGGCGGAACAGCCGCATCGCGACCATCTCGAGGTTGGACAGGAAGTAGTCGGCGAGCGGGGGAAGCATGCTTCCGTCTCCGGCGACCGGCTCGCTCTTTTCCTCAATCATGCGCGCCCGGAGCTCGGGACTACGCATGGCTTCGACGCGCTCAGGGAGCGGCAATTGGCTGATCGCTTTGTAGCTCGGGAAGCCCATGAACGGATGGAACGTCGCCTGAAGGCCCAAAATGACGCCGATCCCGCGCGCACCGACCTGGCAACGAACGTCGAACCCCTCGTCGTTGGCCTTCGACGCGCGGTCGAGGATCCACTTCCACTGGTCGGGGCTGTGGTCGCGTTGCATCGTCGACACGCTCATCGGCCGCCCGCCGGCTGCGCGAAGCATCTGCTCGAGCACGCCCCACTCGGCGTCGAAGTGTTCGTCTCCGTGCAAGATGTTGAAGTCGCTCACCGCTTGCAGCACCCCGTAGCCCAATCCCTTGAATGCTTCCGCGATCCCGGCGAGCTCCTCACCGGCGGCTTCGGAAGCGGGAGTCCAGTCGCCTACGGCGGTCCGGTGGTTGTCACTGCGGCCGGTGCTGAAGCCGGTCGCGCCGGCTTCGAGCGCCACGCGCAACAATCGCCGCATCTCGGCGATGTCGTCCGGGTTCGCGGGCTCGTCGTGTACAGCGCGATCGCCCATCACGTACACGCGAAGGGCATCGTGAGGGACGTGTGCAAGGAAGTCGATCGTGTGCGGCATTCGGTCGAGGACATCCATGTACTCTGGGAAACTCTCCCAGCCCCAGCTGATCCCTTCGGACAGTGCAGTGCCCGGGATATCTTCGACGCCCTTCCATCAGCTCGATCAGCTTCGCGTGGTCTGTGGGGCGCACCGGAGCGAAGCCGACCCCGCAGCTGCCCCATCGCGCAGGTGGTGACGCCGTGAATGGACGAGGGCGCAAGCTCCTCATCCCAGCTGATCTGCCCGTCGTAGTGTGTGTGGATGTCGACGAAACCGGGAGCCACAATCGCGCCGTCCGCGTCGAATGTTTCTGCGGCACTCTCGTCGCACTTGCCGACCGCGACGATCTTGCCGTCCTTGATGCCGACATCGCCCGGGTACCGGTCTTTGCCCGTTCCGTCCACGAGCGTTCCGCCTACGATCTTGAGGTCATACATGCGCGTTCTCCCGGGCTCAGAGCAGCTGCGCACTATATCTCACGATCAGCGAGATTGCAGCAGCCATGAGGAGCGCCAATACGGCAAGTTTGAAGGTTCGCTCGTCGACTTTGTGGTGCACCCACTCACCCAGCACGGTGCCAAGCGGAACGGCCGGGACGAGCAGGAGCACGTCGAGCACGACCTCTTGGTCATAGTCTCCAGCTAGCATGAAGCGCGTGACCAGAATCACGTTGAGGAGGATCCAGACCATACTGAGAGTGCTGCGAAATACCTTCTTTGGGAGTCCCTCGCGTCCGATGGCATACACGAGCATCGGGCCGCCGGAGGCGTAAATGCCGTGAACGACGCCGGCTCCGAACATCGCCGCTGCCGACGCGGGTCTCGAGATCGGTTTCTCGAGCCCCGCGGTCGCGAAGCGAAGCTGGTATAGGTCTCGAGCCGACAGCAGAAGCACCATGATTCCGAATGCCAGTCCGAGCCAGGGCCCCCCCACTTTCGTCAGAAGAAAGAACGCAAAGCCCATCCCGAGCAACATCAACGGCAGCACTCGCTTGAGAAGCAGACCCCAATCGATGCTGTCGCGATCGCGAATCGCGATGTAGCCGGTTTGAAGGAATGACAGCGGAACCACGAGGTGGATGTACACGCGAAGGGCATCGTGAGGGACGTGTGCAAGGAAGTCGATCGTGTGCGGCATTCGGTCGAGGACATCCATGTACTCTGGGAAACTCTCCCAGCCCCAGCTGATCCCTTCGGACAGTGCAGTGCCCGGGATATCTTCGACGCCTTCCATCAGCTCGATCAGCTTCGCGTGGTCTGTGGGGCGCACCGGAGCGAAGCCGACCCCGCAGCTGCCCATCGCGCAGGTGGTGACGCCGTGAATGGACGAGGGCGCAAGCTCCTCATCCCAGCTGATCTGCCCGTCGTAGTGTGTGTGGATGTCGACGAAACCGGGAGCCACAATCGCGCCGTCCGCGTCGAATGTTTCTGCGGCACTCTCGTCGCACTTGCCGACCGCGACGATCTTGCCGTCCTTGATGCCGACATCGCCCGGGTACCGGTCTTTGCCCGTTCCGTCCACGAGCGTTCCGCCTACGATCTTGAGGTCATACATGCGCGTTCTCCCGGCTCAGAGCAGCTGCGCACTATATCTCACGATCAGCGAGATTGCAGCAGCCATGAGGAGCGCCAATACGGCAAGTTTGAAGGTTCGCTCGTCGACTTTGTGGTGCACCCACTCACCCACCAGGGTGCCAACCGGAACGGCCGGCACCAGCAGGAGCACGTCGAGAGCGACCTCTTGGTCATAGTCTCCTGCGAGCATGAAGCGCGTGACCAGAATCACGTTGAGGAGGATCCACACCATGCTGAGCGTGCTGCGAAAGACCTTTTTCGCGAGCCCCTCGCGTCCGATGGCGTACACGAGCATCGGGCCGCCCGAGGCGTAGATGCCGTGAATGATGCCGGCTCCGAACATCGCCGCCGCCGAAGCGGGTCTCGAGATCGGTTTGTCGAGACCGGCGGTCGCAAAACGAAGCTGGTGTAGGTCTCGAGCCGACAGGAGAAGCACCATGATTCCGAATGCCAGCCCAAGCCACGGCCCCCCCACTTTCGTCAGAAGAAAGAACGCAAAGGCCATCCCGAGAGACATCAATGGCAGCACCCGCCTGAGGAGGAGACCCCAATCGATGCTGTCGCGATCGCGAATCGCGATGTAGCCGGTCTGAAGGAATGACAGCGGCACCACGAGGTGGATGACTTCCTCGAGCCCGATGAGCTGGGCGCCGAAAGTCACGCACACGAGCATGGCCCCGAAACCCGTCGCCGTCTGGACCGTGTACGCAGCGACGACCACTAGCGCGAAAAGTAAGAATGCGAACTCGATCGTCACGTCGGGATTCCGGTGGAGAGCTTCCTACAGGGTTTCCCTGCATTCGTACAGGTTGGTGTTTGGCGACCGAGTGTGGCACCCATACGTCATGGATCTGAAGTTCACCGAGGAAGAGGAAGCGTTTCGGCGGGAGGTTCGCGCCTGGATTCAGGAGGCAATGCCCGAGGAGATGCGCCGTAAGGCACAAGGTGCCGGAGGGTTCACCCCGGAGGACTCCGCCGAATGGCACAGGATCCTTCACGCCAAGGGATGGGTTGCACCCCACTGGCCGGAGGAAGTCGGCGGCACAGGCTGGGATGCGGCGAGGCGTTTCATCTTCAACGAGGAGACGGAGCTTGCCGGCGCCCCGCAGCTGTCCGTGTTTGGTCTGGGCATGGTCGGTCCACTGATCATCAGCTTCGGTACCGACGCGCACAAGGAGCGCTTCCTTCCGAAGATCCTCAGCGCCGAGGAGTTCTGGTGTCAGGGCTACTCGGAGCCGGGCTCGGGAAGCGATCTCGCATCGCTGCGGACGACTGCAGAGGACGCGGGCGACCATTTCATCGTCAATGGACAGAAGACGTGGACTTCGTACGCCCAGTACTCCGACTGGATCTTCTGCCTCGTGCGGACCGATCCCTCGGTCAAGAAGCAGGCGGGGATCACGTTCCTTTTGATCGATCTCAAGAGTCCCGGCGTCGAGGTGAAGCCCATGCTGACGCTAGGGCACACCCCGGCCTTTTGCGACACATTCTTCGACAACGTGAAGGTTCCTAAAGAGAACGTAGTCGGCAGCATCAACCAAGGTTGGACGATGGCGAAGGCTCTGCTCGGTCACGAGCGAACGCTCCTCGCGATGATTGGGCCGTCGCGCAGCGTCCTGCAGAAGATGAAGCGCATTGCGGCCACCAAGACCGTCAACGGGCGTCCGATGCTGGAGGACCCGGTTTGGCGGGCCAAGATCGCCCGCGTCGAAATGCGCTTTCGCGCGCACCTGATGGTGAGCTATCGCGCGCTAGCCGATCAGCAAAAGGGCAAGATGCCAGGTCCCGAGTCTTCGATTCTGAAGATTGTTGGCACCGATCTGATTCAGGAGCTCACCGAGCTCACGATGGAGATCATGGGTGAGAGCTCGCTCACTTGGTACAACGAGGGCATTTGCCCACCGGTCGAGGAATCGATCGGGCCCTATTTCTGCTACGAGCGGGCTGCCACGATCTACGGCGGCTCCAACGAAATTCAGCGCAACGTCATCGCGAAGATGATCCTCCAGCTGCCGAGCAGCTGAACCGCGAACCCAACCCAGGAGTGATGCCAACATGGACTTTGAGCTCGACCAAGAGCAACAGATGCTTGCCAAGACAGTGTCCGACTTCGCCAGGAACGAGTCGCCTATCGAGCGGTTCCGCAAGCTTCGAGACGACGACGTTGGCTACGACCCCGCGGTCTGGCGCAAGATGGGCGAGCTCGGCTGGTTGGGGGTTCCTTTCCCCGAAGCGGTGGGCGGTTTCGGCGGTAGCTTTGTAGAATGCGCCCTCGTTCTCGAGAGCCTCGCGACCACGCTCGTTCCGGAGCCGTATCTGGCGTCGGTCGTGCTCGGCGGAATGACGCTCGCGCGAGCCGGTAACGCGGCCCAGCACGAGGCCTATCTGACGCCGATGATCGAAGGCGAAACCACGCTGGCGCTCGCGTACTCCGAAGCCCAAAGTCGGTACGACGTCAATGCGATCGAAACGACGGCGACCCCGGACGGCGGTGGCTACAGGCTTTCGGGTGAGAAGGTCTGGGTGCTCAATGGGAGCTACGCGCAGCACTTGATCGTGTCGGCCAACACGCCGGCCGGCGTGACGCTGTTCGTCGTGCCGCGAGACGCCGAAGGCGTGAAGGTGACAGTCGCCAAGACAATCGATGGCAAGAAGGCCGGGTTCATCAAGCTCGACAACGTGGCGGTCGCGGATGCCGCGCGCCTTGGTGAGGAAGGTGCAGGAGCGGCCGTGCTCGACCGCACGATGGATTACGCTGCTGCTGCGGCGGTCGCCGAGGCCGTCGGCATTGCGACTACGATGCTCCAAATGACCATCGACTACCTTGGTACGCGCGAACAATTCGGCGTCAAGATCGGCTCGTTCCAAGCGCTCCAACACCGTGCCGTCGACATGTATGCCGAAACGGAGCTCCTTCGCTCGATTTCGATGGCTTCGATGGTTCGCGCGGATGGAGACGACGACAACACCCGCCGCGCTGATGTCTCCGCGGCGAAGTATCAGCTCGCCACCGGCGGCATCTGGGTCGCACAGCAGTCGCTGCAACTTCACGGCGGTATCGGGGTCACCGACGAGCATGACATCGGGCTTTACTTCAAGCGGATGTATGCACTGAACGCCCTGTTCGGCGACGAGGAGCATCACGTTGCACGGTTTGCAAGCGACCCGGCGTTCGCTGAGTAGCGCTCTGAAACCCTACTGAGGTGCTTCCGGTTTCTCCAGCTCCGAAGCCGCCTCGTTGGCCAATTCCGGCGCCGACGAGAAGCGCACATACCCGCGATACGTGCCGATGAAGATGCTGTTCTTCGGGCCAAACGAGAAGGTGCCCCAAATGTTGTTGAAAACCTTCTTGCCGTAGTCCTCTTTGCCAAGAGTTTTCTTCTTCACGATCCCGCTCACGTTGTCGTCGAAGTCGTCTCCCTCGAAATAGCCTTTGATGCTGAAGACGCGCCAACCGGTGCGGAAATCAACGGCAGTGAGCTGCCAATCATGATGGCCCTCCGCCAGCATGTCGCGGTGGTAGACATAGAAGAGACCGTTTGCGGTGGAGAGCTTCGGCGTTGCCGTCTTGCCGTCGAACGCTCCGACCGCGGGCCAACCTTCGCGATGTGTGTATTCGTCCTTCTCCGCATCGTAGTCGAACCGCATGATGCCCCCGGGGGTTGGGTTCTCAATGAAGGGATCGACATACCCGAACGTATTGCCCACGACGAGATGGTCTCCGTAGGCCACAACGGAGTTTTCCACCGCGCCAGCGTGTGCGTTGAAGAGCGGCAACTTGCTCACCAGTGTTCCGTCCTCCTGGCGAAAGATGTTCAAGTTGACCTGCTCTGGTGCGTTGTCGACGATTACGACGAAGCGATCGTCGACCAGAGTAGGCGTCGTTCCGCTCCCGTTGTTGAGGTGGCCAGGCTTGATCTTCCGGTCGTTGTCATAGAACAGATCGTCCTTTTCGTAGTTTGGTGCCCACTTCGGGTCGAGCTCGATGTGCCGTGTTTTCTCGTTGAACCAGAGTTTGTAGAGGCCCACGTTCGTGACCATGTAGATCCCGTCTGGACCAACAGAGAAGGAGTTCTGGATCTGCTCGAAGGGCTCATCCTGGACGAGATCGAACAACTCGATGGCCTCCTGTCGCAACTGTGCGTTCTTGTCGACGAGCGTACCGTCTCTTTCAGCCTCCTCCACGCGCCGGAGGAAGTCCTCGGACCCTTCGGGCAACTCGTCCCCGTAGTAGTGATGGAGCTTGTCGCTCAGTGCGAAGTGGACGATCGATGTCGTATAAACCGTCGGGCAGATCCTGGAGCCCTCCCTGCCATCGATGATCCCGACGACTCCAAATTTCGACGTGAACCACACGCGGCCCTTGGCATCTGGCATGAGCGCGGTGAGGTGGTTCTCCGGATGATCCATCGCGTCGCCGATCCAACTGCCTTTCTCGATTTCCCTGTTGAGGTCCAGCATGACCATCTCGTCGCGCACGACGCGGCGGTCCCGGATGGTGATCCGAATGACCGTGTTGTCGGCGCCGGGGACATAGACTCTGCCCTGCGAGTCCAGGTACGAGTACGCCCCGCCGGACGTGTCCCGGAACATCGCCATGCGTGCCGACTTCTTCGCAAGCTCCAGCGCTTTGCTCCCCCGCCCCGGAAGCGCAACGTAGTCGAGGAGTCGCGCTTCACCGGTGATGTCGATGATCAGCAGCATGGCCGAGTCTCGACCAAATGAAATCGTCACGACCGTGTGATCATCTAGGAACGTGTAGAAGGGCGACATGCCCGACAACTTCGTGCCCTTTTCGAGCACGTGAAAATACTCCACTTTGGCGTCGTTGGGCATGGGCCCGGGCTCGACGCTCACGTCGCTAGCGAAGCTGTCTTCGTGCATCGTCCCGGCGTACCGACTCGAGAGCTTCGGATGCCGCCAGTGCTCAGCCGGCGGCAACGGGTCGGGTAATGTCTTCCCGTGAAGCGACGTCCACTCGTCGTACCACTCGGTCGTCACCGTGGCCTGCTGACTCATGTACTTGAAGTCTTTGTCTTTGGTCTTGTACTGGTAGCAGCCTTTGCCGGTGCCCCCGACTTCAGGGCCCCGAAACGTCTTGCTCTTGCCGCACCCTCCGCCAGCGAGCGCAATCAAGCCCACCGCGAGCAATGGCAACGCGTATTTCACGACATATTCAACCATGGCCGATGTCTCCCTCTCCGAAGGGCCCTGATGCCACGACTTGGAGCAACTTGCCATCGCCTCGTGCACCCCGGCCCACGGATGTGGTACTCAAGGAAGTGACCTTGGACATGGATTGGAAGGACCTCGAGGCGATCAAACGCCTCAAATACAAGTACCAGCGCTGCCTCGACACCAAGGAGTGGGACGAGCTGCGGGAGTGCTTTACCGAGGACGCGACGGCGGCCTACAGCAGCGGCAAGTTCTCGTTCGACGGCCGGGATGCGATTCTAAAGTTCCTCGAGGGCGCGATGGGCGCGGACAGCTTCCATTCGAGCCACGTCGTGAGCCAGCCAGAGATCGACTTCGTGGATGAGCGCCATGCGACCGGGCGTTGGTGCCTGCAGGACTGCGTCATCGACACGAGCTTCGACATGATCATCCGTGGCGCGGCGTTCTACGAAGACGAGTACCGCAAGGGCGACGACGATGTCTGGCGGATCTCCAAGACGGGCTACCGGCGGACCTATGAAGAGATGCTGCCTCGGAAGTCGATCGAGGGCCTGACGCTGACCGAAAGCCGCTGGCAGCGAAGGGCAGCTAGCTGCCTTTGCTGGACCACGGCGGCGCGCGTTGGTAGCCTGCGACCCGATGACCCGTGTTCCGTGCGTTCACCGTGCTTGCCCTGGTCGCGTCCGTGTCGGCGTGCTCAGAGAATGTGCTCCGCCCCCCGGGGGTGGGAGCGGCGGCCTACCGGGTGGTGGCGGCACGGGCGGCATGGGCGGTGGCGGCATGGGCGGTGGCGGCATGGGCGGTGGCGGCGGCGCCGGGGGCATGGCGGGTGTCGGCGGCGGGGGCGCCTGTCTGAGTCAGTCTGACCTCGACGCCATCACAGCCCTCTATCCGACGAGCGCGCGGCAAATCGCCGCGCAGTGCGGCATCGACTGCGCCAGCGCAGTCGGCGATCAGGCTTTTCTCGATTGCACCAACCCATGCATCGACGACGGCATCCCTGGATTGTCTACTGACTGTGGGTTCTGCTACGGGGATTTCGCCCTTTGCATTCGCTTCACCTGTCTCAACCAGTGCGCTCTCGACCCGTGCGGCACGAGCTGCGAGAGCTGCCCGGGCTACGACCCCTGCTTTGAAGCCCTGAGCCAATGCGCTGGCCGCGACTCCCGAGATTGCGTCCCTTGAACGGCTGAAGGAATCAGTCGTTGACAGTGACTTTGACCATCTGCACTGGGGTGGTCGGCCGGTCGCCAGCGCCGGTCTGGGTCGTCTCGATCTTCTGGACGACGTCCATGCCGCTGACCACTTTGCCAAACACCGGGTGCTTGGACGCGCCTGGCGTGAACCAATCGAGGTTCGCGTTGTGCACGGTGTTGATGAAGAACTGGCACCCGCCGCTGTTCGGGCGCCCGGTGTTGGCCATCGACAGCGTCCCAGGCTCGTTCGAGAGCTTGGCGTTGTCGGGGTGCTCGTCCTGGATGGTGCCGTTCGGACTTTCGCCGGTGCCGGCGCGCGGGCTGTTTGCGTCGCGGCTGTGCGGGCATCCGAACTGAATCATGAATCCGCTGATGACCCGATGAAAGTGAAGACCATCGTAGAAGCCGCTCTTGGCAAGCTCGACGAAGTTGCCGGCGGTGGTCGGCATGAGGTCGGTGAAGAGCTCGATTTCCACGCTGCCGAGCGAGGTTTCGAGAGTTGCTGTGGGGTTCGCCATGGCGGGTGCCTATCAGTTTTCGCCGGCCGCGCCACCCTCGTCGGCCGCAAGAGCGTTGCAGACCCCGATCAAGTCGTTGGCACCGAGCCTGAGCTCCCCATCGGTGATGCGCGTGGCCGCGTCGTTGAGCTCGTTCTGAAGCGCCGACGCCGCGGTGTCGTCGAGCTCCCCATCGGCCACAGCCCGCGTGATCGCATCGCGACTCTGTTCGATCAGCACCTGAATCTGGCGGGTGTCCTCCGCGACCGCGCTCGGCGCCGAGTCAGCCACCGTGGCCGCATTGCGTGCGCGGACGCCCGCGGCGCAGGTCGCATCTCGGGCAAGGAGGTCGTAGCGCACCGGCTTGTAGCAGGAGATTCCACCGATGACGTCCTGGGCGAGCTCCGGATAGAGCGCTTTTCCGGATGCCCGGCGTACGGGCGAGCTTGCCGTGCAGATCGCGCCATTCGGCCCGACACTGGTCACGGCACTCGATTCCTCGCGGCCCGTCGACGAAGAAGCGCAGCACCCCCGTCTCTCGATCGAGAAGACCGACCCCGACTCTCAGCATGATGGCCTGCTCGCCGAGCAGCTTACCGCCGCCGACGCTGACGGCGATTCCGTTCGCCGTGATGGTCGGGGTCAGCGCCTGGAAGACCACCTCAATTTCGGGGTCGTCTTCGAACGCGATGAGAGTGGAGACCCAGTCCATGCTCGCGCTGTCGCCGTTGTCGATCAGCTTGATGATGTCGCGGCGGGTGGGGACGTAGAGCTCGCTGTTGTCTGGTGAGACGGCGATCGATGCAGCGATCTCCGAGCCAACGTCGAAGCGCCACAGCTCGTTGAGCTCGTTGTCGTATGCGATGACGTTCCCGACATTGTCCGAAACGTAGACTCGCTCGCCGTCTTCGCTCACCGTCGGGGTGGAGCCAGTGCCGCCGTCGAAGGTGGAGCCACGGATCACCTCGAACGCGAGGTTGCCTTCGCCGTCGTCGACGAGGTCGAGCGCGTAAATGGCGCCGAGCTCGGAGACCCCGTCCTCGGTGCCGTCGTCCGCGTCTTCGCCGGTCGCCGCTACATAGATGATGCTCGTGTTGGGATCGATCGCGAAGTAGTTGGTCACCACGGAACCACCGCCAAAGATCACGTCGACAATGGTTTCGTAGAAGCTCAAGCCGCTCGGGGTTTTTCCGAACACCTCATCGGTAAGCGCATTGCTTGCGTCGATCACGAACTGCGGGAGGGGGATGTCGATGCTCACGGCTGGGGCACCTGGGACCTTCGCGTTCGGCGCGACCTGTTCACCCGTTAGCCGGTTGAACGCGAAAATGTCCCCGCCCAGGGTGACCCCGACGACGGAGTCGGTGCGTGGGTGGTAGTTGAAGCCGAAGGAGTGGGTGGGCGAGCGCTCTCCCGGCACGACTGGAGGCAGAGTCAAGCCCGTGGGCTTCTCCCAGATGACGGTGCCGTCTGGCTTGATCGCCATCGCGTTGGTGAAGCTCGCGTGATAAATGATTTGCTCGCCGGTATTATCCGGGTCGTTGAGGATCAGGACCCCGCCGCTGCCCGCATTGCTTCCGTTGCCTGGTATCTCCCAGTTGCGTTCCCCCGTTGCCCGGTCGAGCGAGACGAGCGAAACGTCTTCTTGCGGGAACAAAGGGCTGAAGTAGAGGTTGCCCTGGTTGTCGTACGTCGGCCCTTCCGGAATATAGAAAGAACTCTCTGCCACCCAGTCGAGCTCCATCCTCGGTGCGAGCGCGATCCACAGGTTGTCGCTGTTGTTGGGCCCACCATGCATGGTGCGAAAGGCGTCGGGCACGGGGATGACGTCGTGCTCATAGTCGCCGACGGTCCGCGGGCCTTCGGGGGCCCAGCTCGTGACCGATGCGGGCACTTCCTCCGTTGGGCCTCCTGTGGAGGGCGACGTGGACCCGCAGCCTATCGAAGCAAGCACGATAAAGGCTGTGAAGGGGTGGTGATTACTGCGAACCAGGCCAATTAAGTTAGTCATAAACCTCAAATCCTTGGGGCACTCGATAGCAGATTCCGCGATTAAGGCGAGGCTGCTTGGCGTTCAGATGTTGCGGCTAGCCAAGCCCGCTTGAACGCTGCTAGAAGCAGTTTGTCGCGCTCGCGCGAACAACCATAGAGGAGGTTTCATGGTCACGGCGCTGCGTCTCGCACTAATCGTTCCGGTTCTCCTGCTCGGCATGAGCACTGACGCCTCCGCGCGCAGGAACAAAGACAAAGGCGAAATCGCCGAGATGGTTGTGCAGGTCAGGAAGGACTGGCAGGCCAAAGACAAGACCTTCAACAAGACCCTCAAGAAGGCGTACGCCTATGCGATCTTTCCGTCAGTAGGGAAGGGCGGTTTCATCGTCGGGGCGTCGCACGGAGCAGGCGAGGTTTACAAGAAGAGCAAGCTCATCGGCCACGTCAAGATGACGCAGACCACCGTAGGCGCGCAGGTCGGTGGCCAAACCTACGCCGAGGTCATCCTCTTCAAGAACAAGAAGGCATTGGATCGCTTCAAGGCCAATCGGTTTGAAGGAACGGCCGCCGCCACCGCCATCGGTGGCAAGAAGGGCGCAGCCGCTGCGTCCAAGTACAAAGACGGCGTTGCGATCATGGTTTTACCGATCAAGGGCGCGATGGCTGAAGCCGCAGGCGGCGGCCAGAAGTTCGCCTTCGAACCGGTCGGCCAATAGCGGTCACCCGAATCGCTCGCTCTAGCCCTCCATATGGTCCTTGAGGTTCTCCAACGACATATCCATGTCCCTTTGGTTCCGCTTGAGGACGAGCTTCTCGGCCAGCTTCCCGAGGACGGGAATAGGGATGGTGTAGTCGATGTCGAGGCCCAGCTTCGTTCCGCCCTCATGCGGCGCGAAGGTGAACGTGAAATCGCTCGTGACACCTCCCTTGCCCTCCTTT
>PVMK01189132.1_pt1 | contig 14172 bp, 17 predicted proteins | sample 1853481 | NCBI WGS metagenome assembly PVMK01 (sample SAMN08533507, study PRJNA380276) | Marine sediment metagenome, whole genome shotgun sequencing project. | reverse complement strand
GTGCGTATCAATGGCAAAACTCGTCAACTCAAGGCTCGTTTGATGGACGGAGATCAAATCGATGTCGAAACAGCCGATCGTCCGACAGTACTGCCGAAGTGGCTCGAGTGGGCGGTTATGCCGCGTGCCCGCAACAGCATCCGCCGCTATCTGCGCTCAAAAGTCAAGCAGCAGCAAAGTGATAAGCGCAAGTCATAGTCACTGGTTGCGAGTTCTTCGACTAGGTGTGCTGCTTCTCTTGCTCCTGCCTGGTCTTTCAGCGTTTGCCGACCAGGTGAACGTCTTTACTTACCACCGGTTTAATGATTCCCGTTATCCCTCCACCAACATATCCATTCAGGATTTTAGCGCTCATCTTGACCTTTTATCCCAACAGGAGTTTAGCGTCCTCACCCTCGGCCAGGTTGTCGATAAACTGCAAAAAGGGCTAAGCCTGCCGCCTCGTTGTGCCGTCATCACGGTTGATGATGCTTACCGCTCATTTCTCACTGATGGGTGGCCGTTACTGAAGCAATATGGCTATCAAGCCACGCTCTTTGTCAGCACGGATACGGTTGGAGGAGGTGGGTATCTCAGCTGGCAGGAACTTCGGTTGTTGCAAGAGGCTGGAATCGAAATTGGCAACCACTCAGCAAGCCATGCCTATCTACTCGACAGGTTGCCCTCTGAAAGTGGTGAAGATTGGGAAATACGTGTCACGTCAGATCTCAGACGTTCTCAGCAGGCTTTTGAAAATCATCTTGGCTCTGCCCCAAAACTGTTTGCTTACCCCTACGGTGAGTTTGCTCCGGAATTAGTCTCCCTGGTGAAGTCAGAGGGCTTCACAGCGGCTTTTGGTCAGCAATCTGGTGTTGTTACTGCAGACCTGGATTCTTTTCGTTTGCCGCGCTTCCCCGTGGGCGGTGGATATGCCACCCTTGCTGAGTTTCGCAGTAAGCTTTTCATGAAAAGGTTGGCGGCTCGCATTGTCTCTCCTGAAAGTACTGTTATCCACGCTGAAAATCCACCAAAGCTTAAGTTCTATCTGAATCAGGAGAATGTTGACAATCGCACCCTGCGCTGCTTTGTCTCAGGGCAGCCAGCTTGTCTGATCAGGGAAGTACCTGGAGAAGAGGGGATGTATGAGGCGGAAGCAAACGAACCGCTGTCTGGAAGAAGCAGCAAATACACCTTGACGGCCTCGGATCTGAACGGCAAGTCATGGTACTGGTTCAGCCAACTATGGGTTCAGCCGCATGGGAGAGAGGTGGCCGATGCTCCTGTTTCTCGTTGAGAACAAACCACTGCCGGAGGTCCTGATGCTGGTGAGTACTTCTATCTTCGGTTGGCGTAGGGACGCTACCTCTGTCCGTGATAACTTGTTCTGGCGAATCATGGCCTGAATCTCTTGGATGTATTCTTCGCCACGCTGTGAGTAATGCAACAGACCTTGCGCCAGGGCCATCCCGGTCACCGCCTGCTCCGATTTACGTAGCTCTGCCCTGACTTCGCGCAACTTGCGATATGCCCCGTTTCGATTGAGATTGTTCATGTAGCTGCGAATAGATTCGTACAGGCTGGAGAACTTACGTACTTCATAAGTCTTTCCGGGAGGACGACCTGCTGGCACGATGCCGGTACCGGGCTTGTACGTCCATTCGCCAAAAAGGTTGTTCCCTAATCTTGCAAACCGGGAGGTCCCCCAGGCGGATTCATTCGCAGCCTGGGCCAGCACCAGAGACGTCGGGATTGTTCCAACTCTTTGTAGAAGTTGTGCGCGCGCTCGATGGTCAGTAATCGGTCGACCACGCAAGCCGTAGCGTTTTGATATCTCAGTGAGACGTTCGTAGTCGCTTGGATGCAATTCTCTCGACCCATGTTTTTGCATAAGCTGCAGAATCTCTAGACGTTCTTCTGCAATCTCCTGATTGGCCAACAGGACCATTGGCAGGAGCCCCATGAAGAAAGTCCGTTTCTTGACTGCTGTGCTGGTTGAATTTTCAATGTCGGCGGGAATGTTTTCGAGAATAAGTGGTGGAACTCCATTCTCAAGTTGTATCCAGTCGTAGTTGAGAGCCTGGAAAAAGGTCTGTAGGCCCGCTGTCGTCTCCGGTCGAATGGTTTGAATGGTTTCCAGACCTATCTGCGGGGCGACCGCCAATACGGGTGTATGGCAGACGATAAACATGATCGGAACGAGGATGAATGAAGATATCCTGCGTGTCAGTATTGTTGGCGAATGTAGCATCAAGTCGTCCAGAAATTGGTTGCTGACAAAAAGTTGTTAGCAAGCATCAATAAGCAGCACACTCTACCATGCTTGTTTTTATGTCTACAAGTGTTCGTCGATTGAGATCACGGCGTTCGCGGGGCATGCGTTGGTTGGAACAGTGTAAAACCTTGTTTTTGTTGTGCTTGCCTTTGATGAAGATTGGCATATAATCAGAAAGAACCTTGATCGTAGTTGTCGCGGCTGTCCTATGGAGGTTGGTGTCGTGAATGCTCATATTGTCTTCGGTCTCTTTGCCCTCTATGTCGCTGCTATTTCCCTGTGGATGGTGCTTGCTGGCCAACAGGATGCCGTCCTTGCGTTATTAAGGCGGTTCTGGGGGCGTACCCTCGGTCATGCCCTTTACTTTGTTGCCAGGGTTGCTATTCCCATACTGATTTGCGTTGTCTGCCTGGGTTGGGGAATCCGTCAATACGATGCAACAGTTGCCTTCCATGATTCTGATCCTCCTCTGCAATTGAATGTTGAATATTACCGTGATATCAGGATGCTGCTGCGGATGGATAAATCCACGGATTCGGTTGGCATTGTCTACGGAGCCTGATTCGACGGTCTTGCGGCCTTGACATTCTGTTGCATCATAACTATCTTCCTTCCGGACATTTAACCTTGAATCCATTTTTTCACGGATTCAAATTAGCCTTCGGGAGGTTTTGTTATGACAGAGAAAAAAACGCCAGACCAGAAATCACCAGAGCAAAAATCTACAGAGCAGGGAACCATTTCCATCCATACGGAAAACATCTTTCCGATTATCAAAAAATGGCTCTATAGCGAGAAAGAGATTTTCCTTCGCGAACTCGTCTCCAACGCTGTTGATGCAATCCACAAAATGCAACATGTCAATCTGGTTGAAGGCTTGCAAATAGCCGATGAATACCGGGTCGATGTCTCTCTGGACAAAGACAACAAGACATTAACGATCAAGGATAACGGTATTGGCATGACTGCTGACGAAATCCGCCGTTATATCAATCAGATTGCCTTTTCATCTGCCGAGGAGTTCGTGCAGAAATTCAAAGACCTGGATGACAAGAGTCAGATCATTGGTCATTTCGGTCTGGGTTTCTATTCGACTTTTATGGTCGCAAAGAAGGTTGAAATTCGTTCGCTCAGCTATCAGGAAGGAGCTTCAGGCGCTTATTGGTCTTGTGATGGCTCGACCAGTTATGAACTCGCCGAGATCGAAAAAGATGCGCGCGGTACAGAAATTACCCTGTTTCTCGATGATGATGAAATGGAGTTTCTTGAAGCGACCCGTGTTCGTGAAGTTCTGACGCGCTACTGTAATTTCCTGCCGGTAGCAATCTACCTGGAAGGGGAGGTGGTTAATGATCAGAATCCTCTCTGGACGCGTATGGCCACGGAGCTAAGTGACGATGACTACAAGGAGTTCTATCGCAAGCTCTATCCTTTTTCAGAAGATCCACTCTTCTGGATTCATCTCAATATTGATTTTCCTTTCAACCTGAAGGGGATTCTCTACTTTCCCAAGTTGACCACTGAATTTGATGTCACCAAAAGTCATATCAAACTCTTTTGCAACCAGGTTTTCGTCAGTGACAATTGTGCAGAACTGATTCCAGAGTTCTTAACGCCCCTGCAAGGCTGTCTCGATGCCCCTGATTTGCCACTTAATGTTTCACGCAGCTATCTGCAGAACGATCCGCAGGTTCGTAAAATTCGCGATGTCATCACCAGTCGTGTGGCAGGGAAGTTGATCGAACTCGACAAACAGGATCGCACCGCTTTCTCAGCCATATGGGCCGACATCCACACGTTTGCCAAGTTCGGCATGATGAAAGATGACAAGTTCTACGAAAAGCTCAAAGACCACACGCTCTTTGCTTTAAGTGGTTCGGAGGAGTGGACCACACTGCCCGAGTATCTCGAAAACAGCTCAGCCGCTGAGGCGACTACCATTTATTACACCAACGATGAAGTGGCACAGGCTACTTATTTGAAGTTATTCAAGGCGCAGGGGATAGATGTCCTGGTGCTTGATACCCAGATCGATTCTCATTTCATCCAGTTTCTGGAAATGAAAAACTCGGCAGTTAAGTTTGCTCGGGTTGATGCCGATGTTACTGAGAACCTGATTGAGCAGACGGCATCGAGTGATCTGATCGATGGCGAAGATGGTAAGACACGCGATGAGCGAATTGTTGAAGTATTTAAACAGTCTCTGCAGGAGGAGGATCTGGAAATTCGCGTAGAGAGACTCAAAGATGAGTCTGTGCCAGCGATGGCGCTTTTCTCTGAGCAGGATCGCCGTTTCGAGGAGATGACCCGTACTCTGGGCAAGAATATCTCGATGCCTGGTAACGCTCCCTCTCTGCTGATTAATACTTCCAGTCCGGTCATCCAGAATGTTCTTGATCTGCATGCCAAACAAAAGACAGAGGATGTTGATTTACTGGTTGCTCAGGTCTACGATCTGGCTATGTTGACTTGCCGGGCTTTTGATCAGGAGCGAATGTCACGTTTCCTTGATCGAAGTAATCAATTACTGGCGAGAGTTAATGCTGAGGCTGTTGACAAGGATTGACAAAGACGGAAAAATACACAACGCAAAAAAAAACAGGAGCCGTATAGTACGCGGCCCCTGTTTTTTTATGGCTTAAGTAACGGTAGGATACAGTGAAATACGAACCGCATCAGTAAGGTATGGGCCAATTAGATGAGGGGGGCCGAAGGCTTAGAGAGGACGAATTGTAACCGTGCCGTTACGAAGCAGCTTTTGTAGCCAGGAATTCAATCCTTTGCGCCAGAGGTCTCGGGTCAAGGGGACCAGAAAACTGAAGCCAAGCACATCGGTGAAAAACCCAGGAGTAAGCAACAATAGACCACCGACCAGCACCAGGGCTCCATCGATCAGAGTTATGGCTGGCATCTGTCCGCGGGCTGTCTCTTCTTGTATCTTGCGCAGGATCTCTAACCCTTGGCTGCGGGCCAGCCAGGCCCCTGCAGTGCCGGTCAGCATGATAAGGCCGATCGTTGCCCCCAGGCCGATAATCCGGCCAGCCTCAATCAGGATGTAGAGTTCCATAAGTGGTACAAATATAAAGATTACGAGTAGCTTTATAAACACGTTGCCTCGCTTAATGAGCGATTGTCAATGAAATTGTCTGGGATTAGCATCATATCTAGTTTAACTTACGAGTCATCTGGTAACTAGCTGATTATACAGTAAAAATTAACTGCACAAAAAATGTGCATAGTGCAGAACTGGTTATCATGTGGTTTGACGGTTGGTTTGTGCACATGCTTTTCAACAACTTATCCACAGCTTTTGTGGACAAGGTAGCAAGATGCCCGAAACACATTGTTTTTTTCGGTTGTAGCCATTATCTAAACAAAAGTTTCAACCGTCATAATAAGCAAATAACTGTAAAGTGGTAGTCAACCATGGTCTAAATGTTTAATAACTGCCCGGGTCGTTTTACGTAATGCCGTCTCAGCATCAAGGTTATTGTCTTGGGCGAATTTGACGAGTTCGAACAATGCCTGTCCAAGGGTTTCCTCGTCTGGTTGCTCATTCAGATTACTGACTGCCGGCTCGGCACTGTCTTCTGGATCGTTTGGGCCCCGCAGTAATTTTGACTGAGCTTCATGCAGTTCGTTTTGACGGCCAACCCGATATGTCCTGGATATCAATTTTTGGGCACGTTGCAGTGCCGGGAGATGACTTGGCAGGTGATCTGCGAGGCAGGTTTTGTTATGAGTTGTCTCAGATCGTTTGATTTCATCCCACTGTTTGTCCAGTTCGGCTGTCTGAACGATTGAACCGTTTTGTTGAAAATCATGCGAGCGTGCAAAGACATGCGGGTGGCGTCGAACCAGTTTGTCGGCGATGCCATCCGCTATGTCGTGAAAATCAAATTGATCACGTTCTTTAAAGATCTGGGCCTGAAAAACGACCTGCAAAAGCAGGTCTCCAAGTTCATCCAGGATAAGTTCCGGAGCGCCATCTTCAATAGCGTCAATCAGTTCACAGGCTTCTTCCAGGATGTAGGGCGCAAGGCTCTCAGGAGTCTGCTCTGCATCCCAGGGACAACCTCTTGGCGCTCTGAGGGCCTGCATGGTTTCCAGTAGATAATTTAAACTATTATGAATGTTTTTGTGAGTCATCGTTTACCTTTTCCCAAACCGTGTTGACTCCTTCTACCTCAGCTTCTGAAAGATTGCAAGAGACCCTAATCTCAGGCACTAAACTCTTGCAAATTTATTCTTAATACGTTAATAGAGAGGACTTAACTTTGGGCACAGATGAAACTTGACTGTCTTCGGTTGGTTCCTGTGCTGATGGCTTGTCTGATTAGATACGAGGTCGATTGTCGTGCTGATACAGATCGACAAACTAAAAAGACGGCCGCGCCAGATCAATGTCGCTGAGCAAGCAACAAGCTTCCCAGCTTTGCGTGATCTTGTCGGCCAGGGAACCGTTACTTTCAATGAACCGATTAATGGTACCTTAGAAGCAACCTGGGCAGGCGATGTTATTAAGGTCGCAGGTTTATTGACCACTTCAGCGACTTCTCCCTGTAGTCGATGCCTGGTGCCGGTGTTTGAACAACTGGAAGTGCAGGTAACGCTCTGTTATTCGAGTCGTGATGATGGTGAGGATGCTCCTGTCGTGGAAGAGCTTGAGATAGAGCATGATGAACTCGGATTGATCCCGTTCACTGGCTCTGAAATTGATTTACGCCCGGATCTCGATCAGGAAATTATCATGGCTTTGCCACAGCAGCCATTGTGTCAGGAGTCATGTCAGGGGCTTTGCCCTGTTCGTGGCTGCAATCTGAATCAGGGCCGCTGTGATTGTGAACCACCGGTTTTTCATGCCGGATTGGCTACTTTGAAAAGTTTTAAAGTCAAAGATTGAACACACGAAGCATATTAACATGCTAAGAGCTTAAGCTCTATGGTGAAAGTTACAAGGGGCGCAGGCCCTATTTCTAAACATAAAAACCGGTTGTACCGGTATTCTAAGGAGACATTCAGACAATGGCAGTACCAAAGAAAAAGACTTCGAAATCCAAACGCGATATGCGTCGTTCCCATGATGGCTTGAAAGCTCCCGGTATCTCTCTGTGCCCACAATGTCAGGAGCCGAAGCAGTCTCATCGTGCTTGTCCTTCCTGTGGTAGTTATAAGGGCAAGGATGTGCTTGGCACCCAAGAGTAGGGGCACTTCTTTTGAGTAAAAACCCCATAGTTGCTGTTGATGTCATGGGAGGGGACAATGCACCCGCTCATGAAGTTGCTGGTGCCATCATGGCTGCCAGGGAATGGCAGATCCCCATTATATTGGTCGGTCAGGCCGAGTCTGTTGCAAAAGAACTGGCGAACCACGATATCAAGGGCCTGGACATCCGTGTTGAGCATGCGAGTGAAGTTGTCGGCATGCACGATTCTGCCTCGGATGCCGTGCGTAAAAAGAAGGACTCTTCTATACGCGTTGCATTTAACCTGGTTAAGCAAAGGGTCGCTGATGCTGTGGTCAGTACCGGTAACTCAGGTGCTACAATGGCATCGGGAATGTTTGTGCTTAAACGTATCCCCGGTATAGACCGTCCGGCGATTGTGACGGTTGTTCCCAATCTCAAAGATCAGACGCTTCTCCTGGACGTTGGCGGCAATGTTGATTGTAAACCTTCGCACCTTGTCCAGTTTGCTTTAATGGGCAGTGTTTACGCCTCCCAGATGCTTGGCAAGAGTGCGCCCCGTGTTGGCCTTTTGTCGAATGGTGAGGAAGATTCCAAAGGCAACGAATTGACTCGTGAAGCCAACCAGGCTCTTAAAAAATATTCGCTGAACTATGTCGGTTATATTGAGGGGCGTGATATCTATAATGGTCGTGCTGATGTCGTTGTCTGTGACGGTTTCGTCGGAAATGTTGTTCTGAAGGTTTCCGAAGGACTGGCGGAGGCGATCGGTGTCATGTTGCGTGAGGCGTTCAGCACAAGTCTTTTAACCAAGATTGGATATCTTCTGGCACGGCCTGCTCTGAAAACTTTCCGCAAGAAAGTTGACTACGCAGAATATGGTGGCGCTCCGTTGCTGGGCATTCAAGGGACGGCAATAATTTGTCATGGCAGCTCCAGCCCCAGGGCTATTATGAATGCCATCAAAAAGGCTCATGATAGCGAAACGCATCAGATCAGTCATAAGCTGGCTGAACGTCTTGAGGAAATCAGAGCTGAAGACTATGGTAATACCAACTCCGTTGTCGTCGCCTAACCGAACACCTTTATCTTAAGGAGCAGGATTGTGATTAGAGCAAGAATCACCGGTACAGGATCCTATGTCCCCGAAAAAGTTCTGACCAACTTGGATATTGAGAAGTTTCTCGACACCAATGATGAATGGATCAGGGCGCGTACGGGAATTTGTGAGCGTCACATTGCTGCTGATGACGAACAGACCTCAGATCTGGCCACACGTGCTGCAGAACGTGCTATGGAGATGGCTGGAGTCTCCGCAGATGAGATCGACCTGATCGTGGTTGGCACTATCACCGGCGATTACCCCTGGCCAGCGACTGCGTGTATCGTACAAGCTAATCTTGGTGCTAAAAATGCTGGTGCTTTTGATGTCTCTGCCGCCTGTAGTGGTTTTCTCTATGCTCTGTCCTGTGCTGTCGATCGTGTTGAAGCCGGGCGTGCCCAAAAGGTGTTGGTTATCGGCGCCGAAGTTCTGAGCCGAATCGTTAACTGGGAAGACCGTAACACCTGCATATTATTTGGTGATGCAGCCGGAGCGGTTATCGTTGAAGCGGGCGAAGGTGATCGCGGAATTCTTTCCACTCATCTGCATGCAGACGGAACCCAGCTCGAGCTTCTTTATCAGCCTGGATTCGGTACCAAGTTTTTGCCGAGTGTTGAAGCGCTGGAAAGCAAGAATCACTTCTTGAAAATGCAGGGAACGAAGTTTTTAAGGTTGCTGTGCGTTCGATGGCCAGCGTCGCTAATATTGCTCTGCAGGCGAACAATTTGACGGTTGAAGACGTTGATCTCTTTATCCCTCATCAAGCCAATATCCGTATTCTGAAAGCCACGGCAAAAAAGATTGGTTTGCGGGATGACCAGGTTTATATCAATGTTGATCGCTTCGGTAATACTTCGGGTGCAACAATTCCGTTGGCCTTAGATGAAGCGAACCGAGCCGGTCGTATCAAGGAAGGGGATCTCCTCCTGCTTGATGCTTTCGGCGGCGGTTTTACCTGGGCTGCAACGCTGTTACGCTGGTAAACTGAATCTTTTAGTGATTGAAGGTGTTTGACTACGATGATTGCTTTTTTATTCCCTGGCCAAGGCTCACAACATGCTGGTATGGGCAAGGACTTTGCCGATAACTTCTCAGTTGCTCGTCAGGTTTTTGAAGAAGCCAACGATGCCCTCGGATTCGACCTGGCTTCGCTCTGCTATAACGGCCCTGAAGAAGATCTTAAGCTGACTGCCAACACACAGCCAGCAATACTCACGACCAGTGTTGCGGCTTTGCGGGTGATTGAGGCTGAAATCGGTCTCGTTCCTGCCCTTGCAGCCGGACATTCGCTTGGTGAATACAGTGCTCTGGTTTGCTCTGGTGCTCTCGCTTTTGCCGATGCTGTGCGAACTGTTCGTCAACGTGGTATTTTTATGCAGGAAGCTGTCCCGGTTGGTACAGGTTCTATGGCTGCAATTCTTGGCCTCGATCTGGAAGCTCTGGATGCTGTTTGTCTTGACGCTGCTCAGGGACAGGTGGTTTCACCCGCTAACTATAATAGCGACGGCCAAGTGGTTATTGCTGGACATACCGAAGCCGTAACCCGTGCCATTGAGCTGGCGAAAGAAAAGGGTGCGAAAAGGGCTATGCCGTTGCCGGTCAGTGCACCTTTTCATTGTCGCCTGATGGTTCCTGCCGCTGAACGTCTGGCTGATGTCCTGACGGATGTCACTGTCAATGAATTATCATGCCCGGTTGTAAGCAATGTTGAGGCGACGCCGAATCAGGATGCCTCTCGTGTCTGTGATTTATTGGTGCGCCAAGTCAGTGCGCCGGTACGTTGGCAAGAGACTGTTGCTTGTATGGTTAACCTTGGTGTCGAGCGTTATATTGAGATAGGCCCAGGCAAGGTTCTTTCCGGTCTGGTAAAACGCATGGCGAAAGGCAATACCATTCAGAATGTACAAAATGTTGCTGATCTCAGCAAACTTGCCAGATAATTGCAGGAGATATTGAACTATGCTGTCTGATAAAGTTGCCATCGTTACAGGAGCGTCACGAGGGATTGGTCGGGTGATTGCCCTTGCTCTTGCCAAACAAGGCGCTAAAGTTGTTGCGTCGGCCCGCAACGCTGAAGCTCTGGATAGTTTGATTGCAGAGATCAAGACGCAGGGTGGTGACGCTTTGGCCGTTGCTGGTGATGTTGCCCTGGACGTAGATGCAAATAATCTCATCAGTCAGGCTGTCGCAATTTACGGAAAGATTGATATCCTTGTTAACAACGCTGGGATCACCCGTGACGGCTTGTTGCTGCGGATGAAAAGTGCCGACTGGGATGCTGTCCTTGATACGAATTTAAAAGGTGCTTTTCTTTGTACTCGGGCGGTAGCTAAAATCATGAGTAAGCAGAGATCTGGACGTATTATCAATATGTCATCGGTCGTTGGCGAAATGGGCAATGCTGGTCAGGCGAACTATTGTGCCAGTAAGGCAGGTTTGATCGGACTGACCAAGTCGGTTGCCCGTGAACTGGCCCGCCGCAATGTGACCGTGAATGCCGTCACTCCGGGTTTTATCGTTACCGAGATGACTGAGAATATGACAGACAAAGCGCGCGAGACTATGATCGCGCAGATTCCGTTAAGTCGTCTTGGCGAATCGGAAGACGTTGCCAATGCCGTACTTTTCCTTGCTTCTGACCAGTCATCTTATATCACTGGGCAGGTGCTTGGCGTCAACGGCGGAATGTATATGTAGGTCCACCGAAGTATTATCATAATCATAATGAGACGGTCATAGATCGGATCGAAACCAAGAGGAGGAAAATAAAATGGCTAGTGTTGCAGAGCGTATCAAGCAGATTGTTGCAGAGCAGTTGGGTGTAGAAGAGGATCAGGTTACCACAGCAGCGTCTTTCATGGACGATCTGGGTGCTGACTCTCTGGATACGGTAGAGCTGGTTATGGCTCTTGAGGAAGAATTCGACATCGAAATCTCTGATGAAGATGCTGAAAAAATTCAGACTGTTCAGAATGCGATCGATTATATCGGCGGAAATTCCTAAATCTTTGATAATCGCAGCTTACTGCTGCGTTTGTCGCTTATAACAGAACCTGCCCCGGCAGCCCAAATTGGGTTGCCGGTGGTCGGCTTTGTGTTGGGAGGGCAATAGCCTCATGCGCAGAGTTGTTGTAACCGGTCTGGGAATCACTTCCCCCTTGGGTACCGGAATTGAAAAAAACTGGGATGCCCTGACGAGTGGCCGCTCCGGCATCGCTCCGATCACCCGTTTTGACTCTACAGATTTCCCGGTTAAAATTGCCGGTGAAGTCACAGACTTTCCTGCCGAAGAGTTTTTTAATAAGAAAGAAGCCCGCAAGATGGATCTCTTTATCCATTTTGCGCTTGGCGCGGCGGCTATGGCACTTGCTGATTCCGGTCTGGAAATCAATGATAACAATGCCGAGCGTGTCGGTGTTGTGGTTGGTTCCGGAATGGGTGGTTTGCCTGCCATCGAGAAGTATCAGGAGGCCCTGTCCAAGGGTGGCTATCGCAAGATCAGCCCCTTCTTTATCCCGATGACGATTATTAATCTGGCTGCTGGCCAGATTTCCATAAAGTGTGGTGCTAAAGGCCCCAACCTTGCGCCGGTATCTGCTTGCGCTACGGGTACGCATTCGATTGGTGATGCCTTTCGTATGATCCAGCGTGGTGATGCTGATGCGGTTATTGCTGGTGGTACAGAAGCGACTATCTGCCCGCTTGGCATGGGTGGATTCTCGGTCATGAAAGCCCTTTCGACTCGTAATGACGACCCACAAGCTGCGAGTCGTCCCTTTGAGAAAAACCGTGATGGCTTCGTTATGGGTGAGGGTGCCGGTATCGTTATTCTTGAAGAATATGAATTAGCCAAGCAGCGCGGTGCCAAAATCTATGGCGAAGTTGCCGGTTATGGATCGACCTGCGATGCTTATCATCTGACGGCCCCCGCTCCTGGTGGAGAAGGCGCAGCGCGTTGTATGCAGATGGCTCTGGATACCGCTGGTGTGAATGCCGAAGAGGTTGATTACATCAATGCCCACGGTACCTCAACACCATTTAATGACCTCTACGAGACCTTGGCGATCAAATCGGTGTTTGGTGAGAAGGCTAAAGAGTTGATGGTCAGCTCAACTAAAAGTATGACCGGTCATCTACTCGGTGCCGCAGGTGGTGTTGAAGCTATTTTTTCACTTCTGGCCATAAGTCGTGGCGTTGTGCCGCCGACGATCAATTATACCGAGCCTGATCCTGAATGTGATCTTGATTATGTACCGAACGAAGCGCGTCAGGCTGATGTGAATATCGTCATCTCCAATTCGCTTGGCTTTGGTGGAACCAATGCCAGCCTACTGTTCCGCAAGGTGTAATCATTATGCTTGTTATAGGTAGTGACCATGGTGGGTTAGATCTCAAAGAAGCTGTTAAGGTTTCACTCACTGCACGAGGCATAGCTGTAGAAGATTATGGGACTGACAACGGTGATTCTGTTGACTATCCCGATTTTGCTGAAAAGGTTGCGGGTGCCATTTCCCGTGGCGATGTTACTCTTGGTATCCTGATCTGTGGGACAGGTATTGGTATGTCGATCGCGGCTAATAAATTTCCAGGGGTTCGAGCAGCTTTGGCGACTGATGAGTTTATGGCGCAGATGGCCAAAGAACATAACAACGCCAATATCCTCGTTCTAGGCGGGCGGGTCCTGTCGGTTGACCTGGCCATAAAATGGTGAATGTCTGGCTAGACACTGCCTACGAAGGCGGTCGCCACCAACAGCGACTCGATAAGATCGCCAAGGTAGAAGACGCCGTTCGCGCTGGCAAACTATAATTTTATTCTCTTCGGGCAGGCCAGTCGCCTGCCCGTTTTACTTAAATAGTTTCTGTCCGGAAACCGCCCTTTTTCGCAATCTCGGCGTCAACCTGCACATTTGATTGTGCGGCGTAAAGTACTACGCCTCCGCTCAAATGCTTGATTTCCTTGACCTTGCAAAAAATTGCTGGTTTCCAAGCCAGAAATGATCGCTGCATCCATCCAGAGTTTCCGGATGGGCACTAACATTCTGAATCTGTGATTAATCGACGGATTAAGAGCTAAACAATAAACCCATCTGGAGGCTGGTCTTGCCATGTTTGATAAACTCGCCCAATTTGATCCGGAAATTACTGCTGCAATTCGCCAGGAAACGGAACGTCAGGAATACAGTCTGGAATTTATTGCCTCGGAAAACTTTGTCAGTGAGGAAGTCCTTGCTGCTCAGGGCTCAGTCCTTACCAACAAGTATGCTGAAGGGTATCCGGGCAAAAGATATTATGGCGGCTGCGAGTTCGTCGATGTTGCTGAGCAGTTGGCTATCGATCGTGCTAAAGAGATCTTTGGTGCTGAGCATGCTAATGTTCAGCCCCATTCCGGTTCGCAGGCCAATATGGCCGTCTATTTCGCGACCTGCAAGCCCGGCGATACTGTTCTTGGTATGAACCTCGCCCATGGTGGACATTTGACACATGGCTCTCCGGTGAATTTTTCCGGGAAACTTTTCAATATTGTACCTTACGGTCTGCGCAAAGAGACTGGCCGAATCGATTACGACGAAGTCGAGCAGTTGGCCAAAGAGCACAAACCGAAATTGATTGTCGTAGGTGCCAGCGCTTATCC
>PVMK01128119.1_pt1 | contig 14172 bp, 13 predicted proteins | sample 1853481 | NCBI WGS metagenome assembly PVMK01 (sample SAMN08533507, study PRJNA380276) | Marine sediment metagenome, whole genome shotgun sequencing project. | reverse complement strand
CCGATGTGTGCGGTGACAATGGCCCGCATTGAGTTGGACAAGGGGTATTCACTGGCACGCTGCCAGAACTCCTCGGCAAGTGCCTGCGCTTCTTCCCAGGCCGCGAGCGTGTTTACCCTTGGATTCGGTGGGTTGATCGCAGCATGGCGAAGGTTGCCGCTGGCCGGTGGTGCGTAGGCCATTGGCAATTGGTCAAAAGCGGGTGCGACGGTATAACCGGTTTCTTCTGGGAACAGCAAGACGTTGTAAAGGTGGCGATCGGTATTGGCGATTAACGCACCGAATGCATCGAGCAACGCAATACGCTGACTATCGCTGCCACTAAGCAGTCCGTCCCGTTGCAGCTCTTCGCTGGCATCGGCCCATGAAATTCCAACGCGTCCGGATGCGGCGGCGAGTGTCATAACAGCCCGTCGGCCGTTAACGCCGATACGGTCGAAGCGATTAACGATCAGGCAGCGCAGTCCGTTGCCGTCGTGCAGGGTGGATTCTGCAGAACTGATACCGGCATTTCTTAGCGTTTCGAGGGCGACGTGTTCGAGCGTCAGCAGATCTTGCCAGCGTCGCCCGTTGTCGGTTTGGTCAGTGGCGAACTTCACCAGAGAGTGTTGACCGTCTATGCATGCCGTGAATTTCGGTTGCTCGCCGCCAGCGGAAGAACCCACATGTTCGCCGGCAAGGGCTGCCGTGCTGAGCGCCGGGAAGCCGTCGACGGTATGCATATCGTGTCGCAGATTCTGAAAGCGGTCGAAAGACTCGTGGCCAATGATGAGGTTGCCGGGCAAGTCCTCGCCGCGGCGAGTGAGTGCGATGAGCACGTGGTGGTCCGACCAATTGGAGACATCATCGGGCAAGCCCAAGTCAGCATGGTGCCGTGTGTAGGAACGACCAAGGAAGCCGCGCGGCGCGATATCGTGCATTTCCGCCGGCAATCCGTCGATGATGTTTTCATCCGGAAGCGAGGCGACTTGGTTGGCAGCTAGAGTGATGAGTGTACCGGCCGGTGCGATTTGTCCAGTGTCATTGACACGGAAGGTGGGGAACTCATCGGTGTCTAGCCCGGTAAACCTTCGCCGGGCGGCGTAACGTGTGTTGCGGGCGCGGCCCAATCTCAAAAGTTGCCTGGCTTGCCGACGATAGGCATTCATCAGGGTGACGCGGCTGACCCCAAGGGCATCGACTAACTCGCCAGCCTGGCGAGCGCCGTTGGTGAGCTGTGATTGTAGATCCAACATAAGGGTTAACGATTATATATACATTAAAGACTGTAATATAAATGAGTTATGAGTATTAGGCAACGATAAAGTTAACGATATTATTAACTATTAATTGATAAGATGGTGCCGGTGTAAACATTCTTAACATTCTCGCCGGATTTGAATGTTAAGAATGTTTACACCGGCACCAGTCACGTTATCGAACGATTAGCATGCCCAGCAGAACCAGGACAATCATCATGCCCAGCATCAACGTCAGGACCGCAGCAATACCGCGTTGATCCGGGCCAAGCGGCCTGAATAGTGTTGCGATACGTCCGGCCAACGCCATCGGAAATCCGGCGATCCAAAGATCGCGTACCGATTGTGGTCCGCCTCGTTCCATGACTTCTCGTACCACACCCATGGCTCGAATGACGGGGCCGAGCAATTTGTTGCTCTGTGATTTTCTCAGTGCTCGACCGTTGGCGGCGTCGTCGAGTGCATCGCGCAGTGCCCCGTAATCAGCCGCCCAAAGCGAACGAAACAGAATCTCGCCATCACCGTTCATAAGGTAGGCGGCATTGGGTTTCGGGTCGAGCGCACGGTGCAGTGCGCCGTCCACTGTATCCGCCGCGACGGTCCAGTCGATGCCATAAGACTCCTGTAGCGCGCGAGCTGCTGCAACTTTGTCCTCAATGGTTTCGGCCTGGCCGAAGTATTCGCCGGGGTGCGCTTCACGAACGTACAACATGACGAAGTCGACGCGTTCGCCGAATTCCTCGTACAGTTCTTGGACGGACGGCGCTGAACTCGCTGTCATCGGGCAGGTCATCGAGCCGAATACAAACAACACGGGTTTGTCGCCGAACACGTCGGTGTTGGTCAGTCGATCGCCATTTGTCGCGCGCAATTCAAAAGCTGGAACACGGTCGCCCGGGGCGGCAGCGCCTCGCGCGAAGCGCAGATCGCGAAATAGCAGGTTGGTCGTAAACCTCTTGTAGCGATACTCACTCATTAGCCTGCCCCGGATCCAAACGTCGCGTTGTCTTCAATGCGGACGCCGTGTGTCAGTGTCTTGTGAACCGGACAACGTGTGGCGATCTGCGCCAGCCGTTTTCGCTGCGCCTCGTCGAAGTCGCCCTCTATGTGAACATTGCTCGTGATCTGTTCGATAAAACCCTTGTCAGGAATATCGCAGTCCTTGCAGTCATCGGCATGTACCCGTGCAAAGTCATACGTCGTGGTTATGGACTTCAGCGACAGGCCTTTGTGCTGGCAATAGCCGGCAATGGTCACGCAGGTGCAGGCGGCAAGGGACCCCAATAGCAATTCGTAGGGGTTGGGACCGGTGTCGGTACCGCCCGCTGCCAACGGTTCATCGGCGCTCCACTCGTGCCGCCCATTGGACAGGGTGACAGCCATTCCTGTCGTCAGGATTGCGGTTATTTGTGTCATGTCGTTCTCCCGGAGTTGTGCAGCTGATCGAATTCGGTCTCGGTGAAACGTTGCGTAATGTGTTGCGGGCAGTTCCAGTCGAACGCGGCCACGTCAATGTAGACGACGCGTTCCACAAGTGCCCGGTAGTCGGGCAGTTCAACCGCGGCAAGATCATCCGCGGGCACGTCCTGCGCGTTTGCTACTCGCATGTGACCGAGAATCTTGAGTCGCTGACGATTCGGATAGTCCATCAGTATTAGAGATACACGATCATTGGTCGTTACGTTGCCGACACTGACCAACTGCGTATTACCTCGAAAGTCAGCATAGGCTAACTGCGTCGGCCCCAGAACCCGCAAGAAGCCGGCTGGGCCGCCACGGTGCTGAACATACGGCCAGCCATCATTATTGACTGTCGCCATATAGAAAGTATCACGCTCGGCAATAAAGCTTGCTTCCCTTGAGCTAAATTCATCGTTCGGCCCGGCCATTTCCGCAAAGCGCTGCAGGCGGGCTCTGGATCCATATGTCTCCTGCTCCGCCTTGACGCTGTCGGTGAACATTAACTCTGCAAATTGGTGAGCCATTGTCTACGTCCTCAAAGTGAATAAAGGGTGCGGCCGACTGGCGCGTATGGGACCCTGATGGTGCTGCCGCCATGCTCGGCATTAAGCCGTCAACACTCTCGTATCGCATGATTGCGTTCGGCATCGAAAAATCGCCGTAGGTATTGCCAAGACTAATGCTATGTAATTGACCGGTTTGGGCGTGTTTCAAGGTTGGGTTTTGGGAGATTTCGTCGTAACCCACTGGAACTAACCTCTCCTGCGAAATCTACGCGACGGTGTTGTCACTGAGATTGATCGCTTGCGAAATGACATAGTGACGAGCCAAGTCGGCCCCTGCCTCCCAAATAAGGATATTGGATGTGAACTGATCGTTTTTATCGATCAAGAGGCGTTCACGAACTTGATCGCAGTTCCGTGCATAGCGATGCGGCGCAGACTCCCGCAAGAGTCCCGCAACATTGGCTGGCTCAACAGGAAAGGACAAATCTGCAGGATGCAGATTTGTCCCATCCTGGCTACTAATCCAATTCAACTAGCCGAACTATCTGCTTCTTCCACAGCGCTCTCAACGACGTCAACCGTAGCGTCGCCCAACATTCCGAGCATCGCAATCGACCAGCCCGTGAAGACCAAACGAATTCCAACGAGCAGGCCAATGGCATACGTGCCGGAAATCGGCCATTTCTGCCACAGAATTACTGCCAGCACGATACTGGCGACGCCACTGACAATCATCCAGCCCCAACCTGGTGCACCCTTGCCCCTGACGCCGGCAACAATTGCGAATATTCCATCGACGAGGAAATAGGCCAGCAAAATACCGGTGAGCGTCAGCATGCTGAGCACCGGCGTCGAAAACATAGCGATGCCGCAAAGAATTGTGATGCCGCCAAACAAAAGCTGCAACAAACCCTTGCCGAACGAACCGGCCTTGAATGCGTACACGCTCATCGTGAAACCTGCCGCCGTGATTACCAAGGCAACCATCGATGTGACGGCAAGACCGGACACGAAAGGGGCCATGATGGCAAGCATGCCGAGTAACATAACTGCAAAACCCCAGCCTGTGCCAACGCGCGTTGGTGCGCGTGCAATATCAGAAAGTTCACTCATTTCTTATTCTCCTTTGATTTACTACTTATCAAGTTACCGTCCGCAGAAAGGATCACAGCGATCCATCGCAGACCGTGAAACTGTGCACAAACAATGCCCGCCATGACCATCAGCGGGACAGCAAGAAACATACCCGGCAGCCCCCATACGGTGCCCCAGAAGGACAACGCAAGCAGGATCATGAAGGAGCTCAGGTTCAGCGACTTACCCACATACATCGGTTCGATGACATTGCCAATCACGAACTGCGTGCCACCCAACCCTAATGCAACAACCAGGAACGGCGTGATCGTGTCGAACTGCACCAAAGTGAGCAGCGCCGGGAAAATAACGGCAATGATCGAGCCAATTGTTGGTATGAAATTCAAGAAAAACACCAGCAATGCCCAGATGATCGCGAAGTCGACGCCCACCAGAGCCAGTACCGCGTAGCTGATGGTGGCCGTCAGCAAACTGACCAGCGTCTTCATGCCGATGTATCGCTGGATGGACTCGGACACATCGGTTGCGAGTTGCGAAATACGCTCGGCCTTTTCAGGGTCTTTATGCAAACGCCGGATCTTCGCCGGCAGAATGTGCTCTTCGGCAAGTAAAAACCCGACATAGATTGCGATGAGCATCACATCGGACATCAATGCGGTAACCGAATCGCCGACCCAGGACAGAATCGCCGCAAGATCGAGCTGGCTCAGCAAGCTCTCCGTCGTCGGCAGTTCGACGATATTCAGTGACTGCTTGAGACTGGCGAGAATCGCAGCAAAATTTGCCTGGTAAACCGGAACAGCGGCCGTCAATGCTGCTGACTGCCCCATAATCATGGCGATCGCGGCATACGCCGATGCAACGATGACCAATATTCCGACCACATTGGCGAGCCATGCCGGCACGTGCGTTCCGCTTGGTGCCAGACTTACCAGCAGGGACTTTATCGCCCCGAGCAGAATCCAGATAAAGATCGCGATCGCAAGTGGCACTAGCAGCGCCTTTCCAAGCACCAGTAACATCACCGTAACAACGGCAATGACGCTCCAGGCCGCATGCCTGACCGGATCGAAATCGAACGGCGTATCGTCCACAGTCTTGGTCCTGTCGCCTTACGTTTTGCTTTTCTTTAACAAGTCGATAAGGAGCGGCAGTACCGGACCTAAAGCGCCCATGGCGCTGCCCATGCCTCCACCGCCTCCGCCGAACGACGAAAATCCCGACTTGAGTTGTTTGATTCCGGCGCCAACCGATGCGATTTCATCACCGATACTTTGGATGTCCTTGGACACTTCGTCGGCGGCCATTTCGCGAATCTCGCGGACCATTTGCTCTTCCGGCCCCGGTTTCGCCTGCCTTCGAAGCAGGAATGGGACGATGGCAAGCCCGAGATTCGCGCCCGCCAGCATGAATGCCGCTCTCGAATCGATATCCGAATCGATCAAAGTAAAGAATGCCCCCATGTTGACGAAAATCAGGGCAACGAATATGCATCCGACAGAAATTGCTGCAAGAATTGCCTGGTTCGTGCGCCTCTGGGCGTCCGCCCTGAACAGTGTGACCTCGGCTCTCGCCAGGATGCGCATTTTGACGATTAGTTCATTCATTCTTGTTGTCCTCTTATCGCATCAATCGACCCATAAGAATGCCGAGCGAAAATACAGTCAGGCAGGTGATCGTGGGCAAATCACGAATCTCTGCCTGCAAGAGATCGCCGAGTTCTTCGAGCTGTGTCTTCTGTTCCTCAGGCACGTCTGCGTCGCCGGCCGATTGTTCTGCGGTCGGCGCCACTTCAGCCACTGGCTGCGGTTCTGCCGGTTTAGCTGCCGCTTCCCTGCGAGCATCCGACAGAGCAGCGACATCTGCGCGTAGCTTTTCGAGCTCGCGCGCCGTTTCGTCTTTGCTCATGGTCAGTCCTGAAGTTCTTGCTGAGCACGCGCGGCTGCTTCCTCGACGCTGCTGCGGAGTGTTGCCAAAGCGTCTGAGGCACCGGCATGTAGCGTGGTCCAGCTCTCTTCCGCAGCGGCAGACATCTTCTCGTACTCAACACGAGCGACACCGAGTTGCTCATTGAGCGCCACAATGCCCGGGTCGACATCCGCCGATGCAACCTTGTCGCCAAGCAGCTGCTCCGTCCGAATCAGCGAGATATTCACTTTCATGACGTCGAGCTGGGTTTGCTGAATAGCTTCAGAGATCGCGCGGACGTGACTTTCGAGCGCGTCGATTCGTGCGTCTTGCTCTTTATCATTACCAAATATTCCCATTTCCAATTACTCCCTACGTTGCGTGATTTAAGATGTACTCAAATTGTCGAATCGCCTTCCATATCCGGCTTCAATCGTTGCAAAACATTCTTCAGGTCTACGAACGATTGGCAGCGGTGTCCATAGTCGGCCGCGGCGGGCAAATTACGTCCGAAGCCGATTGCCAGCTCCACGCCTTGTTCCTGACAAGTCGTCATGATTTCGCGATAAGCCTTGCCAAGCAAATCGCATTCATTACATTGTTCCGCTGCAGCTAGCACGACCAGGCGCTGGTCCCAACTCTGGATTTGTGCTGTCAATTCTTTGGCTGACGTCTTCTGTTGTGCTCGGAGAACTTCGATTCCTTCTGACCTTACACAAATTTCAGTCAGGGCTAACCTGTGTGATAGTTGAAGACCACCGAAAGTTGCCATGAGTACAATAGGTGCCGTTTGTTCCACTGCAAATGATTTCGAGATGGCAGAGAGGGCAAGCCCTAAACGACCGGCCGCGACATGGCTGCTTGCAATTGATTCATCATCATTCGGTCTATCGCTCCAGAGTTGCAACATCACGTCATCCAGATGATCTGCAGCCCGATACCAGTCACCCGATTGATCTCTCAGCTGAATAATTCGATCACGAATTTTCATGACGTCGCTTTCTTCAATCAGCAAGTCAAAAAAACCGCCTGTCGGCGAATCATTGTAGGCGGTCGCCTGGTGCCGAATAAATCGGTCGACGGCCGTGCGTCGAAACCGACGATGGCCACCAGCGGTCCGCGTACTGGGCAGAGTGCCGTCGTCTGCCCAGCGCTTAATCGTGGTTGAACTTACGCCGAGCATTGTCGGCTTCTTTGGTGCTAACCCACTGCTTCATCGTTATTTGGATTGCCCCTGTTTCGTCCCATCAGCGGATGCGCCTCAAGACTTTTTAAATGCACAATACGACTAAATCGACCAATTGCTCAGATTAAATGAATCTCAGCAATATTCGCTGAGCAAATTTCCGAGTTTTGATTTATTGATTCTATCTTGTTGTAATTTCTTAAATTAATTTTCTTGTTTTTGAGGTCGTGACCAACAGCCGGCTGTTCGGTATCGAACTACGCTGAATACGCGCGTCATTTAAGCCTATACAGCCAAAAGAATTAGACTAATTCGACCATATCACATAATGTCTGGCTGAAATAATAAATAACAAACTTGAATTCATCTGGCGCAATGACGGGTGAACAGAACCGACTCAAGGCCAACTATCTTGGTGAATGTCTCCGGACTAAGTCGGATTCGTGTGCTTAAAACAATAAGTTGGAGAATGCAAAATGACTGTACACACAATAGGGCGGAGCCTGATCGTCGCTACTCTGTTTGTCATTGGTGTAGCACAAGCCCAGGACAAGCCGAATATGCTGATCATCTGGGGCGACGATATCGGCCAAAGCAACATTAGCGCCTACACGTTCGGTTTGATGGGTTATAGAACGCCAAATATCGACCGTATCGCTAAAGAAGGCATGATGTTCACCGACTACTATGGTGAGCAGAGCTGTACGGCAGGACGGTCGTCCTACATCACTGGACAGAGCGTTTACCGTACGGGCCTTTCAAAAGTTGGACTACCGGGTGCCGACTTAGGCATGCAGATTGAAGATCCGAATATTCCTGGGCTACTCAAACCGTACGGATACGTCACGGGTCAGTTTGGCAAGAATCACTTTGGCGACCAGGACAGACACTTACCGACGAACCATGGTTTTGATGAGTTTCTCGGCAACCTGTACCACTTGAATGCTGAAGAAGAGCCGGAGAATGAGGATTACCCAGATCCTGAATTGTATCCAGATTTCGCCGCAAGGTTTGGTCCACGCGGCGTCATTCATTCATATGCGGGGGGAACGATCGAGGACACCGGGCCACTGACCAAGAAGCGTATGGAAACGATTGACGATGAGACTGTCGCGGCGGCCATCGGCTTCATTAAAAAGGCACATGCAGACGGCACGCCATTCTATGTCTGGTGGAACGGAACGCGGATGCACTTCCGAACTCACGTCAAGCCCGAATTGCGTGGTATTTCCGGTCAGGACGAGTACGGCGATGGCATGGTCGAACATGACATGCATGTCGGCCAATTGCTGGATCTGTTGGACGAGCTAGGCATCGCCGACAATACCATCGTGCATTATTCGACCGACAACGGCCCACACATGAATACGTGGCCGGATGCCGGATCGTCGCCCTTCTACGGCGAGAAGAACACCAACTGGGAAGGCGGCTGGCGTGTGCCATCCATGGTGCGCTGGCCAGGCAAGATTGAAGCCGGCAGTATATCCAATGAAATCATGCACCACATGGACTGGATGCCCACGTTACTTGCCGCAGCTGGCACGTCGGATATCAAAGAGCGACTGAAAGAGGGTGACGTTCGCGCTCTCGGCCGCAGGTACAAGGTGCACCTCGACGGCTACAACTTTCTGCCCTACCTGACCGGTCAGGAAGAAAAGGGGCCCCGCATAGAAATCTTTTACTTCGCGGATACAGGAGAATTGACAGCATTGCGCTATGGCGACTGGAAAATGCTATTCCTTGAGCAGAAGGCGTTCGCTGGTCTTCGCGCTTGGATAGAGCCCTGGACTGTATTACGCGTACCAATGATTACCAACCTCCGGCGCGATCCTTACGAGCGCGCGCATGTTACAGGAGAGGTTTACCTGGACTGGATGATGGACCGTATATTCTTTCTGGTTCCCGCGCAGGTATATGTTGGAAACTTCCTTAAGACGTTTCAAGAGTTTCCGCCACGGCAGAAGCCCGCCAGCTTCAGTATCGACCAGGTGATGGAGAAGATGCAGCAGGCTGGAGGTTCGAAGTAACAGGGAAAACCCAAGACTGACTAAGAGGCGGGCGGTGGGCCCGCCTTTTTTCGCTGTACCAAAAGAGGATTCTCAAATGAGGATTGCGCCCAGAGTTACAGTCGCCATACTCGCTATTGCTGCGACTTCGTGTGGGCCCACTGATACGCCTGATTCACATATCAGTGCCAGTATTACCGAGCCCAACCGTCCGAGGCTCGTGCTGCAAATAACTGTCGACCAGCTTCGCGGTGACTTGCCGACTCGATATTTCGATCGGCTCGGTGACGGCGGATTTCGATACCTATGGGAGAGCGGCATTGTTTATCGCAACGCGCACCATGCGCATGCGAATACAGAGACCATTGTTGGCCATGCGACGCTCGCAACCGGGGCACACCCATCCGGTCACGGCATGGTCGGCAATCTCTGGTTCGATCGCGAAACTGGATTTACTACGTACAATGTCGAGGATCCGGATTACCGACTGTTAACCGTCGGTGCTGGCGTCGACAAGAACGCCGAGATCGACCCAACCCAGAGGGCCGCCCGCAGCGAAGGCCGATCGCCCGCGGCAATTCTCGTTTCGACGTTTTCCGACGAACTTCGTAGCAACACTAACGGCAAAGCAAAAGTCATCGGCGTTTCGGTAAAGGACCGCGGCGCAATCTCAATGGCCGGCCATGCTGGAACAGCGTACTGGTTCTCAAAGGCCGGTGGTGAGTTTGTCACGAGCACTTATTACATGGACCAGTACCCTGATTGGGTTGATGCGTTCAATGCGCAACAACCGGCCCAGCAGTTTGCAAATACAAGTTGGAATCTGCTGCACGAACAGGGCAGCTATCTGTTTGCCGAGACAGACGATCGCGAGTGGGAAACCGACGTTGCCGGATTCGGCCGCGTATTCCCGCACAGCTACGGCGATGGCACCAGTCGTTACTTCACGACCTGGCTCACACTTAGCCCGGCTGGCGACAAGCTCGTACTTGATTTCGCCAAGAAAGCGCTGGTGGAAGAGCAACTCGGTGCAGACGATATCACCGATTATCTTAGCGTCAGCTTTTCGGCGACCGACTACGTCGGACATGTGTTTGGACCATCGAGCCTTGAGGGCGAGGATAATATTCTGCAACTCGATCGTACGCTCGCAGATCTACTGGCGTACATTGATGAACATGTTGGGCTAGACAATACGCTGATCGTACTGTCTGCTGATCATGGTGGGCCCGACGCGCCCGGGTATCTTAATTCTCTTGGGATTCCGGCAGCGTACGTCGACCCGGACAGCTGGGACAAAGACGCCGCGATTGACAGAATCAAGAGCACATTCAATATCACCGGCAAACTGTTTGAGCCGTATTCACATCCTTATCTGTATTTCAGCGCCGACGTCAAGAATAATGACGATATCGATATGGGGGCGTTGGAGTCAGCTGTTGTCAATGAGCTCGCCAGATTCAAGGGTGTGTCACTTGCCGTATCGAGCACGGCCCTGCGTCGCGGCGATCTGCAAGCAACGCGGCTGATGACCTCCGTAGTCAATAATTTTCACCCGAAACGCTCCGGCGATATCTACATCGTTTTTGAACCAAATTGGTTCATCAATAACTTTGATGGCCTCACCGTCGCGTCGACACATGGGTCGCCGTGGTCCTACGACACTCACGTGCCAATAGTATTTGCCGGCAACGGCATTCGACATCAGATGGTCAGTCGCCCTGTGGAAACAGTTGATATCGCTGCAACGCTCGCTGTGTTATTGGGAACCAAACCACCATCCGGCTCAGTTGGTATTCCGCTAACTGAAGTAGTCGATAATTAATGGGATAATCATGAAAAAATTAATAACTCTTGTCGCCCTCGCACTCACTCTTGCCATAAGCGTAGTCGCATACGCCGAGAAATCGGCAGGCGAACACGTCGACGATTCAACGTTGACAGCGCGAGTGAAATTGGCGCTTTTGGAGCAATCTGTGTCTGACGCAAGCGACATCAATGTTGAAACATCCAAGGGCGTTGTGCAGCTGGCTGGTTTCGTCAAATCTGATGAAGTGAAGGGGATGGCTGGCAGGGTCACCGCCGATATCGACGGTGTTGCTGGAGTCAGTAATCGCCTAAGGGTGCTTTCGGCAAAACGCAGTGCGGGGCGGGTGCTTGACGACAGCCTTCTAGCTGCGAAGGTAAAATATGCACTCGTCGAGAATAAAGAGACCAGTGGCGGAAAAATAAACGTTGAGATTCGTAATGCCATCGTTGAGCTTAGTGGCTTCGTCGATTCCTACGAGGAACGCGATGCTGCCGTTGAACTGGTGTCCGCGATAGATGGCGTAAAGGATGTAATAAATTCTATCGATATCACGCGCTAGAATTGCGACAACGTTCACTCGATTAAGGAGAAAGCCATGGATGCTGATGTTGTACTAAAGCCAAGCGCGCGGTTGGCTTGCAGGGTACTGGTGTGCTGGTGGGTGCGGTATATACATTGGTGCCGTATCAGCGCTTGACGTGGCGCGAGCTCTTGCCCGGGCTACTGGTTGCGGCGTTCCTGATTGAACTCGGCAAGTCGTTTTTCGTCTGGTACGTGGGAACGGCGGCCAAATACGACGCCGTGTATGGGTCCGTTTCCTCGATCATCGTATTGTTGATATGGCTCTATTTCTCAGCACGCGTTGTGCTTTTCGGAGCAGAAGTCATCAGCGTTAGCAGGAATCAGAAATGAAGAGCAGGACGATCAAACTTCAGTCAAACCCCAAGGAATGGAGAATTTTGTGGCTACCATCGTAAAAATAGCAATCGCGATTCTGATTTCTCTCTGGCTGGGTGGCCTCGCCGGGATTTTTTGGTGGATTCCTGTCGAGTCCGTGATGCAGCCGACGATCAGGCTGGCCGGTACGTGGACGACAGTGTGCATCGCGGCGGGTTCTGCATTCGTCGCGCTCCACCAGCTTCATGTCAGTGAGCGCTGGAAACGAGCAGAAGCGGCGCGGGACATGCTCGACAAAGTGCTCAGTGACCCCGATGCGTTGCGTGCCCTGCACATGGTAGACATCGAGGAAGGGGAAATATTTGAATCGGGGGACGAGTCTTTTTCTGTGAGCGCCGACGATATTCGCACCGGTCTATCTGAATGGGACCAACAGAATGCGAAGTGTCGTCTGATTCGCAGGAGTTTTCAGGGATTAGGATTTTACCTGGCGCGATTGAATCTCTTCATGGAGAAGGGGTATGTCGACGAAGATACGATATTGCCGTTTTTTACGATTCACGCGCAACCGCTGGCCGAGCTTGAGCCGAACGTTTCCGAATTTTACAAGCGGGTGGGCTACGTCCGTGCTGCGAGATTCATGCAACGGATAGTCGCGATCGTCAGTCGCTAACGTGCTCCGTGTGCGGTGGATAGGTCGACGCCATCATCTTCCTCATGCGACGCCTCCAGGGTGTTTGGCCGGCTCGTTGCGCATGGCAATGATCAGCAAAGCGACGGTGAGCGCGCCATAGGCCGCGGTCATCCAACGAATGCAAGTCATGAGAATGTCGAACAGTCCCTCGATGCCGTAGTCGTCCGTGTAGAACTGTGGGTCGTCGTACCACGGTAGAAAGAAGATGGCGATGATTCCGATTGTCGTCAGAATTCCGAACATCCATGCCAGCCTCCTGGTATCGCCGATTGCGAGTCCGGTTTTTGGATTGACCGGATGGCCCACAGGATCGTTCTTCGTCAAGCCACCGTATTTTCGCCTGAAGAAGAAGTACGCGATCGGACCGCTCAACAGGGCGAGCATGCCGCCCACGAAGTAATCGGTGCCGTTAATGAACAGCGCGATGAAAGCAATGAGTACCGGTGGGATGCACATGGCGATAAAACCCCTGGTCCCGAGCGGAACTTTGAAGGGTCGTTCCAGATCTGGCTCTTTGATGCGCAAGATGCACGCGGAGATGAAAATCAGCACATAGGCGGATATGAAGAGAATCACGTCCACGACCACAATCACTTCGAACGGAAACATGCAGGCGATGAGGGCGAACAGCCCCAGCGACAGGACCGCGACGTAAGGAACGCCACGGTTTTTGCTGCACTTGACGAGCGCTTTTGGTGCGAGGTTGTCTTCGGCGAGTGCGAAAAACCCTCGCGAGCCAGACGTAATGTACGTGTTGAAGATGGAAAGGTTCGCAAGTACCGCGACGGCCACAAACACGACCCCGAGAGCGGGAACATAGGTCGCGACGACATCGCTGTAGGACAGGCCACCTTCCGTTGCCCAGTCACTCCAGGATCCAATGGAGGCGAGCCCACCCATGGTCGGCAGGATGTATACCGCCATGATTAATGGGACCGTGATCAACGTGGCTTTCGGAATTACCTGGGGATCTTTGAGTTCGCCGGCCATCGTCGACATGGACTCATAGCCGGAGTACATCCAGATCCCGATCGCAAGCCCGGCCCCGATACTCTGAAACATTGTCTGGTCCGGTGGAATGAACGGTACGAACGGATTGCTCTGCCAGTTCGCGAAGCCAAAGGCGGCGACCATCGCAAAGGCAATCATGACGAGGATGGAGATGACCGTACTTACCGCCCCGACATCCTTGATGCCGCGAAGGTTGATGTACGTAAAACCGACGACGATCGACGCCTTGAAGATATATTCCTCGATCGGTGTGAGGTCGATGACGCTGCCAACATACGATCCCGCAAGTACGACGTAGAGCGTATTGTCGAAATAGATGGAGATGGTCCGCCACCAGCCGGCCTGGAAGCCCCAGAATTC
>PVMK01121457.1_pt1 | contig 14173 bp, 8 predicted proteins | sample 1853481 | NCBI WGS metagenome assembly PVMK01 (sample SAMN08533507, study PRJNA380276) | Marine sediment metagenome, whole genome shotgun sequencing project. | reverse complement strand
TCACCGCAAGATGTCCATATCTATTGTGTTTTGGTCTTTGGCTCACTTCTTGCGTGTAAGGGTTCCAGAGGGGGAGGAATCTGGCCCGGATTATGCATAAATTCTCTACTGCATCGCCGAAATCACTCGGCCTGACTGTGCGACCCGCAAAGCGGGTGCCCACTCCGTTGGCCTCCTCAGCGTACCATACAGTACGCTTGCGGGGGCCTCGGTCGCGCGTGGCGCAACGCACTCAGGCCGGCGCTTTCGCCGCTTCGTGACGAGAACCTATGCATAAACCGGGCTAGAAAAGTAGTTTTCTTGAGACTGATCAGATGCAAGCAACCATCCAAAATCCGGTTCAAATTTCCGGAATCGGCCTTCACACAGGCTGCCAGGTATCCTTGGAACTGAACCCTGCACCTGAGGACACCGGGATCGTCTTTAGACGCGTGGATCTTCAAGGGTTTGAAATCGAGGCGTTACGCGAACGGGTCTCCCGGGTGGTCCTGGCAACCACGTTGATGAAGAAGGGCGTGATGCTCTCGACCGTGGAACACGTCCTGTCGGCACTGTACGGTCTCGGTCTCGACAACCTGTACATTGACATCAGTTCACTGGAAGTCCCCATCCTGGATGGTTCCGCACTTCCCTTTGTGGAGATGGTCCAGAAGGCGGGGGTTCAGCCCCAAGAGAAGGATCGGACCTTTCTGAAGGTCCAAAAATCTTTTCGTTTGCAGGAGGAGAGTAAATTTATTTCGATTGAACCTTGTTCAAGTTTTCGAATCTCCTATGAAATCGATTTTGCCCATCCCGCCATCGGGCATCAAATCCTGGACCTGGAAATGACCTCCGAGGCATACGCACAAGAGATCGCTTTCGCGAGAACCTTCGGGTTCCGTTCGGAAGTCGAGGAACTGCGTAGAAAGGGACTGATTCGAGGCGGATCCTTCGAGAATGCTGTGGTTTTGAGCGAGACGGAAATCATGAATGGGCCATTGCGCTCTCCAGACGAATTTGTCCGGCATAAAACACTGGATCTGATTGGTGACATCTCCCTGTGCGGCTATCCCCTCATTGGCCACATTAAGGCTCACAAAGCCGGTCACGCTTTGCACACCGACCTGGCAACGGCTCTGGTACGCGATCCCACGCTGTGTCGCAAGGTCAAGGAAGCAGATCTCTTGGAGGCCGAAAGCTCCCGGCTGACCGCCTGACCGGCTGACCGGCTGACAACTGATAACTGACAGCAGCTGGAACCTGGAACCTGGAACTTGGAACGCGCCCGAAGGGCGCTCTGAGCTATAATTCCAACTGAATGTTATCGAAACTCTCCAAGGTTCGACTTCTGAGGTGCTGGCTGGTTGGCTGCTGTGTGTTTTGCCTGGCCCTTCCATTCACGGTGGGTGCTCCCTTCTCACCTCAGGCGGCCGTCTTATCTGGAGATCTTGAAGTCTGGATGGGCCAGAACAAACGTACCATTCACTCCTACCAACGGGGACCTCAGACCTATTATCCTCTGAAAGATTTCGCCGATATTGTTGGGTTAGAGCTGATGGAGAATGGGGAAGTCTTAACGATTGCAGGTTCCCGAGGAAACCTACAACTGGTGAATGGGCGACCTCTGGTAAGGTTCGACACCGAGTACATCCTTTTGGCAGCCCCCGCTTGGAAAAAAGCACCCAACGACTGGTATGTGAGTGAAGATTTCCTGTCCAAGGCATTGCCCCTGTTGGTCAACCGCAGGTTTAGTAAGTTGTCTGACATGCGCTATCGGGTAGAGGCACTGGCGGAAAATCCAGTCCAGGTCAAAGTGAGCAACTATCCGGATCGTGTAAGGGTGGTCTTTCAATCCAGTCTCAATGCTCCCATTCAAGTCCGAGAATTCAAGGATTACATTCAAGTCGCTTTTGACCAGTTCCTGGTGCGGCCGGAGTTTCCCACAATTCCTCCGGATCGTCGCCTGGTTGCTTCCGTGGACTTCGATTCCAGCAATATCTACGGAACCTTTCGCATTCAAAAGGGTAATCTTTACAACAACTTCCGACAACTGACCCTGACGGCTCCGGTCAGAAAGGTCGTTGATATTTACGGCCCCCCCAACATGTCGAATTTGGGCTCTGACAGCGAGCCCAATTCACCGGAGCAGAGCCCTTCTGAGGGATCGGCACCACCTCCCTCCCCGCAAGAGCCGGGCAATCTCATCACCATCGATCCGGGCCATGGAGGAAGAGATTTTGGAGTGAACTCCCCGGAAGGAATCGCAGAAAAACACTTGACTCTGCGAGTTGCCAGACGCATCGGGAACTTGCTCAAGGAAAGCGGACATCAAGGCATGCTGACTCGTACTCGCGATGTAGAATTAGCGGTTGAGCAGAGAGGATCGATAGGAAATTATTATCGCTCCCAGGTCTATCTCAGCATTCATGTGGGAGGCTCCCCGTCTCCCAAAACCCGTGGGCCTGTGGTCTACCTGCACAAGTACTCCCAAGACAATGAGCCAGTGATGCTCGAGCCCAACCAGGAGGGCCCATCATTGATCTCGCCAAGACGACCACCATCGAGAACAGTTGAGGACAGCGACAAGCTTGTTCGTTGGGAAGAAGGCCAACAAACATATCTCGGCTCGAGCCGTGAACTTGCAGAGTTACTTCAGGAGGAACTCAATCTGCTTTGGGGAATCGAAAACAGGGTGGCCGAAATCCCTCTGGCGGGCCTGGCTCCCGTCACGGCACCGGCAGTGCTCATCGAAATGGGTTTTTTGACCAATCCTGAGGACTACCAGAGACTCAGCTCAATGGAGTTTCAGGAGCAGGTCGCCCGCACCATAACTTCCGCAGTGGATACCTTTCTGCAGGGAAGGAACCTGGAGTGAATAAACTCAAGAACATCCTTAGCTCCAGAATGAGCCAGGTCACGAACGAACACCGCACTATCCTTATCGCCTTGGTTTTGGTTTCCCTGGTCGTCATGGTGACGCTTTACCTCTACAACATCGAGCGCCAGCATCAGGAGGAAGTGAGCAACGTCGATCAGAACAGGCTCGATGTCGAGTCCAGCGCATTAGAGGCACGCAGCTCTGGCGATCTGACCATTAGGCTGTACTTTTATCAGCCCGGGGTCATGGCTCCCCATCCTGACCTGCTGACTTTGGAGACACGATCCATTTTTCTGACCGAAGATATTATTCTCACTGCCCGTCAGATCATTCATGAAGTCCTCAAAGGTCCCTCCACGAAGGAAGGCTTTCAAGTCTTTTCTGAACGGGCCAAACTGCGACAGATTTATTTACTGGAGGACGGAACCGCGCTTGTGGATCTGTCCCAGGAGATCATTTATCCGGCAGTCGGGGGTGTAGCAGCCGAGCTTTCCGCCCTCTATTCGATCACTCGATCGCTGATTGAAAACATCCAGGAAATCAAACAGATCAAATTTTTGGTTGAAGGGCGGGAACGCCCCACTCTGGCCGGACATGTTTCCATTCGGGAACCCTTTATGTAGAATGTCCGAAATGCCCGATCGAGGTGATGAGCGTCCACTGAACCAACTGCGCACGGTAACCATTACACCTGCCTACAGCAAGCATGCAGAAGGTTCGGCACTCATTGAATGCGGAGACACCCGAGTCATCTGCACAGCCAGCATTGAAGAAAAGGTCCCTTCATTTTTGCGGGGCAGTAAAAAAGGCTGGGTCACTTCCGAATACGGTATGATCCCCCGTTCGACGGGAACAAGAATGACTCGAGATGCCACCAAGGGAAAACCTTCCGGACGAACCCAGGAAATTCAACGACTGATCGGCCGATCACTTCGTTCCGTTGTCGATATGCATGCTCTGAAGGAAAGGACCATCTGGTTGGATTGTGACGTCATTCAGGCCGACGGGGGGACCCGAACAGCCTCCATCACGGGGGCCTTCGTAGCCCTGGCACTAGCCATGGCAAAACTTCAGGAAGAGGGGAGCCTGGATAAGCCTGCTCTCTTAGACTATGTAGGAGCCATCAGCGTAGGTATTGTTGACGGAGAGCCCTGTCTGGATCTCGCCTATGAAGAGGATGTGGCAGCTGAAGTGGACATGAATGTGGTCATGACCGGTCAGGGTCTCTTTGTTGAGGTCCAGGGAACAGCTGAGGAAAAGCCTTTTTCACAGTCTCACCTGGAAGCACTTCTGGATCTTGCCAGAAGCGGCATCCAAGACCTGATTGTGCAGCAGCGACTTGTTCTCGAAGATCAACTCGAAAACTTAACAGACCTGTTTCAAAGTGACTCCGATCAGCAAGTTGCGATTCCTTCTGGCAACCCACAATAGGGGCAAGGTCCGGGAGATTTGCTCGGCCCTCTCACTCTTCAACATCGAATTCGAGTTTCTGCTGGGACGAGACGATCTTCCCGAAGCCCTCGAATCCGGTATGACTTTCGCCGAAAACGCCCGTATCAAAGCTGAGCACTATCACCAACTAACTGGGCTCCCCACACTGGCTGAAGACTCAGGACTCGTGGTGGATGCTTTGGGTGGCAAACCGGGGGTACATTCCGCTCGCTTTGCTCCTACAGACAAGGAACGCATCGAAAAACTCCTGCGGATGTTGGACTCCCGTCCCGGTCCTTCCTCAAGAAGTGCGCGTTTTGTATCGGCTATCTGCCTCCTTCTGCCTGAGGAGCAGATCGAAGTGACGGGCGAGGTTCAGGGAGAGCTGGCTCAGGAACCCAGAGGCACTCACGGGTTCGGTTACGACCCGATCTTCTACTACCCTCCTCTCGGAAAAACCTTTGCCCAGATGACGGTGGAAGAAAAAAACCAAATCTCCCACCGAGCTCTAGCCCTGGAGAAGCTGCGTGAACGGTTTAGCCGGTGGCTTGCATGAGAGTTCGGTGCCAACCCTAAGAACTCTCCAATGATACCGGGACTTTCTCCAAGAATTCCGTGCCTGTCCCTAATCTCGGTCATTAAGAACGGGTAGTGTCTAGCACCCGTTCCAGGCCTTCCACTGTAGTCGCAGGTTCCTGACAGGCGTAGTTACGGCAAACATAGACCGTGGCTCGATCATCGATGGCGGTCTTCCCGTCCAACAACGGGATCCTTTGGACCAGTTCTGAATCGGGCTCTTGCAAAAAGGCCAGCACCTTGTTGGGGAGAAATCTTTTCCTCACCGGTTGAAGCAGGGTTTCCCGTTCAGCGGCCTTGCCTAAAACAGCAATTTCCTGAGCCGGACTCAAGAAAAACTCCAATGCTTGCAGCCAATATCCAAAAGCTGAGGAAAACTGCGAGAGTCCTCCCGATACCTGATGCAGCATGCTCTGGGCCAGGTCCCGATACTCCTGCTTCCCCAACAGAACGGACAATCGAAGGAGATTCAGGCAAGTGACGCCGGCGCCGGCGGGCGTTGCATTGTCCTGGTATTCCTTTCGCCGAATCAAGAGTGTCTCGTGATCGGAAGAGGTGAAGTAAAAATCATTCCCTTCCTCATCCTGAAAGAGCTCGAATTGGCGCTCCATGAGACCACAAGCGAGGTCCAACCAGCGCATCTCCCCGGTTACCTGGTAAGTCGTCAACCAGCCCTCAATGACCAGGGCGTAGTCTTCCAAATCTCCGTTGAGATGTGCCTTTCCCTGTCTCCAGGAGCGCAGTAACCGTCCCTCCACCATGATCTCCGAAGCCAAGAATTCTGCGTTTTTCACAGCGATCTCCAAAAGCTTGGAATCGTTTAAAACAAACGCCGCCTCGGCAAAACTGGTGAGCATCATCCCATTCCAGGCCGTCAGCACCTTGTCATCCAGTGGCGGTTTGACTCGCTCTTGTCGGGCTTCGAGGAGCTTTTGACGAGCCTGGACCAGAAACCCTTTCAGTTCCTCTCCAGATCTTCCAAGGGACTGACTCAACTCGCCCAACGTCATGCGGTGGTGCAAAATGCTTTTTCCTTCGAAGTTTCCAGAATCCGTCACATCGAAATACCGGTTGAAGATTAAGGCATCTTCTCTTCCCAGGACCGCTTCCACCTGGGCGGGAGTCCAAACATAAAACTTCCCCTCCTCCCCCTCGCTGTCAGCGTCCTGGGATGAATAAAACCCCCCAGAGGGATCCATCATCTCGCGTTGGACGTACTCGAGCGTCTCCTCCACGATTTCACGGTAATAGGAATCTCCAGTGACTTGATAAGCCTCGAGGTAAAGTCGGGACAAGAGCGCATTGTCGTACAGCATTTTCTCGAAATGGGGGACCAGCCAACGCCCATCGACAGTGTATCGATGAAAGCCTCCACCTAACTGATCGTAGATTCCACCCCGAGCCATCTCATCAAGACTGAGGCGGACCATCTCAAGGGCCTTCTCTGTGCCCGTTCTATGGTAGTAACGAAGCAAGAACCCCAGGACCAGGGTGCTGGGGAATTTGGGAGCGCCTCCAAACCCGCCGTGCTGACTGTCGAATTGATGCAACACCTGGGTATAAGATTGATCCAGAAGCCCTTTCTCCAGCTGCTCACGGCCTTTCCCTAGAGTCATCTGACCCAATCTCTGGACAATTTCTTCCCGGTTCTCCTCCAGCTCGCTGCGACGCGTTCGATAAGTTTCAGCGACACTTCTCAACACACGCTTAAATCCGGGTCGCCCATAAGAGTCCTCGGGAGGAAAATAGGTGCCCCCATAGAAAGGGACCTGATCGGGGCTCAGAAAGACGGTCAGTGGCCATCCGCCGCTTCCCGTTGCCATCTGCACAAAGTTCATATAGATAGCGTCCAGATCGGGCCGTTCTTCGCGGTCCACCTTGATGTTGATGAAATTTTCGTTCATCAACTGGGCAATTTCTTCATTCTCAAAGGATTGCTGCTCCATGACGTGACACCAATGGCAGGCTGCGTATCCCACACTGAGCAAGATGGGCTTGTCCTGCGCTCGCGCTGCGTTCAGGGCTTCTTCACCCCAGGAATACCAGTCCACCGGATTGTGGGCATGCTGGAGCAGGTAGGGACTGCTCTGATCAATCAAACGATTGGTGTGTTTCTTCTTCCCCGCCATAACTGGTGCTAATTCTAACGGTTCCAGGTCAGGTTTGGAATTCTTGATTTGGAATTTGGGATTTAGGATTTCCCCTGACGGCTGGCCGTCAGGGGCTGCTCCTCAATCGCAGCCGGGCACCCTGCACGGCAAAGGAGATTCCCTCCCCATCCACCTCAAATTCGCCCTCTGGATGAAAGACAGCGTCCGATGAGAGGATGATGGATCCATCGTCTCCGCGGAAAATCACCTCCCCAGCAATCGTTTCTACGCTAGTGGTTCTCAATTTCAATACGACGGCAGCGGGAAGCTGCGGACTCAAAACAAGGAAGATCACTGATTGAGAATGGAATATCTCTGCTTCAGGGACATCCACGCCCTCCAGGACCAGTCGATAGTCATCGGTCTTGACAAAGCGCTCTTCACCGCTTTCATCGGCGATTTCTGCAGCCATCTCCACGAATTGGAGGTCCGAGTTGCTTCCAACGTAGATCGTGACGCCTAGGACCAGAAAACCGGCCGCAAGCAGGCGGCGCCAGGGAAAACCTCCATGGCTCACCTGCCGGCCTATATAGGCCAGCGACAGGGGGACGAGCAACAGGAACAGATCCTGCCAAAATGCCTCTCCTGGCGTGCGCTGGATCAGGCTTCCGAAACAACCGCAGGCGGCGTCTTCATCGCGCAGTCCGTTGAGGACCAGCCAATAATTACGACCGGTTAGAAACAGGAAAAAGCTCACCAGTAGGGTGGTCGGAAACAGAACCCAAAGTCGGCGAAGCCCCAGGATCAGAACCGTTCCCAGTCCCACTTCCAGGGCCAGAGCAATGAGTGTGACGGTTCGAACCGAGAAGAGGAAGTCCAATTGCTCCAGGCGGATTTGCTCAGCAAAGGCCCCTGGTTCCACGATCTTGGCCCCGGCAGCCACCAGAAGCACCAGACCAAGAACTCTGGCCCCCAAAGACCCGACTATCGATTTCCACTTCATCTCTTAGTGTCTCGTTCCATAGATACGGTGACGTTTGTGGCGAGCGCGACGGCGTCGAGTTCGCGAAGCGACGACGACGCGATGTCAGTGACGTCGTGGAGGAGGAGCGACAATGAGGTCGATGCCGTCCCGCCGCCACCCTTCGGGCTGATGGTTGTTGCGGGCGACCTCTGCGTCGCTCGTCGTCGCCGATGTCCCTGCATCGCCTTCTCCTTGCTCCTTGATCTCGCCTCACAAGCCCCATCAGCAAACATCATCATATCTATGGAGCGAGGCACTTAGCATGGTATCGAGTCCAGGACAAAGACTGCAAGAGCCAAATTAAACGGTTTCTTCGAGGCCAGGAAACTGTTACTATCGCTACTGCACGGTTTCAGTTCATAGCACTCGCTATGGATCGAAAGTTCAGTTTGTGAAAAGATGGCCAAGGGCTTACAGTTATGGGCTTACATAGATAGATCCTAAAAGTGTATACTCCAAGTCGATGTTATATTTAAGCTCACTTCTTGAGAGGAGACAAGAGAATGCGTGAACTAAGATTACCTCTGCTACTGGGTAGTGTGGTGGTGTTGTTAGCGGCTGGAGGTTGTGCAAATCGGCCTCCTGTACTCAATTGCGTCGCGGATCAGCTCACGTTGACCGAGGGAGAGTCGACAACCATACAATCTAATGCGACGGATCCGGACCGGAACGACCAGCTGACCTTTGCCTGGACCGCTGACCAAGGAGCGTTGGTGGATCAGGGTGATGGATCGGCTGTTTTCGATTCGACTTCGCTGGGCGCGGGAACGTACACCGTCAGCCTGGAGGTGTCAGATAAAAAGCAGAACGTGGCCATTTGTGAGATCGATCTGACGGTTGGGAAGAATTCAATGGCACCCACCGCATCCTGTGAACCCTCGAATATGCTTGTCACTGAGGGCCAATCCAGGCGCATACAGGTTCGAGCTGCTGATCCCAATGGTGACGCCCTGACCTACTCCTGGACAGTGGATGGCCGAGCGGTCACCAATGACCAGTCCTCGTTTGAGTTCGGGACAATCAATCGCACGGTGGGCAATCATCGAGTCGGGGTAATGGTCAGGGATATCGACGGACTGACGGCCAATTGCGAATTCCGTGTCACCATCGATCCCAGGCCCAACACCGCTCCGCGTGTAGCGTTAACACTTGATAAGACGGACGTTTATGCCGGGGATACCGTAGGAGCAAGCGCCCAGGCCAGCGATCCGGAAAATGATCCTATAACCTACGCTTGGACTCTGGATAGTCAAAGGCGTCCCGAGTCTTCGTCGCGGATACAGGTCAACACCAGAGGTCTGGCTGGAGGCCGTCACAGCGTGGCCGTGACCGTTGAAGATGATCGCGGCGCCTCCGCCAGCGACACCAAAACGTTCTCGGTGAGTGAAAAGATCGTTATTCGTATGGAGGGAAATCTCCCCAATAACGTAGCCAAAGCCCAGTTAGATGAAATCGCCCTCAAGATGCGGCAGAATCCACAACTGAGGGCCACCTTGACGGGACACACGGACGACTCAGGGTCCGAGGAAGCCAATGAACGTGTGGGCCTGCGCCGTGCAGATGCAGTCAAGTCCTATCTGGTGTCAGAACAGAACATTGACGAGGGCCGGATTGAAACCCAGAGTGCCGGCGAGACCCAACCCATTGCCAATAACTCGACTCCTCAGGGCCAGAGCGATAACCGACGGGTTGAGGTTGAGTTGTTTGTGCCCTAGTTTGGAAGTGTTCATTTGGGGACAGAGCGCCCTCTGTCCCCATTTTTTACCCCACCTCCCCGCCACTCAGTACCCCCGAGAGCAAGCTCAGCTCGTCTTCCTGTAGTCCTGTAGTATAGTTCCCACCGGGATGCATAAGACGAGTGGGGTCATAGGAAATCCAGGGGAAGCTCATTTTCACCCTGCCCTATCCACATGGTTCAAGCAGCGATTCGGTGAGGCCACCGAGCCGCAAAGGCTGGGCTGGCCGGTCATCCAGAAGGGTGATCACGTCTTGATTGCTTCTCCCACCGGCTCCGGGAAGACATTGGCGGCCTTCTTGTGTGCTATCGACCGTCTGGTTCAACAGGGCATTCAAGGCCACCTCCCCAATACCACCCAGGTCCTTTATCTGTCTCCCCTCAAGGCGCTGGCTAACGATGTTCGTAGGAATTTAGTGGAACCCCTGCAGCAGATTCGGGAAGTAGCCAGCCAGATGCAACTGGAGATCCCAGAAGTCCGGACCATGGTGCGCACGGGTGACACCCCGGGAAAAGAGCGCCAGCGCATGATCCGAAAACCTCCCCACATTCTCGTCACCACTCCTGAATCCCTTTTCATTCTCTTGACCAGTGAGAGCGGACAGAAAATGCTGCAGACGGTGACCACCGTCATTGTGGATGAGATTCATGCATTGGCCAGGGACAAACGCGGCTCCCATTTGAGCCTTTCCCTGGAAAGACTCCAAGCCCTGACGGGGCAACCCCTTCAGCGTATTGGACTTTCAGCCACCCAGAAACCGATTGAAGCGATCGCCCGCTTTCTGACAGGAGTTGATCGCTCTGCCACGGTCCTCGACCTGGGACACCGGCGTCACATGGAACTGGCCGTAGAGGTTCCCCATGACGAGCTGGGGGCGGTGGCAAGCAACGAAATGTGGGAAGAAATCTATGACAGACTCTCCCACCTGATCCGCCAGCACCGCACGACGCTCATCTTTGTCAACACTCGCCGTCTGGCCGAGAAGGTGACCTATCACCTGGCGGAACGATTCGAAGACGACTCCATAGCCGCTCATCATGGAAGCCTGTCAAAAGAAATCCGTCTGGAGACGGAAGAGCGGCTCAAGACCGGCACAGTCAAGGCGGTCGTGGCCACAGCATCATTGGAACTGGGGATCGACATCGGTTCTGTTGACCTGGTTTGCCAACTCGGTTCCACGCGTTGGATATCCCTTGCCCTGCAGCGCATCGGACGCTCCGGCCACTGGAAGGGAACTATCCCCAAAGGCCGGATCTTTGCCACAACGCGAGATGAACTTCTCGAGTGCGCGGCACTGGTCCGATCCATCAAGAGTGGACACTTGGATCAGATCCGAATTCCTCCCGCTCCCCTGGATATTCTGGCCCAACAGATCGTAGCCGCGGTGGCGAGCCGGGAGTGGGAGGAGGAAGAACTGTTCCGGGTCTTTCGCAGAGCAGCTCCCTACTCTTCTCTTCTTCGCAGTGAATTTGACGCCGTTGTGACGATGCTGGCCGAAGGAATCTCCACACGTCACGGTCGTCGAGGGGCGTATTTACACCGTGACCGGATCAACGGCAAGATTCGGGCCCGGCGCGGAGCTCGGCTGGCCGCCATCACCTCAGGAGGAGCCATTCCCGACCGTGCTGATTATCTGGTGAAGGCCGACCCTGAAGAGACTTTGGTGGGGACTCTGGATGAAGATTTTGCAATAGAGAGTATGCAGGGGGACATCTTTCTGTTGGGAAACACCTCCTGGCGCATCCGCCGAATCGAAACTGGGGTGGTGCGGGTGGAGAATGCCGGCGGAGCTCCTCCCACCGTTCCCTTCTGGCGAGGTGAAGCACCCGCACGGTCCGATGAACTCTCTCAGGCCTTCTCGGAACTTCGAGAGCAGATTGTGGCACTCGGCGAAGAAAAGGCCCAGCAGTGGCTCAAACGGGAATGTGGCCTCGATGACCGGGGAGCGGAACAAGCCGCCCACTATGTGGTGGCAGGAAAAACGGCTCTGGGGGCACTGGCCACTCAGAACTGTGTCGTTGCTGAGCGCTTCTTTGACGAATCAGGAGGGATGCAGCTGGTTCTGCATGCTCCCTTTGGCAGCCGAATCAACAGAGCGTGGGGTCTGGCCTTGCGTAAACGTTTTTGCCGCTCCTTCAATTTCGAGCTTCAGGCAGCGGCCACAGAAAACGGCATCCTCATCTCTCTGAGCGATCAGCACAGCTTCCCTTTGGACAGTATTTTTGCTTTCTTGTCTTCACATAGTGTACGCGAGGTTCTGATTCAGGCACTTTTGGCCGCTCCTCTGTTCGGGACTCGCTGGCGCTGGAATGCGAGTCGTGCCCTGGCCATTCTCCGTTTCTTGACCGGTAGAAAAGTTCCACCTCCCCTTCAGCGAATCCGTTCTGATGATCTTCTGGCTTCTATTTTTCCGGAACAGGCGGCCTGTCTGGAAAATATTCAAGGGGATATCGTAGTGCCTGACCATCCGCTGGTTTTCGAAACCGTTCGAGACTGCGTGAATGAAGCCATGGACGTGGATGGTCTCATCGAAATTTTGAGCAAGATTGAAGGTGGACAAGTCCAATGCGTAGCCGTGGACACCCGGGAGCCCTCTCCATTCAGCCACGAGATTCTCAACGCCAATGCATACGCTTTCCTGGACGATGCCCCTCTGGAGGAACGTCGCGCTCGAGCCGTCCAGACCCGGAGAACTTTGTCCGGGCCGGCCCGAGAACTCGGTGTATTGGACGCTGAGGCCATCGAGCAGGTGGCCCAGGATGTCTGGCCTCCCATGGAAAATTCCGACGAATTGCACGATGCTCTTCTGACCCTGGGAGTGCTCACAGATTCTGAGGTTGAGCGCAGCCGAAACCTGCTCGAACAATTGGTGAAGCATCGTAGGGCCGGCAGTGTGCTCGTTGAATCCCTGGTTGAAGAGGAAAATCAACAGCCCCAGGAGCCCGTGGCTCTCTGGTTTGCATCGGAAAGGATGAATCTGATCAAATCCGTCTACCCAGCGGGACAAATCGTTCAAACACTTGACCTTCCCGAGAAAGTCCTGTGGGAGAAGGATAGAGAATTGGAGGTGGAACAGGCCGTACGTGAACTGGTTCGATGTCGTCTCCAATCCTCAGGTCCGACCACACTGGGAGAGTTATGTCGACTCTTGAATCTCCCCAGGGGCGCCCTTGAAACCGCTCTGCAAGGGCTGCAAGGGGAGGGTCAGATTCTTTCAGGCTCCTATCGGGCCTCGGCCGATAATCTGGAGTGGTGTGATCGAAGGCTTTTGGCTCGAATCCATCGCCTCACCTTGGGACGTTTGCGTCGCGAGATTGAACCGGTCTCTCCGGCCGAGTTTATGCGATTCCTCTTGACCTGGCAGCACCTGCCCTCCGGTACTCAGTTACACGGCGAACAAGGACTCTCCATCATATTGGATCAACTGCAGGGTTTTGAGGCTGCGGCCGCAGCCTGGGAGGAGTTCCTTCTGCCCAGCCGAATCAGCGGGTATGTTCCTAAACTCCTGGATCGATTGTGCCTCTCGGGAGAATTCGCCTGGGGTCGGTTATCCGTACCTTCGACCCTGGAAACGGAAGGTATGGAAGAACGGCCGTATTCATCGCCCCGCGGGATTCGGCCCTCGCGCCTGGCGCCGGTGGCTTTCTTCAAGCGGATGGAGATGCCCGACTTTTTTCTGCGTCGTCATCTCGAAAGCGGGCAGCTGAATCTCTCCCATCCCGCTCACGAAGTCCTGGAGCAACTCCATCGCTGGGGAGCCTGTTTCTTTGAGGATCTGGTGAGAACCACCGGAAGACTGCCGCTGGAAGTCGAAGAGGGATTATGGGAATTGGTTGCTGCAGGCCTGGCCACGGCCGATGGTTTTGACAGTCTTCGCTTCCTCATCGACCCCAATCGGAAGCGTGGATTCCCACACCGAGCCTCACGCAGGTCCAGCCGTCGAACGCTCAAACGGTCCATGGGTCGCTGGACGCTACTGGACGTGCCCGGGACCAATTCTGGGACAGGCCCAGAACTCGCCCGCAACGTACTGGAATCAAAGGAGAATTCTTTGGGCTGGCACCAAACTCCTAAAAATCTCGAGTCGGTGGCTCGGCAACTCTTGAAACGCTGGGGCGTGGTCTTCCGTGACCTATTGGCCCGGGAGAGCCTGACCTTCGCCTGGCGGGATCTCCTGAAGATTTACCGGACCATGGAAGCTCAGGGACAGTTGCGGGGAGGAAGGTTTGTCTCCGGTTTTGTTGGCGAACAGTTCGCCCTTCCAGAAGCGCTCGATGCCCTGAGGGCCATCAGGCGCAGCCAACCTACAGGAGAAGTCCTCCGCATTTCAGCTGCTGATCCTCTGAACCTCATCGGGATCATTACACCCGGTTCCCGCCTTCGCCCCCATCCCACACGCTTTGCCTATTATCGAGACGGCGTGCCCGTGGAAGAGGAGAACTTTCTGATCGCCAAATCA
>PVMK01187991.1_pt1 | contig 14175 bp, 14 predicted proteins | sample 1853481 | NCBI WGS metagenome assembly PVMK01 (sample SAMN08533507, study PRJNA380276) | Marine sediment metagenome, whole genome shotgun sequencing project. | reverse complement strand
TTTTTATATCTCCTTTTGTTTTAGTTTTATTAAATATTTGTATGTCTTAAAAAATATTGTTTAACCCCCTTATTTTAAGAATCAACATTACCACAGATATCCTTAACAATTCAGCATACATAAAAAGTCAACAGTTGCGATACTGTTAAGTATTATTGAACTGAAAAAAATTATATATTACTTTTAGTTATATGAAAAGTAGAATTTTTTATGGATATCCTTCTCGTGTATATTTTCTTTAGTGTTTTTCATTGTTTTTAACCTCTTTTGAAATAGGTTGTAATAGCAAAAACACTTACTTATAAAGGATTTAGTTGAGTAGGTCAGTTAAACGGACTGGTTCAAGGTCTGCATATCAACAGACAGATCTGGTATAAGGTTATAGGTTTTTTGCTGATTATTATGAGATATGAACCTGGAAGCGACTGAAGCAATTAAGCTATATATTAATTTTTCCTAAGATAAATAAAAAATTCTCTATTTCCTTTTTGACCTTTTATGGGTGATTCCATGATTCCTGATACAATTAGGGATAGTTTTTTTGATTCCTCTACAATATCTTTTATTATTTCCCGGTAGAGTTTTTCGTCTCTTACTATTCCACCTGTTTCGACATCTTCTTTTCTGGCTTCAAACTGGGGTTTGATAAGAGCAAGTATTTCACCGTCTTTATTTAAAATGGATACTACCTTAGGCAGAATTTTTTTTAATGAAATAAAGGAGGCGTCAATTACAGCCAGATCCGGAGATCTGTCAAGTTCAGCAGGCTCAAGATCACGAATATTTTTCCTTTCAAAGCTTTTTACCCTGACATCCTGCTGCAGTTTCCAGGCCAGCTGTCCGTATCCAACATCAACCGCATAAACAAGTGCAGCACCTTTTTGGAGAACGCAGTCAGTAAAACCGCCTGTTGATGAACCAACATCAATCACAGTTTTGTTCTTGATGTCAATGTTAAAGGTATCAATAGGGGCTTCTATCTTGTCACCGCCACGGCTGACAAACTTTGATGAACTTCTCTTGATACGGATAGTTAACTGAGGATCGACCAGAGTGCCCGGTTTATCAATCATGTGGTCGTTGACGATGACTTTGCCAGTCATTATAAGAGGTCTCGCCTCTTCCAGATTTTTTGCAAGTCCTTTTTCAATAAGGATTTTATCAAGAGCTATCTTTCTGGTTTGCGAATGTTTTCCCATGGTTTAATAAAGACCTTGAGTTAGTTATCCTGATAAGTCCAAAGTAAATTTATGCAAGGTGCGTAAGGAAGTATGATGAGAGCAGCCTCTATTGTGTTTTTTTAAATAATGAATTTTGATCGTGCTTGAGGGCGCTGTTTTATGCTCGCGTTTGATTGCTTAACATTTTTTTTACTGTATTGTATATTCCCTGTGCATCGATCTGATATTTTGCTCTGAGAACGTTCTGAGGACCATGCTCTACAAAAATGTCAGGTATGCCTAAATTTATGATATTTATATCTTTGTCGTGATCTTTAATCTCTTCAAGGATTGCTGAGCCGAAACCTCCCTGGATAACATTTTCTTCAACAGTAATTAGGTGTTTTGTCTTATCCGCAAATTCAAGCACGCAGTCTTTGTCAATGGGTTTTATAAATCTGCTGTTTATTACAGAGCATTTTATCCCCTCTTTTTCAAGCATTTCTGAGGCCTCGATAGCAGGGTAAACAGTTGAACCTATGGCAAAGATAGCAGCGTCATCTCCCTGTTTAATGATTTCTGCTTTTCCAACTGGAATTTCTTTTACTTCCTGATCAAGAGGGACACCCAAGCCTTTTCCCCGAGGATATCTTATGGCAACCGGCTGTGAAATGCTGAAAGCGGCATGTATCATATGTCCAAGTTCATTTTCATCTTTTGGAGCCATGAATACCAGGTTGGGCATTGGCCTCAAATAAGAAATGTCAAACAATCCATGATGAGTCGGGCCGTCTTCGCCAACGATTCCAGCACGGTCAAGCATGAAAACAACAGGCAGGTTCTGCAGACACACGTCATGTAAAATCTGGTCATAAGAACGCTGTAAAAAAGTTGAGTATATTGCGACAACAGGCCTTAAACCCTCTGTTGCCATGCCGGCGGCAAAAGTTATTGCATGCTGTTCTGCAATACCCACATCAAAAAACCTTTTTGGGAATTCTTTTTCAAATCTGTCAAGGCCTGTTCCGCTTGTCATTCCAGCTGTTATGGCCACGATTCTTTGATCCTCTTCTGCTATCTGGGCAAGGGTATTTCCAAAAACTTCTGTATATGAAAGAGGCCCTTTTTTTCCTTCGGATTTTCCAGTTGTTTTGTCAAAAGGTCCGACACCGTGAAAGTATGACGGATTTTTTTCAGCAGGGGGATAACCTTTTCCTTTTTTGGTTACCACGTGTAAGAGGATTGGGCCTTTCAGGTCTTTTATGTTTCTCAAATCTTCCAGCAGAAGATCAAGCCTGTGACCCAGAACCGGACCAATATATTTGAATCCAAGTTCGTCAAATATGAGACCGGGGATAAAAAGGCTTTTAAAAAACCATTCAGACTGCCTGGCAAGTTTTGCTATGGGTTCTCCAATTCCAGGAATTTTAAAAAGAATCGTTTTTAATTCGTCTCTGAACTTATTATAAGTATGACCTGAAATGAGATGTGAAAGGGAAGAGGACATGGCCCCTACATTGGGTGATATTGACATCTCGTTATCGTTTAATACCACAATGACATCTTTTTTTATATGCCCCGCGTAATTGAGGCCTTCAAAAGCCATACCCGCCATTAAAGAACCATCTCCTATTACTGCAATAGCTTTGTTTTTGCTACCTTTTAAACAATGTGCCTGAGCCATGCCGAGAGCAGCGGAAATAGATGTGCTGCTGTGACCAACATCAAATGTGTCATAGGGGCTTTCATTCCGCTTGGGGAATCCGCTGATGCCTTCAAGGGTACGCATGGTGCGCAGTGCATCTTTTCTACCGGTTAAGATTTTGTGAGCATAAGCTTGATGTCCTACGTCCCATACTATTTTGTCGTCAGGTGTGTCAAATATATAATGTAAAGCGATTGTTAGTTCAACAGTTCCAAGGCTTGAGGCAAGATGACCACCGGTTTTTGAAACTGAATCGATTATTAATTCACGGATCTCGTCGGCGAGGATAGGGAGTTTGTCAACGCTCAATTTTTTCAGGTCCTCAGGTGTATTTACGCTGTCCAGAATTTTTTCCATCTTATACCTAGTTTTTTCTTTCTATGATTAGTTTAGCGATTTCACGGAGAGGTTTTGCATTTTTGTCAAAACTGCTTATAGAATCTATCGATTTTTTATAGAGCTCTTGCTGAATCCTTGATGCTTCATCAAGCCCCACAAGAGAAGGATAGGTGGCTTTTTTCATTTTTTGATCCTTCCCCACTGTTTTTCCCATCTGTTCTGTAGAACAAGTAATATCAAGGATATCATCTGTTATCTGGAAAGCAAGGCCAATTGCTTCTCCATAACTATTGAGATCTGTTAACTGATCTTTATCTGCATTTGCCAGGACTGCACCTGTCAGGACTGAGGCAGTTATGAGTGCGGCTGTTTTATGTATGTGTATATAGTCAAGCAGTTCCATGCTTATTTCTTTTCCTTCTGATTCAAGGTCAACTGTTTGTCCTCCTATAATACCTTTGGAACCGCAGGCAGCAGAAATCAGTCTTATAACTTTAATTTTTATTTCAGGAGAGAAACAGCTTTTTTCTGTTTCCGAAAGAATGCTGAAAGCTTCTGTCTGAAGCGCATCGCCAGCCAGTACTGCGATTGCCTCGCCAAAAACCTTATGGGTTGTAAGGTATCCTCTCCTGTAATCATCATTATCCATTGAAGGAAGATCATCATGAATAAGCGTATAAGTATGTATGAGTTCAAGCGAACAGGCTTCCTTTACCAGTTTATGGTGATCTTCACCCACTGCTTCTGCTGCAGCAAGGGCAAGGATAGGGCGCAGCCTTTTACCTCCGGAAAAAAGACAGTATCTCATGGCGTTATGAAGCTGGGGAGGAAAACAGTCTTTTTCAGGAAGAATACTGTCAAGAGTTTTATCGACGAGTTCTTTTCTTTCTTTAAGATAGGTATTTATATCAAAAGTTTTCATGGGTCGTCTAGTGGGTAATAGGTTTAGCTGTCACTGTTTTCAAAGGGTTCTTTTTTAAGGTTGCCTTCATCGTCTCTAAGTAGTATCTCAACTTTATTTTCGACAGAGTCAAGTTTTTGGGAGCAAAAGCGGGAAAGTTTTATGCCTTCTTCAAAAAGAGAAAGGGCTTCATCAAGGGATAAATCGTTTTCATCAAGACGCTGTACAATATTCTCAAGGTCAGCAAGTGCTTTTTCAAAATTCTTTTTAGCCATGGTATTAACCTATATAAGGATTCGAGGAATCAAGGATTCCAGGGGTCAAGGGTTTTAGATTTATTCAAAATGTTGTCTTATTATGTGTTCTAACTCGCAGCCGGAAATCAGTACCCAATATCATAAAAAACTTGGAATTTTAGCATTTGCTTTCTAGAGATTTAATCAGTGCTTTTAACATCCTTTCAACTTCTAATATAGCATCTTTTGTTGTGTTTAAGTCACTTTCATTGATGAAATTTAAATCCCCAGCTAACATTATTTGTGTCTCCAGCTCGCAAACTGAACCATAAGAGATGTAAAGCATTCGAACATATCAACCATTGTTTTTCTTCCATATCCCTCTGCTATATTGGAAGGGATGGAAACAACAGATCTTCTTATTTGTGAAGTCAAACCATACTTTTCTTCCTTTGGGAATTTTGCCGTTATCCTATATAGTTTCAAACAAAGCTTATATGCTTTTTGCCAGACCTGTAGTTCTTTATAGTTTTTTAGCATCTCACTTGACCCCTCGACCCCTTGAATCCTTGAAACCTATAAGATAAAACCTGCTAAGATTAAAAAAAACAAATACGCTTTCCGTATTTAATTTTTTATTTCAACTACTTTACAGTCCGCACTACCTTTTGCAAACCTTATGTTTACCCTGTCTCCCTTTTTTAATATCGAGGAATCTTTTATTGTCTTTAGGGACGGGAGTAGGCGTGTTATGCTGAAACCGCGTTCCAGTGTATGAAGCGGGCTTAAAGAATTGAGCCTTGCAGTGCATGTTTGAAGAGAAGCGTTTTTATTATTTTTCAGTGCTGAAAAATGCCCGGAGATATTGCTGGTAAGATGAATTAGGCTTTGTCTTTTACTTCTTATAATGTTTGACGGAGGAGATGAAAGAACAATTCTTTCAGCACTATTAACCTCTGATCTTTTCAGGCTGACCGTGCTATTTATGCCATATGTTAACCGGATGTTTAGCTCATCAATTTTAAGCTTTAAATCGGAAAGTTTGTTTATTCTGTTACCCAGGAAGCTTTGACAGTACTTAATCTGCATTCTGTTTTTCTCAAGTATTTGTAATAACAGGCTTCTAAGTTGGGAGGTCTGCTGGATAATCTGTTTTTCAAGTTTTTCCTTTTCTCCTACTACAAGTTCCGCTGCCGCTGAAGGGGTGGGTGCTCTAAGATCTGCAACAAAGTCAGAGATGGTGAAATCTGTTTCATGGCCAACTGCAGAAATTACAGGGATATTGGAGTTGAAAATTGCACGGGCAACCCGCTCTTCATTGAATGGCCATAAATCCTCTATTGAGCCTCCTCCCCGGCCTAAAATAATTACATCAGCCTTTAAATGCAGGTTCGCGGTAGTCAAAGCATCTTCAATCTCCAGAGATGCTTCTTTCCCCTGAACTTTAACCGGAATAATCATTATTTCCATCTTTGGAAATCTTCTTGTGATAATATTGATTATGTCTTTTACTGCGGCACCGGTAGGAGAGGTTATGACAGCTATTTTTTCAGGCAGAAATGGGACTTTTTTCTTTTTTCCCCTGTCAAAAAGCCCTTCTTTTTCAAGTTTTTTCTTTAGCTGTTCAAATGCAAACTGAAGGTCGCCTATTCCTCTGGGAGTCATGCTTTCTATCAGGAGCTGATATTCGCCTCTTGGTTCATAGACATTTATTCGGCACTTGCAGACGACTTTCATTCCGTCTTCTGGGGTGTACTTAAGGGATTTATTCTTGTAGCGGAACATAACAGCACGAATCTGACTGTTTTTGTCTTTGAGAGTAAAATAGAAATGCCCGGAGGAGGGTGTTTTCATGTTGGAAATTTCACCCTCGACCCAGAGATTTGAATAAGATAGTTCAAGTGTCTCTTTTATTTGTCGTGTAAGTTCTGTTACCGTAAATACGGAAGCTGTTCTCATTTTTTTGTTTGATTTATTAGTTTAATCTTTTAAAATAGCACAAGTTATATATGTATTTCAAATTAAATTTATGTTAAAGATAGAAATATAGAACATATCTAAATTATTATATTTTGCAGGTAATTTTAATTACCAATGAAATGTTAGGACGTTAAACGATAAATAAGCTGGATGATTAGAAAGAGAAAGAAATATGAAAAGAACAGCCCTGCTTTTATTGCTTCTTGTGATAGGCACAAGCGTCTGTTATGCAGAAGAACAAAAAGAGTATTTTACAAATGGTAACCTGAAATGGGAGAAAAACCTTAAGAATGGAAAACAAGACGGGCTCACCAAGTGGTACTATAAGTCCGGGACTCTGCAGATGGAGGAGAACTACAGTAATGGCGTTCTTCAGGGTGTCTGGAAGGTATATTACAATAATGGTCAGCTTAAAGCAGAGACACATTATAAAAAGGGAGTAGTTGACGGGTCGGGGAGATCTTTTTATAAAGATGGGACGCTTATGGAGACCCTTAACTATAAAAATGGAAAACAGGATGGTCCAACTAAAGCATATGATATGAAAGGGGGTATTAAGGTTCGACCTTTTTTTTAAGGACGGTTTTCCTGATGGTGAGGTGAAGAAATACCATGACAATGGTAAACTGCAGTTTTTAGATATCTACAAGCATAAGGAACGTATCAGCCGTAAGACTTATGATAAAAACGGGAAACTTGTTTCAACTGAAGATTTTAAGGACTGATACATTTGTCTGAAGAGATGATTTCCGTATTATTACTAGATTTCTGAAGCAGATGCCTGAAGGGTTCCGTTAAACGGATCAGCTTTTTCTATTATAATATAAATTGTTTCGCCTGGTGTGAGCTCAGTTCCTTCCGAAGCTCTAACTGTAAGGTCCATATAAAATTCCGTTAGTAATATACTGTACCTTTTGAATTTCTTTCCGAGAATAAGAGCTTCTTTTTTTTCACCGATACTTTTTTGCAGCACTTTAAGCAGCCAGTATTTCTCCCTTTCCTGTTCAACTATTGCTGCTTTTGTCAGTATTAGTTGAGATGAATCCGCTATTTTTTCAAGTGAGGCCGGGTCGTGCTCGGGTTTTTCTCCCCTTAAAAGGTTTAACAGCTGTCTTTGAGTAACAAGGTCCAGATATTTTCTAACTGGAGAAGTTATGGTGGTGTAGCTGTCCAGCCCCAAGCCGTTGTGGGGCTCTGCGTTTGTGTCGATTGTTACTTTTTCAAAATTTCTTTTCATGGAGAAAAGTTCGAAAAGGGAAAGATTATCCTTTTGTTCGATTTTATTTGCCGGTCCAGTCTGTTTTCTGTAAAGGGCAGGGAAATTGTTTTTCCTAAAAATTAGTGAAGCACAGTAATTGGCGAGGATCATACATTCGGAAACAAGTATTTGGCTTTCAGCTTTACGTTCTCTTTTTTTTATTTTTATTTCTTTTTTTTGATTAACTTCCAGCTGAAGTTCAGGCAGCAATATACTGCGTGCGCCATTTAAAAGTCTTTTTTTTCTTAATTTTAAGGTAAGATTGTAAAGTTTTTCAAATAAAGGGTTGGTTTTTATTGCATTGTCAGTTTCATCATAACTCATTTTGCGGTCGTTTTTTATAAGAGATGTCTGTGCACTGAAGTCAAGTATATCTCCATCCAAAGACAGTTTTATTTTAAAGGAAACAGCAGGTCTTATCTCGCCCTGTTTAAGGCTTAGATAGTTTTCTGAAAGACAATCAGGTAGCATTAGTGATTTTCCTTCAGGCAGATATATGGACCGCCCTCTTCTTTTCGCTTCTAAATCAATGGCTGTTCCAGGTTTGATTACTGATGCAACATCTGTAATGTGAACGTAGATAATGAAGAAATCATGATGCTCTTCAAAACTGAGCGCATCATCAATGTCCATAGTCGAGGCATCATCAATAGAAAAGGTGTTTATGTCGGTAAGGTCTCCGCGTGATTTGTCAAGGTGAAACAAGCTATTATCAGGTCCAATCAGTGAGACGGTATCATTGATAACGGTTTCAGGCCAGGCACAGTGAATCTGGTGTTTCTGAAAAAGAAGATTTTCGTCTTCATCAAAAACACCTGCTTTCACAAGGAAGTCAAAGCAATCTTTTTGTGTTGTGATTTGCGCTGATTTTAAAGTGTTTTTAATTGTTGTGTAACAGGGGGCATTTTTCCCTGAAATCGTATACTGCTTAAGGTATGTAAGAAATACACCACTGTTTTTCTCAGCGACCGTGTTTTTTTCTAATGCTAAGTTAAGCCATTTGCTGAAGTCGCTTATTTCTTTTTGGGTTTTTCTTTCTTTTTCCGCATATATTTTAAGTTTTTCAACCTGTTCCAGTGTGTTTGCAAGAAATTGTAAGTTCTGCATTTTAAAATAAATGCTGTCATTCATGATAGAACGAATAACAGCCATTTCCCGGTCAGAATTGGATTTGTTTTTAAAAATCTCTTTTGTAAGAAAGCTGATATCATATAGCTGTCCCTTATTTTTCAGTGATTCCCAGAGATCCGGGATGCAGATAGTTTGGGCAATTTTTTTTTGCAGGACGGTTTTTTCTGCAGCAATACTCAGCTGAACATCTTTTGGTAAACTTATATCAACAGTATAGGATGAGAGGTGAATGGCCCTTTTTTTTTGTAAGTTTATTTCTTTTGATCCGGGCAGAAGAAGGTGGTAGCTGTTGTCCTTTGCAGAAAGACAGATTCCTGAGATGATTTCTCTATGCTCAAAATAGTATACAATTTTTCCGGTTTCCATGATATCTGTGCTCATTAAGCTTTAACAGAGAGTTAATTATACTCTAAAAAGGTGTGGCCTTAAATGTTTGAGCCGACATTTTTTATACTTTAGATAAAACAATAATTGCGATATGCTAGCCGCGTTGAGCAGTGCTGAAGGGTTTACAAAGGACGACTGATGTTTCAATAATATGTATCATAATACTCTTCTTCATTTATTACTTTATAGCATTCCTCAGGTATCTCGCGCAAAAATCGGGATGGTTTTGCAATATTTGCATATCCGTTGCTGTCTTTAATATATTTTGGAACGCAAAGGAAGAGGTGGTCTTTAGCTCTTGTTGAGGCAACATAAAAGAGTCGTCTTTCTTCTTCTTCCTCTTCAAGATCTTTGATGTTTTGAGCATTCGGAAAACGGCCTTCAACAAGACATATGATAAATACCACAGCCCATTCAAGGCCTTTGGCCTGATGTATTGTTGTAAGTTTGACTCTCTGGTCAGTCTGATTTTCTGTTTCTTCTGTTTCGCTGCTTGTTATGAGTGCAAGTTCACTTAAGAGTTCAGTTAGATTTTCAAATTTCCAGGCAAATGAAATAAACTGTTCAATGTCTTCATTGCGCCCCATAGAATCTGCATATTTTGAACGCATAAAATCCATGTATCCATTTTCAAATGCGCATTTTATAAGGTTTGCGGGAGGGATTTCAATGCCCATTTCTGTAAGGCTTAAAAGGGTGTTTTGAAAGTTTATCCAGTGCGATTTTGCGGCCTTTGGGATTTTGGAAATTATTTCGCTTGCAGTACATGCCTCAATGGGTTTGTCTGATTTGGAGATATGTGAAAATATTTTTTGTGCTGTTTTAATGCCTATCCCGGGCATCATAAGCATAAGTCTTTTCCAGGCAACTTCATCAAGCGGGTTAATTAGAATTTTTAAATAGGAAACGATATCCTTAATATGTGCCTGTTCAAAAAAACGTATTCCTGATCTAACCTCAAACTGAATATTTCTTCGTGTCAGTTCCATCTGAAGCTCCATGGAATGGTAATGAGCCCTGTATAGAATTGCTATTTCATCAGCAGGTATACCATTATATATGCACTCCTGTATCTGGTTTGCTACGAAAGTTGATTGCTGAAAAATATTTTGCGGAGCAATGAGATGCGGGTGTAAACCGTGTTCTTTCACGGGTTTAAGTATCTTTTTAAACTGTCTTTCATTGAAGGTAATGACTTCGTTTGCAAAGTCAAGAATCTGGGGGGATGATCTGTAGTTATATTCAAGCTTGCATATCTTTGTGTCAGGATATTTTTTTGGGAAATCCATGATATTTGAAAAATCAGCGCCTCTGAAGGAATATATGCTTTGCGAGTCGTCACCCACAACCATTATGTTTTTATGTTTTGATGCAAGGGTGTCGATTATATCTGCCTGAAGCCTGTTTGTATCCTGATATTCATCAACGAGAATATATTTAAAACGGTCTGCGTAGTACTCATGGAGAGCCTGGTTTTTTTCCATGAGGTCTAACCAGAACAAAAGGAGGTCGTCAAAATCCAGGAGATTCTGTTTTTTCTTTTTGTCTCTATACAGGTTTTTTGCGATTTCAATCTCTTCTGCATAATCAAGAAAGAAGGGATAACGCTGCTCCAGAATATCCCCCAATGGAATTCTTTTATTTTTAGCAAGGCTTATAATGCTTAGCAGAACTGAACCCTGCGGCATTACGCCATCCCTTTTTTTATGACCCAGTTCCTGAAGGCATGTCTCCAGAAGATCCTGTGAATCTTTCTGGTCAAGGATTGTATAATTCGGTTCGAAGTTCAGGTGGCTGATATGGGTTCTTAAGATTCTGTTTGCGATAGAATGAAAAGTCCCTCCCCATATTTTTCTAGTTTCAGAAGGAACTATGTTTTCAACGCGGTTTACCATTTCCCACTGCAGCCTTGTTGGTGAAGGTAAGGAGGAGTATTCTGTATGGGTCAATTCCTGACTCAATTAGATGTGCAACTCTGTAAGTAAGCGTTCTTGTCTTGCCGCTTCCTGCTCCTGCGATGACCAGTATCGGCCCTGGGCCCGACTGGACTACTTCAAGCTGCTGAGGATTGAGGTCGTCATCAAATATTATTTTGTTATTATTTTTCATTGGCTGAATAATAAAGGGATTCAATTGTTGAATCCCTTTATAAAAATATATTTTATATCATATAAGGAAAACACTAAAAAATATGTGAAAAACCGATAAAGATATTGACCATATTAAGACCGCCGTTTTTAGAGTCAATGCCTGCATTTGAAAAATGAAAATAACGTAATTCAAGATTTATTGAGTTTTCCTGATTGAAAAAATATTGCATACCACTAGCTGCCTTGGACGCAAAATTTAAACTAGTGCCAAACTTGTGCAGGTTTAGATTTGTGTACAATATTCCAAAGCCTCCCTGTATATATGGCCGCCACTTTTCAGAAGAAAAAAGAAAGTTATAGCGGGCAAGAAGATTAACCCCGGAAGAATAAGTATTCTGGTTTTTAAATACATAGCTGAATGCACCTTCGACGATTCCTTCAATATTTCCCTTAAGCCATCCCTGCCCAACAGGGTCTGTGATTACTTTTCCAAAATATGGATATATACTTGCAAACCTAAAGTCAGCGTTTGATTCTAAGGGGTATCCATATCCAAAATTGATTCCGAACTGTTTTGCCCCTTTTTTGACCAGCGGTACTGTTGTTTGTGCATAAGGTTTTGCAGAGTAAAAAAGAATTAGTGTTATTAAAAAAATTATTTTAACAATGGTTTTTGATTTTGCTGATTCTGCTTTATTCACTTAGCCCAAAAGGATTTTTAGAAATAATTCTGTATTATCAATGACTTCATCTATTTCAAGCACTGCTAAGTTTTTTATTTGTAGCATATCAGGGTTGATTTTCGCAATATCTTTTTCAGTGGTTATTAAATAATCTGAACTTTTTGAGATTGTCCTTAGTTTTTTGTAATCAGAAATTTTGTATTGATGGTGGTCTGGATATATGACTTTATCTGCCAGCGCAAAACCCATATCTTTGAGTATGGAAAAAAAACTTTCAGGATCACCGATGCTGCAGAAACATGAGGTGTTTTTGTTTTTGAGAAGGTCGGGATCTATCTTATTATTGTCTGTGGAGTTTTTAAGGCTAACCGGCTTATAAAATGATTTAAAAATCGGAGCATTTTGATTGTGAAGTCTGATTGTATTTTCAAGTTCTTTGCTGTCTGTGTCTGACTCGTCTTTTTTTGTAAGAAGGATCATGTCAGCTCTTTTAAGAGCTTTTAAGGGCTCTCGCAGTGTGCCCCTGGGAAGCAGAAACCCGTTGCCAAATGGGTTACGTGAATTTATAAGGACCACATCCGTATCTCTTTTTAACCTTAGATGCTGGAAACCATCATCAAGTATAATTATTTCACAGTTAAATAAGTCGCAAGCCATTTTAGAGGCTGAGACCCGGTTTTTTCCAGCAATGACAGGAATTCCGGAAAGTTTTCTGGCGAGCATGTAAGCTTCATCTCCGGCAGATTCTGAATCCATAAGAACTTTTTCTTTGTCAGATACAACCATTGGTGCGTCTGTATTTTTACCTCTGTACCCCCTGCAGACTACAGCGGTACTGAACCCTGATTCTTGAAAGTGTTTGGCGATCAGACAAACAGTGGGTGTTTTACCCGTGCCTCCAACAGTCAGGTTTCCGATTGTTATTACTTTGCATCCTGCTTTATAACTTTTAAATATTCCAATTTTATACAGGGATGACCGTATCAAAACAATAATACAGAAGATAAAAGAAACAATGGTAAGAGGAAGAAGAACCAGGCTTAAGAGCACTCCCGGGTTTTGGGTGTTCAATAGTTTCTCTATTGATGCGCGAAGGTTCATAATGGAAAAGTTTACTGCTATAGTTTTGTTTGAGCTTGATTTTTTTGTAGCTGGAGTCCAAGCTCTTTAAATTCGGAGAAAAATTATGTTATTAATATCAGTTAACATGTGGTCATCTTCAATATCAAACCTAAGATATTGTATTACTTTACCGTAATTTTTTGCTCATGGCATTTTCCAGGATCTTTTTTAGGATAACCATGCTTTTATTAACCGCTCCGCTGTTCTCTTTTATTACCTGAAAAGATATTTCGCCTATTTGACTGCATAATTCTTTATTATTGAGTAAAAGAAGTGACTGTTCGATAAACTCTTCCACATTATTTACCTGAATTGCACCCTTTTTTTTCTGGAGAAGGTCAACTACTTCACGAAAGTTGCCCATATATTTTCCGTAAATAACAGGTTTGCTGAAAACCGCAGGCTCAAGGACATTATGTCCTCCCACAGGGAACAAGACTACCGCCGATAAAAACAATGTCTGCAATGCTGTAACTTTTTGCAAGTTCGCCGATTGTGTCAAGCAGTATGACATGCTGCTGGTTGTTATCTGTTGTTTTGGAAAGTGCTGTTTTGCGCAGATAGGGAATTTTTGAATGTTTCAGAAGGTCTTCCACTTCATCGAAGCGTTCCGGATGTCTCGGTGCAAGTATTAGAACCAGGTTATTAATTTTCTTCTTTAAGGCCGTAAAGACTTTGATTATTATCTCTTCTTCTCCGCGGTGTGTGCTTCCTGCTATGAAAATTTTCTGACTGTCATTTATGTGAAGATTGTTTTGTACTTCTGTTTTTTCTTCAGTTGTAATTCCCGGGATCTGGAGATCAAATTTTATATTCCCTGTTACAACTACTTTTTCGGAAGAAGCGCCGATATGTATAATTCTATCGGCATCTGTTTTAGTCTGCATGCAGAAACAGTCAATGTTGGAAAGTACTTTTTTAAAAAAGAATCTAAAGAAACTATAGCTTTTAAAAGACTCTGATGAGATTCTTCCGCTTATTACCATGGATGGTATGTTTTGGAGGCGGAGTTCTCTGGAAAAGTTCGGCCATAGTTCTGTTTCCAGCGTTACAAAAAGTAAGGGGTTAATCTTTGAGACGACTTTTTTAACAATGAAATTATAGTCAAAAGGGAAATATATAACCTGATCAACACCTTTAGTATTGTGTTGTGCTGTAAAATTACCTGTTTCAGTAACTGTAG
>PVMK01149659.1_pt1 | contig 14176 bp, 12 predicted proteins | sample 1853481 | NCBI WGS metagenome assembly PVMK01 (sample SAMN08533507, study PRJNA380276) | Marine sediment metagenome, whole genome shotgun sequencing project. | reverse complement strand
TGATAGTTGGATTCCGAGCCGGCCGGTGTGCCTTGAAGGTCAATTTCGCCATCCAACGCATCACGATAGAGGGCGGCGAGCTCACGCCGTCGCGCGACGATCTCGTCGAGCCGTTGGAGTTGCGCCAGCCCCAACGCAGCGGCGATCTCGGTCATTCGGGAGTTGCCCGCGGCGACGACGAACTCTCCGCGTAGCTGCCCGTGGTTGCGCAGCACGCGGAGCCTTTCGGCAACGTCATCATCGTCGGTGAGGCACATTCCGCCTTCACCCGTCGTTAAGATCTTCCGCGGATGAAAGCTCAGGCACGATATCTTTCCGAGGCTGCCGCATGGACCGCTCGCGAAGCGGCTCCCCAATGCGCACGCTGCATCTTCGATGATGGGCAGCGCCCCGAGCGCCTCGCCGATCTGTTCGGCGCGCGCCGGGTTGCCGAACTGATCGATCACGATCGCCGCTCTCGTGTTTCCGTTGCGCGCTTCGCGCAGAGCCTCCGCGGTGCTGTTCCACTCGTCCTGATCGACGTCGACGAACCGAACCTTCGCCCCGGCAACTCGAACCGCATGTGCTGGACTCGGCCAGCTGAAAGCCGGGCACAGCACCTCGTCGCCCGGCCCCACTTGGAGCGCCTTGAGCGCGAGCTGCAGCGCTGCGGTTCCACTAGACACCGCGACGGCGTGCCCGCGGCCGACCAAGGCGGCGACCGCTTGCTCGAACCGCTCGACCAGCGGCCCCTGCACCAGCTGTCCAGATTCGAGAACGGCGGCGACGGCGCGCTGCTCGTCCTCGCCGATCCACGGTTTTGCCAGGTGAATCAAAGTGGGTTGAGCTTACCAGCTCGACCTCCGAAACGACCAGATTGCGGGGCTCGGCCGCTCGCCGCACCTTAGGACCGTGGACCCTGCGCTTCAGCTCGACGCCCTAGAACGAGCCCTCACACGCCTCGGGATTCGCGTGCTCGAGGAGGAGCTCCCCGATGAAGCCCACATCGACGGGGGACTGTGCACGGTCAAGGGTCAGCTCGTGCTCTACATCTCGCCAACGGCTCCACCGTGGCGCCGCGCCGAGGTGCTGCTCCGCGCCCTTCGCCGACTGCCTCACGGGGACGTGTGGCTTCCGCCCGAGATTCGCCGGCTGCTCCAGAGCGACGATTTCTGCGACAACGCCGTTCGACTGGTAGGCTTGAAGGGCGAGGAAAAAACTTGAGTGGTTTAGGCTTGATACTTTCAGGGGGCGGCGCACGAGGCGCATACGAAGTCGGCGTCCTGGATTACATTTTCAGCGAGTTCGCCGACGCGCAAGGCAACGCCCCAAAGGTCGATCTAATCTCAGGAACGAGCGTCGGTGCGGTCAACGGCGCGTTCATCGCGTCGGCCATTGGCGAGATGCCGGATGCCATGAAGCATCTGGTCTCGTTCTGGACGGACCTCGAGCTTGCACACGTGCTCGGGTTTGGTTTCAAGCAGGCCGCAGGCCTCTACCGCGTGCTCCTCGGTGGCACCGGTCAGGCGCGCGGGGTGTTCGATCCCGCACCGTTATCGACGCTCGTCGGAAAGGCCGTTCGATGGCGACGGCTTCGGCGGAACATCCAAAGCGGCGCCCTTCGCGGCCTCACCGTCAGCACCACGCACGTGGGCACTGGGCAGCCTGTGATTTTTGTCGATGCGGCTCCGGGCGTTGGAATTCCCAAAGGTTTGGGCCTCCATGCGTTGGTCCGTCGGGCCAAGATCGGCCAGCATCACGTCCTTGCTTCCGCAGCGATTCCGCTGATCTTCCCAGCGGTCAATATCGGCGACGAGATCCATTGCGACGGAGGTCTTCGCCTCAACACGCCGATGGGCCCTTCGGTGCACCTCGGGATGAACCGCTTGTTGGTGGTGGGTCTTTCGACTCCACACGCGGCGGGACGGCGCGCCGTGCAAGACGGCAAATACCCCGGCGCGACCTACATGCTCGGCAAGGTGCTCAACGCGTTTCTTCTCGATCACCTCAACACCGATCTTCTCGAAGTGCAGCGCATCAACGACTTCCTGAAGGACGGCATCCACGCGTACGGACCCGAGTTCCTCGATCGCATCAACGAAGCCGCGAAAGCGCGCGGCGCGTTGGCAGAGCGCCGCTTGCTCAGCTCGCTCGTGCTGCGACCGACCACCGACATCGGCCAGGTTGCTTCCGACTACCTCGCTTCCAATCGAGTTCGTTTCGGCAAGAGCCTCGGTCGCGCGTTCATCAGCATGCTAGACGTCGGCGCTGGGGCGGACGCTGACTTGGCGAGCTACCTCTTGTTCGATGGCGGCTTCGCGCAGACCCTCATCGAAATGGGGCGCCGCGATGCACATGCGATACGAGACCAGATCGAGGCGTTTCTATTTGAAGACACCGACGTTACCCTATCCCCATCCAGCACTGTGGAGACGGCGGAACATTCAGAGTCCAAGCCCCCGGAATAGCAGCGGCTTCCCGGTGCCCCGCCCCTGTGGACAAACAGTGGAACCCTGACCAGAGAGTCAGTGACATTGTAATATTGTACCCATACAGTCGGCTGTGGTACGCTCCATGGGTGGCTCAACCCAGCGTCGCGCACATCTCTGAAAACGCGACTCAGTCGTCGCAGCGCCTCGTCCAGAACATCGGGCTCGTCGTCCGAGGCAAGGAAGAAGTCATCAAGTTGGCTGTCGTCTCGCTCTTGGCGCGGGGTCATTTGCTTCTCGAGGACGTCCCCGGCGTCGGCAAGACGACACTAGCTCGGGCGCTCGCGGCGTCCGTGGGCGTTTCGTTCCGACGCCTTCAATGCACCTCCGACTTGATGCCCACCGATGTGTTGGGCGGCAATGTATTCAATCAGTTGCAGAGCACATTCGAGTTTCGGCCCGGTCCGATCTTCACGCAGGTTCTCCTCGCCGACGAGGTCAATCGCACGACGCCCAAGACGCAAAGCGCGCTCCTCGAAGCCATGGACGAACGCCAGGTTTCGATCGACGGCGAAACGCACAAGCTCGAAGAGCCGTTCTTCGTGGTGGCGACGCAAAACCCACAAGAGTTTTACGGCACGTATCCTTTGCCTGAGTCGCAGCTCGATCGCTTTCTCGTGCGGCTGAGCATCGGCTACCCGCCGCCAGAGATTGAACGCGAGGTGCTCACGCGTCGCGGTGCCGATCCCGTCCAGCAGCTCGATTCGGTCATGAGCGCCAGCGAGCTTCGGCATGTGCAGCAGGCGGTCGACTCGGTGCGCGTGGACGACGCGATCCTCGACTACCTGCATCGGATCGTGATTGCCACGCGCAATACACCTCTGTTGTCGATCGGCGTATCCACGCGCGGTGCACTTGGTTTCGAACGCGCGTCCCGGGCTCGGGCATTGGTGGAAGGGCGGACGTTCGTGCTTCCCGATGACGTCAAAGCGCTCGCAGGCCCCGTCCTGGCCCACAGGGTGAAGGTGAGTGGCGGTGTGGGCGGCGGAGCGGCTCGCGACGACGCGCAACGCGTGATTCGTGAGCTACTCACCGTCGTGGCTGTCCCTATCTGATCGGTCCCATCGATGCGGATCTTTCGACGAAGGCGGAGCAGACGGAAGTTTCGACTCACGCGCGAAGGTCGAGCCTTCCTCTTCATCACGGTCGGTGTCGGGCTCGCGGCGGTCAACACCGCCAACAATCTTCTCTACCTCGTGCTTGGTCTCCTCCTGAGTCTCTTGCTGGTTAGCGGCGTGCTCAGCGACCTTGCGCTCTGGAGGCTCCGAATCAGACGCAAGCTCCCGACGCGGCTGTTCGCCGGGAGGCGTTCCTACATGGCTGTGGAGCTGCTCAACGAGAAGCGCTGGCTCGCCAGCATTTCGATCGAAACCATCGACGAACTCGACGGTGCCGAGGCTGAACCTGCAAGGTTCGTTCGCGTCGGGCCGGGCGAGACACAGGTTGCGAGCTACGGCTTCGAGACGAAGCGCCGAGGAATCGTCGAGCTTGGCACGATGCGGGTGATCACGCGTTACCCGTTCGGCCTCATCGAGAAGGGCTACACCACGTACCTTCCCGAGGAGGTCATCGTCTATCCCCAGTTGCTCGAACACGTCGCAACGCCGGCCACCCGTCCCATGCAAGGCGATGCGGCGCCCATCCACCAGACCGGCCGGGGCAGCGAGTTCGCCGGCAGCGTCCGTTTCTACCGGGAAGGCGACGAGGCGCGGGACATTCATTGGAAGCGAACGGCGAGCCGGGGCGAGCTCGTCGTGCGTGAGCACGAGCGGGATTCGAATGCCCTCGTGACGCTCACGGTGAACAACCTTCTCGCGGTGAGTGCCGAGGACGAAGCCGCCTGGAAAGAGCGCTTCGAGATCTCGATTTCCGAGGTCGCGACGGCCACCGCCGCCTACCTCACCCAAGGCGTTTCGGTGCAGGTTCAGACCAACGACAGTGTCTCACCGCTGGTCGCCGGGGGCACACCACCTGACCCGATCTGGCGTTTCCTCGCGCTCCTGCAGCCATGCCGCGCGCAGGCGCCCCATGGCCGAAAGAAGAAGCGGTGGGCTGCATGAGGTTCGCCTTCGCTCACAAGCTAGTTACTTACCTGTTTGCCGGTCTCGGCCTGATCGCGCTGATGCTCGGCACGACGTTCAGCCCCATCGAGTCGTTGCTCCTCGTCGCGGCCTTCGTTGCGAGCTGGTTTGCCGAGCCGCCGCTTCTCGATCGCGCCGGATACTCGCGCTTCTGGAACGTCATGGCGGTCGTGTTTCTATTCGTTCAGATCGGGCGCGCGTTTTCCGGGGAGGCGTTGCTCAGCGTCGGCGTGCAATACGCCGCCTTCCTCCAGGTCTCCCGCCTTTCGCATCGCAAGACGGCGGCCGACTACCAACAGATTGCCATCCTCGGGTTCCTGCACCTGATCGCCGGAACCGTGCTGTCGGCCGGCCTCGATTACGCGGTCGTGTTCTTCGGCTTCGTCGTCGTCATGCCGTGGATGCTTGCGCTCACCCATCTTCGAAAAGAGTTGGAGGACCAATACGGTGCCGGCACCCCCATGCTTCGTGGTGAGCTCAACAGCGAAGAGCTCGCGACGCCCGCATTCTTCGGTGGCACGACGCTCCTCGCTGTCCCACTTTTCGTCCTGACAGCGGCCATGTTCTTTGCGTTCCCACGCGTCGGCATGGGCTACTTGTCCAGCCTGGGCGCCCCTACGCAATCGATCGCCGGTTTCGGCGATGACGTCGAGCTTGGCGGCTGTGGGACGATCCGCGATGACCCCACGGTGGTCATGCGGGTCAAGCCAAAGACCAGGCCGAACCCCCCACAGCAGTCCATCGCGGTTCGTCTCCGTGGCACGTCGTTCGACCGGTACAGCGAAGGCCGCTGGTCACGTACCCGAGCGACAGGCGCCGTGCTCAAGCGTCTTCAAGACGAGTACATCGTGTTCCGTCCCCCCCGACCCGAGGACCAAGAGTACGAGATTATTCTCGACCCCATGGAAGAGGCGGTCTTGTTCCTGCCCGAGGGCACGGTGGCGCTCCGGGTCCCACCGACCGTCCGTGCCGGTCGCGACCGATACCGGCAGATCACGCACGCTCCCGGCCTAGACATTCGCTACGGCGGGAGGGTCCAAGCTCCCCTCACGTACAAAGCTTTCGTTGCCCCGAAACGGCGCGGTTTCGCGGAGCGCATCCCCTCGGCCCTTCGCAAGCACTACGTTGAAGTTCCCGCGGGCTACGGGCGGGTAGCCGACTTGGCGCGAGAAGTCGTGCGGGGCGCCTCCAATCCGTATGCCCAAGCCCAGCTCGTGGAGCGATACCTGCGCGGAGGCGGCAACTTCCGCTACACCCTCGACCAACCCGACACCGAAGGCAAAGACCCGCTGCACGTCTTCTTGTTCGAAGCAAAGGCGGGGCACTGCGAGTACTTCTCCACAGCGATGGCCCTCATGATGCGCTCGCTCGGGCTGCCTGCGCGCAACGTCACCGGCTTCCTCGGTGCGGACTACAACCCTTACGGCGACTACTACGCCGTTCGCAATGGAAACGCCCATAGCTGGGTCGAAGTGCTCATCGATGGGCGGTGGATCACGTTCGACCCCACGCCGGCCTCGGGGCAGGTCTTCGCGGCGCCCTCGGGGTTGGCGGTCAAGCTCCGCCAGATGATGGACGCCATGCGCGTACGCTGGGCCGACTACGTGGTCGAGTACAACATTCGGGACCAAGCCAAAGCCCTCCAGGGCCTTGCAGCGTGGTACCGGTCGCTCCGTGGAGACCGCCGTGGCGCGCAATCGCATGTAGATGACAGCTCAGGCGACGAACAAGATTTCGGCCCGATTCCATTCCGGCCCGACTGGCGTTGGTTTGTCGCGATCATGAGCACGTTCGGGGTTGGCGTGCTGTATGTACGCTGGCGCCGCAAACGACGGCGCCAAACCCGCGCGGGCCGGCAGCTCGATCCAGATCGGGATCGCGCGGTACGCCTCTACCTATCGCTCGAGAGCAGTCTTCGAAGCGCGGGGCAAGCTCGCCCGCACGACGTGACACCGATCGAACACGCCGAAGAGCTTGGCCGCTCAGGATTCCCCGCGGCGGATGAAGTTCGTGAGGTCACCGACGCGTACCTCGCAGCGCGCTTCGGCGAGGACGGCTTGCCGCCTCAGGACTACCATCGGCTACGCCAAGTGAGTCGCAGCATTCCCGCGAAAGCAAGGCGCCGGCCTACTGCGTGAGAAACCAGCCGGTTGCTACGCCGACCGCGGCTAGCGCCAGCACACCGACGATGATGAAGGCCACCCTCGAGCCGCCGGGACTCTTCTCCGTAGGCGCATGGTTTTGCGTTGCTTCGGCTGGCTGACTCCCGGGATCCACCGCGATAGACACTGGGGCCGCCCCCGGCGGCCGGAACGTCATGATCGGCTGCGACCCGGCCGCGTCGCTTGAACGCGGAGGCGGGTTCAACGAGGGCCCCATCGGCACGACGCCCGGCCTCGGACCCCTCACGCTGTCTTTCGACTCGAACCAACCCATCGTTGCGCCAGCCGGCGCACTGTCGCGCACGTTTTCAATCGCTGTCTCGACTTCTTCGTCACCGGCGAACCAGTTGCTTGGGTCGACGAAGTCCGATGCATCGAGTGGCCGCGTGCCGTCATCAGGGTGCAGCGCGAACGTCGTCGATGGGTCGATCGGGACACCCGCGTCGCTTTCGAGCGATGTAAACCGACCCAGCTCTTCTTGAATCATCCCGTCGATCATCATCGGCTGCGGCGGCACTGATTTCTGGCGCTCGAGAGCGGCGTGGACGAGGTTGGCGATGTCGTACGACGTCACCTTCATCTGATGGTGGAATAGATAGCTCGCAAGCGCGTCGCCGAACTCGCGCGCGCTCGGAAAACGGTTGTCCGGATCCTTGGCAAGCGCCTTGAGAATCAGCGACTCGAACTGCGGATCAACCTCCGGGTGAACCCCGATGAGGCTCGGAACGTCCGCATTGGACACCGCTTGGACGGTTTCGTAGTCAGTATCGCCCAAGAACAAACGTCGACCGGCAAGCATCTCCCAGAGACACACTCCGAGCGCGAAGATGTCCGCGCGCTGGTCGACGTTCTGTCCCGTCGCGACCTCCGGCGACAGGTAGCTGAACTTCCCCTTCACGACGCCGGGGTCGGTGCGCTCGAGCTGCGTTCGCGCCTTGGCGAGTCCGAAGTCGGTGACCTTCACCTCACCTCGCTTGCTGATCAGGATGTTCGGCGGCGACACGTCGCGATGGACCAATTCGACCGGGTGCCCATCGTCGTCGACGAGCTCGTGCGCATAGCTAAGCCCGCGGCACGTCTCCATCGCGATGTAAATCACGTCCTTCAACGGGAAGTGCTGCTCCTTGAGCCGAAGCGTCTCCATGATCCTCTTGAGGTTCGTCCCATCGACGAACTCCATCACGATGAAGAAGCTGTTGTCGGACTTGCCGATGTCGAAGACGCTGACGATGTTCGCGTGCGTTAGCCGCGCGCCGAGCCGTGCCTCATCGAGAAACATCCCAATGAAATTCGTGTGCGAGGCGAGGTGAGGCAGAACGCGCTTGATCGCGACGCGTTTCTTGAAGCCCTGAACGCTCGTTGCTTCGCCGAGGAAAACCTCAGCCATCCCCCCGGATTCCAGCTTTTCGAGCAGGTGATATCTCTGATCGCTCATCCTCGCTCGCCTGCCCTCCCTTGAGGCGTCTTTCCATTGTCCTTTGCGGGCACTATCGCGGTCAAGGAACGGATGCCATTGACATGCTGCCCCTGCGGCGCTTGACTGCTGCCGTGTCCCGCTCCCAAAAGCCCCTCCGAATCGCCCCTTCCGTTCTTTCGGCTGATTTTGGCCGCCTTGAGGCTGAAATCCAGGCCGTCGGTGAGGCCGGCGCCGATTGGATCCACGTCGACGTCATGGACGGCCGATTCGTTCCGAACATCACGATCGGGCCACTCGTCGTGAAGGCGATCCGTGCTGCAACGAAGCGCGACGTCGACGTTCACCTCATGATCGTCGAACCTGAGAAATATGTTCAGTTGTTTGCCGAGGCGGGCGCGGACATCATCACGGTCCACGCCGAGGCCTGCACGCACCTGCACCGCACGCTTCAGCAGATTCGGGCCCTCGGCAAGCGCGCGGGCGTGTCGCTCAACCCCCATACCCCTCCCGATTGCCTACGCTACATCTTGCCGGAGGTCGACCTGATCCTCGTGATGAGCGTCAACCCAGGCTTTGGCGGTCAGAGCTTCATTCCGTCCGCCAACGACAAGCTCGCGCAGATTCGCACGATGATCGACGACGCCGGTCTCGACATCGATCTCGAAGTTGACGGTGGCGTGAAGCCCGGGGTGGCGCAGCAAGTCATCGAAGCAGGCGCCGACGTGATTGTTGCGGGTAGCGCGGTCTTCAACCAAGACAACTACGCGGCCGCCATCGACGCGCTCCGAAAGGACGCCGAGTGAACGACGACCCCGGGCTCACCACCGTATTCGTCGATCGCAAGGCGACCAAGCGCAAGCTTCGCAAGAGCCGCCTGGTGGTGGAAGACGGGCCGCAAAAAGGGACTCGGCTCGACATTGCCAGCGAGCGAATGACCATCGGCCGTAGTGGCATCTGCGACTTGCAGCTCACCGACGAAGGGGCGAGCGGCACGCATTGCGAGATCGTCGCCAAGGAGACGGGGTTCCTGCTCCGCGACCTCGGCTCTACGAACGGCACCTGGGTCGCCGGTGTGCGGGTCCGCGAAGCATGGCTCGAACCGGGGATGCCGTTGCGGATCGGGAACACCGTCATCCGTTTCGAGCACGGTTCCGGGTCGATCGAGATCGCTCTCAGCCGGCGCGAGAATTTCTACGACCTCGTCGGGCACGGCGTACGAATGCGCGAGATTTTCGCGGTTCTCGAGAAGGTGGCTGCATCCGACCTGACCGTGCTCGTTCGGGGCGAAACCGGCACCGGCAAGGAGCTCGTCGCACGCGCCATTCACCGCGCGTCCAAACGTTCACAGCGCCCGCTCATCGTTCAAGACTGCAGCGCGATCCCTGCGAATCTCATCGAAAGCATCCTGTTCGGGCACGAACGTGGCTCGTTCACCGGCGCCGCGGACCGGAAGCAAGGGTGCTTCGAAGTGGCCGACGGCGGCACGTTGTTCTTGGACGAGATCGGCGAGCTCGACCTCAGCCTTCAGCCGAAGCTGTTGCGCGTGCTCGAAACGCGAGAGGTGCAGCGTGTCGGTGGCACACGCATGATCCCCGTCGACGTGCGCATCGTTGTCGCGACGAACCGCGACCTCCGCAAAATGGTCAACGAAGGGACGTTTCGCGAAGACCTCTACTACCGCCTGAGCGTCGTTCAGGTCGACTTGCCCCCGCTCCGCGAGCGTCCTGAGGACGTCGCCGCGCTCGCGCACCAGTTTCTCGAGGAGTCGGCGAAGCGCGGCCACCATGGGGAGGACGCGCGCTTCACGATCACGCGCGATGCGATGACGAAGCTCCAGACCTACCCGTGGCCAGGCAACGTTCGCGAGCTCAAGAACACGATCGATCGCGCCGTCTCGCTCGCCGATGGAACCGAGCTTGGCATGCAAGACCTCTTGCCCGCATCGCAGAAAACGCCGCCGGTGTTCTTTCCGGGTGGCACCGCGGAGCAATTCGTCGACAACGAAATCCCGTTCAAGGACGCCAAACAGAAGGTCGTCGACGCATTCGAGGCGCAGTACCTCAAGGCCGTGCTCGACAAACACGGTGACAACATCAGCCGAAGCGCGCGCGCGGCAGGCCTCACCCGCTACCACCTCCGCGAGCTTGCCAAACGCTACGGTTTACGGGGCGAAATCAACGGCCCCGACGACGAAGATTGAGCCATTGAGCTCCCAGGCGCCTATCATGGAGGTCATGGGTGGGCTCGCGTTCGTGTTGGTCGCGGCGGTGGCGCTCGGTTGGTCGCAACCGGTCACGGCCGACATCGCCGCGGCGCAGACCGCGGCGCCGGCACCCAACTGGGCCAAGTCGATCGAAGTCATCGACGACGGCGCGCCCGTGATGCTCGGACCGGACAGTGAGTCGCGCCGCCGCGGCACGATTGGCGCCGGCACCCGGCTCGGTTTCACGCGTCGCGTGTTCGGGGAAGGTTGCTCAACCGGCGTCTGGTACCAAACGCGCGACGAGCTCTTCATCTGCGAAGCCCACGTCAGGCCGTCACCGGCGTTGCCTGGACCAAGAGTCGACGAGTTTGCTTCACCCGGCTCGCGCTTGCCTCAGCGCTACGCCTTCATCCGTTTCGACGGCACCCGCGCCTATGCACATCCAAGCGACTACTTCCGAAACGACTACATCGAAGCGCTCGGCAAGGGCTTCGGCATCGTCGTCACCGGCGAGCAGGTATACGAGGGCGTCGAGTTCGTCCGCACGCGCCGGCACCTGTGGGTCGAAAGCGGCTCGGTACACTTCGTCGACGGCAGCGCGTTCTCGGGCGTGAAGTTGGCGCCCGGCAAACCGATCGATGTGGCCTGGGTCTCACGCAGACCCGCCAAGGTGTACGAACGACCGCAAGGGCGCGTCGTCAGACGTTTGGATAGACACGCCGTGGTGCACATCGAAGCCACCAGGGGTGCCTGGAGCAAGCTCGTCGGGGGAGGGTGGATGAAGACCGCAGCCCTCGCCCGTGCAGAGCGCGTGGAGCCACCCGAAGGCGTCGGCCCTACCGATCGGTGGATCGACATTCACGTCGAACGACAAGTCCTCGTCGCCTACGAGGGAACCATCCCAATGTTCGCCACCTTGGTGTCCACCGGCAGGGACACCAAGCAATCCGAAACCCCGCTCGGCGTGTTCCAAATCTGGGTCAAGCTCGCCTACTCGGACATGGACGACATCGACCGCACCGACATCCCCAAAAACTATTCGATTCAAGACGTCCCTTGGGTCCAGTTCTTCACGAGCTCCTACGGCTTTCACGCCGCGTTCTGGCACAACGACTTCGGCCACCGCCGAAGCCACGGCTGCATCAACCTCTCCCCCAAAGACGCTCGCTATCTATTCACCTTCACGCAACCGATCCTCCCCCCGGGTTGGAACGCCATCCTCCCAATCCCCGAAGACCACCCCGCCACAATCCAAGTCCGATAAAAGGGGTCAGACCCCTTTTTCAAAGGGTTACTTCAGCAAGTGGGTGGTTCTCAGCGTTCGAGTGTTTCTTTCAGGTTCAAGAGAGAAGTCTTGAAGTCCCGGTCGTTGCGGCGAACCGTCAGATGCCCCGCTCCCGATCACGTTCCGAACCTCGATCATCCCCGTCATCCAATCCGGGATGGTCGCGGGCGCATTCACATAAGCGAAGACGTCGCTCACCGGAGCGTTGATTACGATACTGTTCTCATGCGACGCTATTCGGCCCGCCTCCTCCTGGCAGATCACTAGATCCCAAGACTGATCCCCCATCGCGTGCCCAGATGCAATTGGCCTGCGAAAGGTAAAGGGACCGACCCCTTTTTGAAGGGTTAATCCGTTGGCTCAGTTGCCAGCATCTCCTGGATGTTGGCCAGCGCGAAGTCGAGGGAACGCTTGTCGCGCCTCAGGACGAGCCGCTCCGCCAGCTTGCCCAACACGGGGATTGGGATGTGGTACTCGACCTCGAGCGTCAGCGTGGTGCCTTCCTCATGCGGTTCGAGCTTGAACGTCCAGACGCTGTTGATCGTTCCTATGGTCTGATGGACAGCAAGCTCGTTAGGCACATGCTCGATCACCGTGCTCTGCCCGTTGAGCAGGAGCCCCACATACTTGTAGGTCCAGCCGTACTGCTGCCCCGCCCCGGTCCCGATCACGTCCCGAATCTCCATCATGCTCGGGAGCCACTCGACCATCGTCGATGGGTCGTCCAGGTACGCGGAAACTCTATCCGCGGGAGCAGCGATCACGACGCTATTTTTCATGAACGGCAAGTCACCCACCTCCATTCTCGATCGTCGATAAACAATAGAACCAGCCCCTCCAACCCATGTCCAGATGCGATATTTGCCTCAAGCAGACAAGGGGACAGCCCCCTGTTTTCAAAGGGGTTAACACGCTAGGGCTGAGCACCGCGGACGAGCCCTGGCAAGAACCACAGCGGGTAGAGCAACAGGAACAGATTGGGCAGCCACCACGCTGGGTCAAAATCCGCGCGGAGCGTCCAGAAGGACACGGCCATCAGCCCGGAGCACGACGTGAGCACGAAGGACACGAGGGCGAGGTTGCGCCAGCCCAGTCCACGCTTCGCACGGCGCAACGCCGTCAGCCCCGTCGCGCTGATCGCAAGGTCGAGCGGCAAGAACGACCAATTCCACGCCGACAGAATCGGATTGTCGTAGTCCTTGAACAGGAGCTCGTCTGGAATGATGCCGGCGGCTCTAACGGTGGAGACGGTGTGTTTAGCGTCGACGAGGGCCCGCTCGCGGGGAGCCCGGGCCTCGGACCTGGCGCAGGGGGCGGCGGCGGCGGATCCGGTGGCACAATCTGGCTGCAGGCAGGCCACATCGCCAACGATGGTCTGATCTCGGCTCAGGGCGGAACCGGTGTCGGCGGCGGGCAGAGCAACATCGACCCGGTCGGTGGATTCGGCCGCATTCGCACCGACAAGGACACCCAGACCGACACCGGCACGATCCTACCCCGAAACCCGTTCAACGGCGGCCCCTGGTACGTCCCGGTCGAAGCTCCGCCAATCTCGGCCACAGTGGCCGAGATTCCACTTCAGGTCCCTAACCTCTCGCAGCAAGAGCTATCCCATCCCGAGCGGCAGCTCCCCGGCCGAGACAACAACCAACGTATCAAACTTGGTGAGGCCGCACGGCCGGTGCTTTTTCGGGTGGTTTTGGGGGCGTCGTGTTCCCGGAGTACACGTTGGTGACTGGAGTCGTCGTTCTTAGTCGGAGTTGCTCGTGGTCGCAAAGCTAACGCGTGTACGACAATCAACATTGATGTTCGCTGCGCCGCCTACGGCTGCACCTCAAACGCACCCACGTCGCTCAGAACTCCCAGTTGGACATAGCGACAGCACCCCCGATCGCAAGGCCCACTAGAGTAGCACCAAGGATGACGCCCACCGCGATGCCTACTTTCCTCCCAGTGCCTGCTCGTCTCCTACGTCGCTGGCTCTGCGCACTCTGGATCTCGTAATGCTCAATGGCTCTCTGACTGAGGGTGGCGATGTCAGGCACTTTAGCCTTTGGCGCAGAGGAGGACATAGGTTCCTCTAGGTTCGGCTCGGAGGACGCGCTTTCCTCGGCGTCTTGTGCACTCACGTTCAGAGGCGAAGCCGCCAGCGCCACCACAACCACAAAGCCGACTAAGTACCGCATGACGGCTAGTCGATGCATCAGCCGTGCCAGCGACAACGCTCGGTTTTGCTGTGGAAACGCGCGTGTCGGGGCGCAGCTGTTGCGTTTTGGGGGCGTGGGGGGCGCAGCGGGTGCGTGGTCGTCAATCGCATTTGCGATGAGCTGCCACCAACGCGTGCTTATGCTGCGCGACTCGAAAAAAACGAAGCGCAAATGCTGCACGGTCTTGGGTCGTTCAGCAAAAAGCCGAATCCTTCCATGACACCTGCCGAGTGAACCCGACGCACACTTTGCGCCCCGACAAAAGGAAAGAATTACGTATAGCGGCGCATACGATGACGACACACTTTATATGTGACCAGCCGGGTGGGCGCGCTCCAATGAGGGAGGTTGTC
>PVMK01125192.1_pt1 | contig 14177 bp, 29 predicted proteins | sample 1853481 | NCBI WGS metagenome assembly PVMK01 (sample SAMN08533507, study PRJNA380276) | Marine sediment metagenome, whole genome shotgun sequencing project. | reverse complement strand
TCGGCACTTGATGATTCACATCACAATCTAGATGATTCTATTTCTAAATTGGAGCAGGAACATGATCAGTTATTTCTAGATGGCAGAAAAGAAGCAGACAAGATTGAAAAACAGATTGTTGGTAGTGCCGATCTTGAGAGTCAGAAATAAGCAACTAACCTCGGTACTCGAAGATGCAGTTGACAAAGTCTTTTCTAAAGCACTAGACCAAATTTCAAATGTTGATCGAAGTGGTGATTATTCAAATTTAATAAAGTCATTGTTGAAAGAATCAACTCAAATTTTAGGTACTAACGAAATTACAGTTTTTACAAATGCTAAAGATAAAGATGTAGTACAATCAGCACTATCTCAATTTTCAGGAGCTGAATTATCATCTGACACAATTGATTGTTTTGGTGGAATTATAGCAAAGTCAAAAGATGGTACAATGAAATTTGATAATACCCTTGATGCAAGAATTGAACGCTTGAAGCCTTTAATAAGGAAAGAAATTGCATCCACATTCGGAGTGGGAAGTTAAGAAATGGCAGCTCAAGGTAAAATTGTTTGGGTAAGCGGTCCAGCAGTTAGAGCTGATGGAATGTCTGAAGCAAAGATGTATGAAACTGTATCTGTTGGTAATTCAAAATTAATTGGTGAAGTAATTAGATTAACTGGCGATGTTGCATTTATTCAAGTTTATGAATCAACTAGTGGATTAAAACCAGGTGAGCCTGTAGTTGGTACTGGAAATCCCCTTAGTGTATTATTAGGCCCAGGTATTATTGGACAAATTTATGATGGAATTCAAAGACCACTAAAAGAATTATCAAAAGCTTCTGGTTCATTCATTGGAAGGGGAATTACAACAACCCCTGTTGATATGACTAAAAAATGGCACTTTGTCCCAACTGTAAGTAATGGCGATGAAGTTTCAGCAGGAAATATTATTGGAACTGTTAAAGAATCTGAACTTATCGATCATTCCATAATGATTCCACCAGATCATAAAGGTGGAAAAATTTCAAACTTGGTAGCAGAAGGAGATTATGATTTAGAAACTGTAATGGCAACAACTGAAAAAGATGGTCAAACTATTGAACTAAAAATGTATCACAAGTGGCCTGTAAGAAAACCACGTCCATACAAAAAGAGACACGATCCAACTATACCACTATTAACTGGACAACGTGTTATTGACACATTCTTCCCAATCGCAAAAGGCGGTACTGGTTCAATTCCTGGAGCATTTGGAACAGGTAAGACTGTTACATTACACCAAATTGCAAAGTGGGCTGATTCTCAAGTTGTTGTTTACATTGGTTGTGGTGAAAGAGGAAATGAAATGACTGAAGTTTTAGTTGAATTTCCACATCTTAAAGATCCACGTTCTGGAAAACCATTAATGGATAGAACTGTCCTTGTTGCAAATACTAGTAACATGCCAGTAGCAGCAAGAGAAGCAAGTATCTACACTGGTGTAACAATTGCAGAATATTATAGAGATATGGGTAAAGATGTTGTACTTGTAGCAGATTCTACAAGTAGATGGGCTGAATCACTCCGAGAAATGAGTGGAAGATTAGAAGAAATGCCTGCAGAAGACGGTTATCCATCATATCTTGCATCAAGATTAGCAGAATTTTATGAAAGAGCAGGCCGTGTCCAAGCACTAGGAAGTCCAGATCGTAATGGATCTGTTACTTTGATTGGTGCTGTATCACCATCAGGTGGTGACTTTACAGAACCAGTTACAACTCATACCATGAGATTTATCAAAACTTTCTGGGCTTTAGATGCAAAACTTGCATACTCTAGACACTATCCATCAATTAATTGGATGAACAGTTATTCTGGTTATCTTGCAGATGTTGCAAAATGGTGGAGTAAAAATATTAGTGAAGATTGGTTAGATGTAAGAAGTCAAGCATATGCAATCTTACAAAGAGAAGATACACTAAAAGAAATTGTTAGACTCTTAGGTCCTGAAGCATTACCTGATGAAGAAAAAATAATTCTTGAAGTTGCAAGAATGATAAAGATTGGTCTCTTACAACAAAACTCATTTGATGATGTTGATACTTTTTGTAGTCCAGAAAAACAATTCAAATTAATGAAATTATTAGTTGACTTTTACAACAAGGGTCAACAAGCAATTAAAGAAGGTGCATCCTTAGCTGATATTCGTGCATTGCCTATCATTACTTTACTTCTTAAAGCAAGAATGGATGTTAAAGATGATGAGATGTCAAAACTTGATAAACTTGATGCAGATATGCAAGAACAATTCAAATCAATTACAGGAGTGAAAGTTACAAATTGACAGCAGAAGGCGGAGTTCAATACAGTAAGATTGCAGAAATCAAAGGCCCTCTAGTAGTTGTTGATGATGTTGATAGTGCAGCATTTGATGAACTTGTTGAAATTGAAACTAATGAAGGCGAAAGAAGATTAGGAAAAGTTCTAGAAGTCGGAAACGGCAAAGCAGTCGTTCAAGTTTTTGAGGGTACATCTGGATTATCTATCGCTGGAACTAATGCAAAGTTTGTAGGTAAAGTTATGGAAATGCCAGTATCAAAAGAGGTACTTGGTAGAGTATTTGATGGATTAGGAAGACCAAAAGATGGACTACCAGATCCAATTGCTGATAAATTTGTAGACATTAATGGTGAACCAATGAATCCCGAACAACGTGAATATCCAAAAGATTTCATTCAAACCGGTGTATCTGTAATTGATGGATTGATGACTCTAATTAGAGGACAAAAACTTCCAATCTTTTCTGGCTCTGGAATGTCTCACAATCTTTTGGCAGCACAAATTGCAAGACAAGCAAGTGTTGTTGGAAAACAAGATGACTTTGCTGTAGTATTTGTAGCAATCGGTGTGCAATACAGTGAAGCAGAATATTTCAGAAGAAGTCTTGAAGAATCTGGTGCACTAAAAAGAAGTGTTCTATTCCTTAACACAGCAGATGATCCTGCAATTGAAAGAATTATCACTCCACGTGTGGCTTTAACTGTCGCTGAATATTTGGCATTTGATTTAGGAATGCACGTTCTAGTTATAATGACTGACATGACAAACTATGCAGAAGCATTAAGAGAAATTAGTGCAGCAAGAGAAGAAGTTCCTGGAAGAAAGGGATATCCTGGTTATCTTTACACTGACCTTTCAACAATTTATGAAAGAGCAGGAAAACTACAGGGAAGAAAAGGAAGTGTTACACAAGTTCCAATTTTATCAATGCCATCTGATGATATTACTCACCCAATTCCTGACCTTACTGGTTACATTACAGAAGGACAAATTGTAGTTGGTAGAGATTTGTTTAGACAAGGAGTTTATCCACCAATCAATATTTTGTCGAGTCTTAGTAGATTGATGAAAGACGGAATTGGTGAAGGAAGTACTAGAGCAGATCATAGTGAAGTTTCAAATCAGGTTTATGATGCATATTCTAGAGCACAAGAAGTAAGAGCATTAGCAGGTATTGTAGGTAAAGCCGGATTAACTGAAATTGATTTGAAATACATGGAAGTTGGTGATATTTTCGAAAAAGAATTCCTTACACAAGCAACTGATGAGAATAGAACCATTGAGGAAACACTTGCTCTAATGTGGAAGATTGTTTCTAAATTACCAAAGAATGAGATTACTAAAATCAAAGACAAATACGTAGACCAATACTATAAGGGCGAGTAATAAAATGTCATTTGGACAAAATGTTTCCGCAACAAAAATTGAACTTTTAAAATATAAAAAATCTACTCAGGTTGCCACTATGGTTCAGAAAATTCTAGATGATAAACGTAAAGTCCTTTTACAAAATATTGAGCAGATGATTGAGGAAGCATCTAAAGCAAGAGGTGGAATTTGGGATCCTTTACAAGATATCTACAAGGCAGTTAATGAAGCATATCTGGCTTTGGGAACTGGTACTGTTGATTCTGTTGCAGAATCTACTCCACCTGTAATGTAGAAGCCTCAGAAGTTCAAGTAGGTGGAGTTGTGATGTAAACATTCCAGCTATCTACACAGTTACAGAAAAGATAGCAAATCTATGGCGTTATGGATCTGCAGATACAAACTGTTGACTCGATAGAGCTGCAGAACAACACCACCAGTAATGACGTCCAGAGGTTAGTACCCGCAGCAGTAGATGATGTATTCCATTTTTAGCCTGCACAAAGCACGTGAAAAGACACAGAAAAGTGATACAAAATCTATGCCTTATGGATTTGCAGATACAAACTCTTCAATAGATAGAGCTGCAAAACAAATCAAAGAACTACTTCCAAAAATTTGTAAAGCAGCAGAATATGAAAATTCCATTTTTAGTCTTGCAAAAGCACTTGAAAAGACACAAAAATTGTTAAATGCTCTTGAAAATGTCATAATTCCACAATATCAGCATAACATTAGATTTATCGCTCAAGCTCTTGAAGAAAAAGAAAGAGAAGAATTCGCAAAGTTAAAAAAAGTCAAAGCAAAGATGGAAAGTAGAAAATAATGGCAAAAGAAGAAATAAAAAAATTAGTTGAAAATTCTAAAAAGGTATTAGATACTGATCATGATAATTTCATAAAATCCATTCAAGACGATCTAACATCTTTCAAAAAGAAAACACTAGATCGAATTTGAGTCAATTTATCCATCATGATTTAAATATGGACCTAATGGAGCCAAAACGTAAATGAAAACTATCGTCTTATTACTTTTGGCAGCAGCAGCAATTTCAATTCTAGGATCTACTGGAATTGCTTTTGCTCAAGAAGAAGGTGCATCTGATGGCAGTTCTATGAAACTCCTAGGTGCTGGCTTAGCATTTGGTCTTGCAGCCGGTGGAGCAGGAATAGGTCTTGGTCAAGTAGGTGCAGCCGGTCTTGCAGTCATTAGTGAGAATCCAGCTTTACAATCTAAGGTATTCATCTTCGTAGGTATGGTCGAGTCAATCGCAATCTATGGTATAGTTATGATGTTTATCATCTTAGGACAATAATCCTAACAACATATTTTTCAAATTTTTAAATTTTTTAATTAATTGTATTTTAATTGATTAACATCTAATACTCTTGCACAATATCTACACTTGAGAACTCTTCCCTCTTTGTCAATTACATCCATCACTGATTCAATATGCTCTGTACTGTTTGTGATACAATCAGGATTTGAACATCTAAAAATTCGATCAATTTCATTTGGTAATGACACTCTTCTCTTCTCAACAAGCTTGTAATTTTTTATCATATTGATAGTTGCCTTTGGAGCAATTACTGCAAGCTTGTTTGTATCATCATCTTTTAGAAATTTATTTTCTACCTTAATGATGTCCTTTTTTCTTGAAATTTACCACTAGGAACATTCAAGGCTATTGTGATTAAACTGCCATCTCCACCATCAATTCTTAATGCATTAAGAACCTGAAGACCTTTACCTTCATCAATATGGTCAATTACAGTACCTTCCTTGATTCGTCGAACCAATAGGTCGGACTGTTCCATCAGAATACTTTGTATAGTCACCTGTATATATTATTGAAAGAATGAACGAGTTCTATCAAAAAGATATTCTTTCAATTAAGGACCTTCCCTAAAGAACAACTTGAAAAAATCTTTACCTCAACTGACAAAATTATGCAACTAGACCCTTCTGATAGAAGAGAGATTTGTAAAGGAAAGACATTAGGGTACTTTGTTTTATGAGCCAAGTACTAGAACTCGTCTCAGTTTTGATGCAGCAATGGCATCTATTGGTGGAAACTCATTGGGAATTTCTGATATTTCATCTTCATCAACTCAAAAAGGAGAAAGTCTTGCAGACACTGTAAAAATAATGTCAATTTACTCTGATGTTCTTGTTTTACGACACACTATGGATGGTTCAAGCAGATTTGCAGCTGAAGTTTCAGAAAAACCTGTAATCAATGCAGGTAGTGGTACAGAAGAACATCCAACACAAGCAATTCAAGATTTGTTTACGATTAAAAAAGAAAAGAAAAAGATTGATGGTCTAAAGATTGGGATTGTAGGTGATCTAAAGTATGGTACGAACTGTTTATTCTTTATTGCATGGACTTGGAAACTATGATGTTGATGTTCGTTTAATTTCTCCAGAATCTCTTAGAATAAGATCTGATTCTATCTATGAAATAAAAAAGAAATTGAATTTTACTGAATCTACAAATCTTGATGATCATATTGACGAACTTGATGTTCTTTATGTAACAAGAATTCAAAAAGAAAGATTCCCTGATGAAGAAGAATATCTTAAAGTCAAAGGAAGTTATGTTGTAGGATTGGATTTGTTAAAGCAAATGAAAGATGATTGTATTATTTTACATCCTCTTCCAAGAATTGATGAAATTTCACCAGATATTGATAATACAAAAAATGCCAAATATTTTGAACAAGCAGAATATGGAAAACATACACGTGCAGCTCTATTGGGTTTGATACTCAATGAGAATGGATTTTAATTTTTTTAGAATATACGTATCCAATATATCTAAAGACATTCTAACATGATTAGTTGTCTGAAACAAAAATTATTCCAATATTTCCTTTAGATTTAGTTTTATTTCCTAGACAAGAACTTCCACTTCGAATCTTTGAGCCTCGTTACAAGCAATTAGTTGATGATTGTATGTTAGGTGATAGACAGTTTGGTGTATGTTTGCTTGATGAAAATAATTCTGTAAATGGATGGAATTCACCTAAATTAGTAGGAACAATTGCCAAAATCATAAAGTGTACAGATGTTGAACTTGATGGATTACAACTAAACATTGAGACTATAGGCCGAAATTCATTTAAAATTAAAAAAATTATTTCACCTCTAATTCCTCAACCTACAAACTATGATCCTCTTTCAGTAGAGGGACATCAAGAAATATCTGAAATGCATGAGAAAGTTGGAACTGAAGAGAAAATGTACATTCAAGCTGAAGTTGAAATGATTCCAGAAATTGATGAGAATATTTCACTAGACAGTGGCAAAAATTAGTTGAATTATGGAAACAGAAAACTGTTACACAAGCATTACCACAAGTTGTTGAACCACACGCATTAGATCATGTTTTAGAACAATACTATCTTACTACTGACACACCCACAATTGATTACATCTATTCATTATCTGCACTTGGTGCAAAAGATCCAAATGAATTACAACCAATTTTAGAGGCAAGAAACATGACTGATTTAATTCATAAAGTTGAAGAATTGCTGACAGTAAAATAACCCCTATATTATGAAAAAAATGTTGTCTCTAACAAAATTTGGAATATTTGCAATAATTGCTTGTTTATTGTTTCCAGCAAGCAGTGTTTATGGACATGGTTTTGGAATTGACAAAATTTCTTCAGTAGATGTCCAAGGGTAAGGAAACTCTCAATTTTAGTTGAGATGCCAATGTATTTTGAAAATGATCAAGAACAAATTACAATTACTGTAATTGACAAAGGAGAGAGAGAAAATGCCAAAAAATGTTACACTTCTAATTGGTTTGTTTCATGACAATGAAATGATTTTTAGAAACTATTTCTTTGCAGAAGATGGAATTTTATCAATCAAAGTAATACCAACTCAAGAAGGAAAAGTTACCATCCATGGTGAACAAGATTCTTTACTTGGTGCATGGCATGGAACTGAATCTAATCCTATAGAAATTACAGGGCCAATGTTTAATTCAGGTGGTTTGTATAATTTTGAGATTGAAGTAAGAACCATTGATGAACCAACTAACATCATAGAGGATTCTGGTATCTATAATGCAGATTTGAGTATTATTGAGACTACTCTCTTATCCTCAAAAAGATGCAGAAAACAATGATGTAGAATTTCGTTTAAAGTCATATTTTGATAAAATTTCTAATTTTGAGTATGATTCTGAGGCTAAACAAGTAACATTTGAGATGCCATTTGACTGGAGCGAAAAACAAATGTCTCATGTATCTGTAGTTCATGTAGAAGTTCACTTTTCCAAAAGATTTTGCTGAATTTTTAGCTCCTAGTTATTAGGGTTATGCAAATGGAATTGAATTATTCAAATCTTCAGTAACAATTGATGATTATACAGAAGAAGATGAAAGAATAGTTCATTTTGTTTTATTAAAAGATCATTTAAGATTTTTGAAAAATGAAATGAAAAAATTAGATGAACCATTACCTGATAAATATTGTATTTACTTTCTACTGGAGAAAAAATTGAGTTACCTTTAGTTGCATATACAAAAAGTGAGGACTTTAAATTAAATCTTGCATGGGATCCTATAGAGATAGAACCCAGGAATAGCAACAAACTTTGTTTTTACTATACGAGATGGACAAACTGATGAACCCTAAGAAATTCTGATTATACTTTTGTAATTATTCAAAATGGAAAAGAGATTCATCGTACATCAGGATAGCACAAATTGGTGGTGATTTTGAAAAATTCACATTTGCAGAAGATCAGACAGGTCCTATGATAATAAAATTTGAAAACATTCGAAATACTGGACAAGAAACTGAGTTTGGAATTGTTGTAGCACCTGAATTTGGAACTGTTACATTGATTATTTTAGTAACTTCAATAATTGGTATGATTTTTGTTACTAGAGAAATTCATTTAGATTTAGTATCTAAAGTGCAACAAGCTTTACAGTATCCATGTTTCTGTTTGTCTGAAAATCTTTTGTCATTGTAGAGACTTTTTCTGCATCACCATTCATAACAAAGAGCTCCATGCATTTTTCTTTCTCAATCTTACTATGAAGATGTGTTGATAATTAGATCCTCAAAGTTATGAGTAATTCCTGAAACAACATGATCAAATTCATCATTATGAACAACCAAAAGAATGGCATGAATATCTCCAGACAAATCGACTTTTTGTTTTTCTTCTGAAACAAATGATCTAATTCCTGCTCTGATGGCTTCAGATCTACCTGAAAATCCCATAGATGATTGTAGTTTGTCTAATTCTGAGAGAATTTCATCATTTAATGAGATTGAAACTATTGGCATATGCCTAATGTTATTAATTATCTTATAAGTTTAGCAATTAATGTTATTAAGATTTTATAGATTTATTAATAATTATTATTGAGTTTGCAACGTGAATATACAAATCAAGATTGCAATAATTGCAATAGTAATAGTAATTCCCATTAAGCTCATTGCTGTTTATGGAACTAATTCAAATCAACAATTTACAAACAAATTGATAGTCAAAACTACAAGTTATTCATCATTTTATACACTTCACGAATTTTCACAAAATGTTGGGACAAGAAAAAGTTGATGTAACTTTACTTGTTCCTGATGGAGTTGAACCTCATGATTGGGGACCAACCATTAAAGATGTACAAAGAATACAAAATTCTGATTTAATAATTATCAATGGAATAGGTTTTGAAAATTGGGTTGATAATCTAGATGAAACTGATTACCAAGGAGTGATAGTTGATACTAGTGATGAAATTTTAGATAAGAATCTTAGTCAAGAACATATATTCTGGAGATCCACATATTTGGTTAAATCCCTGTTTATGCAAAAACACAAGTACAAAATATTGCAAATGCTTTTTCTAATTCAGATCCTGAAAATCAAGAATATTATCAATCAAACGCAGCAAAATACATTGAAGAATTAGATCTACTTGATTCAAAAATTCGTAATGAATTATCTAATTGTAATCATGATTTTGTAGCTTTTCATGATGCATTTTCATATTTTGCAGATGAATATAATCTAAATCAACATACAATTATTTCGTCAAACGATCCCACATGGAGAAGCCACAGCAAAAACATTAGAGAAATGTAATTTCTACAGCCAAAGAATTAAACATTAAAGTTATTTTTAGTGAAGAGAATGTTAATCCTAGAACATCTGAAATAATTGCAAATGAAATAGATGGCAAAGTTCTAGTTTTATCTCCACTAGAAGTTTCGTCTGATGGAACTTACATTTCCAAAATGATTGAAAATCTTAACAATCTAAAAGAGGCATTATGTTGAAAGTAGTTGAAATTAACAATCTAACGGTTCAATATCCAGATGTTAAAGCTCTTGATGATGTGAGTTTTGTGATAAATCAGGGAGATTTTCTAGGCATAATAGGTCCCTAATGGTGCTGGAAAATCCACACTTTTTGATTCAATGCTAGGACTTAACACAAAGTACCAAGGAACTATCAAATTTTTTGGTAAAGGATATTAGAAAATCAAAAAATTATCTTAAAGAAATTGGGTATGTACCACAAAAACCAATCTTTGAAAAAAATTTTCCAGTTACAGTCAATGATGTTGTAAGAATGGGTTTAAGAAATGAATCTGATGAAAATAAAATTGATGAAATTTTACAACAATTATGGATACACGAACTAAGCAACAGAAGAATTGGTGAGTTATCTGGAGGACAACAACAACGAGTCTTTATTGCAAAAGCTTTGGTAAATAATCCAAAAATTTTGATTCTAGATGAACCTGTAACAGGAATTGATCAACAAAGCATTGAATTGTTTTACAGTATACTTCGTGAATTAAATTCTAAACAAAAAATTACTATTGTCTGGTCTTCTCATGATTTAGACGCAGTTAATCAACTAGCAAATCATGTAGCGTGTCTAAATAGAACATTATTTTTCCATGGTGAAGTCTGAAAAATTCTTTTCTGATGATGAACTTGATTAAAGCAATATTCTGAGGCCTCGATGCAAGAACACATGCATCATCATTAATCATGTCTCTAGAAATTCTAACTTACAGTTTTATGCATAGAGCATTAATTTCTGGAATTGCAATTGCAATTCTTTGTTCAGTTATTGGATTGTTTTTGGTTTTGAGACGTTATTCATTATTTGGTGATGCAATTGCACATTCATCATTTGGTGGAATTGCATTAGGTTTGTTAGTGGTGTCTATCCATTATGGACAGCTTATGGTGTTTCAATAGTTAGTGCGCTAATAATTACAAAAATCAAAGACAGATACAACATATCTGGTGATGCATCAATTGCAGTACTTTTATCATCAGGAATAGCAGTTGGGCTCGTAATTATTGGATTTTCAGGAGGTTTTACGATTGATATCTTTAGTTTTCTCTTTGGAAGTATTCTTCTTGTTAGTGTAGATGATACTATTCTAATCTTATCATTAACTGGAGTAATTCTAATTGTAATTTTATTACTATATCGACAAATTCTCTATTCTACATTTAATGAAGAACAGGCAAAAGTTAGCGGAATTCCTGTAGAAAAAATAAACTATTTGATTGTGTTTATGGCAGGAATTACTGTAGTTACATCAATTCAGCTTGTTGGTGTTTTGTTAATTTCCGCCTTGTTTGTAATTCCTAATGTAACTGCAATTATGTATGGTAAAGGTTTCAAACAAACAGCAATAATTTCAATGAGTTTTTCTGTTTTCTCTGTAGTAGCAGGAATTCTAATCTCTTATGTTTTTGATATTACTCCTGCAGGAACTATTGTTTTGTTGTCAATTGGCTTCTTGCAGGAACTATGGTAATAAAATCTGCTGGATTATTATCTAAGAATTAATCAAAGAATTTAATCTTCTTTTATCTTGTATGCTTTTTACATAAAATAATGATGTTGCAATAATTCCTAATGCAATTAGTGGTGATGCAATCTCGTGTATATTTTAATTCAAAATTATTTGTTGTTTGTATTTGTGAAGCAATAACAGGAATTTCTGTAATCTTTATTGTTCCAATCTTGTTTGCTTGTTGTTCTACAAACCATACATTATCATTTCCATCTGATGTCATAAATTGAATGAATGATGTTTCAGTTGGAACTGGAATCTCAATCAAATTATTATTATCTGGATCATAAACTCCAATGTTATCTATGTATGTTGTGCAAACCAAATGTTTCCATATTTATCAAATGTCATTCCAAATGGTAATGCATCTTTATCAGGAACTGAAATTCTTTCAAATGTTTCTAAAACTGGGTCAAATTTGGTTATGGCTAAGCCTGTATGTTCTGCAATCCACAGATTTCCATCATCATCAAAAATCAAGGCTTCTGGAGCCTGTAATGGTTCACTTGAGATTTGAGTTATTTGGTTATCTTTTGGATCAATGAATCCTATCTTACCTGCACCAGTTGTAGAATACCAAATCATTCCCATCTTCATCAACTGCTAAAGCAAATGGTAGTGATTGTTTATCTGGCAGTACAATTTCTTCAAAATATCAAGTTCTGGTAAATATTTTAGAATTCTATCTTTGTTTACAATTGTAATCCAAATGTTTCCATCAAAATCTGCTTGAATGAATATTGGAGTATTTCTGAGATTACTGGATCTAGTTTTGGAATTGTTTTTGTTGTAATCTGTTTATTTTCAGGATCAAAGAATCCTATCTGATTTCTAGGAGTATCTGTAAACCAAATTCTTCCTTTGTTATCTTGTGTTAGAAATGTTGTAGTGAGCCCATCAAATGAATATGATGAAAATTCTTGTGTGTCAAGTGAAAATTGCCATAAACGAGGAGCTGATGGATCACTTATCCAAATAGAATTTTTTCCATCATATAATGGAAAAAGAGGCTTTGCATCTTCTGGTAATTCATATTCAATAATTTGAGTTTGGATGTTTGATAGTCTTGGTTTTACTAGTAAATTCATTATTTTTGATTCATTTGCATTTTCTGTTCTTTGAGCTTCAATTTCTATTTGCCATTCTCCAGAAAATCCAAATGTTAATTCTCCTTGAAATTCAATTGGATTATCTTCATTTTCTTTGATAATTTCATTGGAATTCAATTGCAGAAATATTCTTTGATGGATTTGATACTTTAACTTTAATTTGATTGGAATCATAAAGTGGTTTGTTATCAAAGTCACTTACTTTAACTAGAATTGTATTTGCTCCACTTGAAAATGGTGAAATTTCAATTTCAAATTTTGCATTTTCAGTAAATTCTATAGTCTTAAATCCAAAAATAATTTCTTGTGCATCAACTTTTTGTATTTCTCCTGCTGGTAATGTTCCATTTGTTAGTAATGCAACTACACCTAATAGTAAAATTCCCTAATACTGCATCAACTTTGAGTGATCTCTTTAGCTTTTTGTGAACAGTAATTTTTCCTGATTGAAGATTTTTTTCTGCATTCTTTTGTACTCTGAACTGAAAAAATCCTCCAAATCCAATCAATATTGCAGCAATTGCAATTTTTATAATAATTAATTGACCGTAAACTGATTCAGTAATTAGTCCTACATCACTTTCTAAGAACCACATAAGAGTTGGTCCTGTAATAATCACAACTCCTATTGCAATGATAAATGCAATTGAGAATCTTGGAATTAATACCAGACTCATCTTCTCTCGTTTTGATTCTTTTAATTGTGAAAATGTTGGTAGTAATGTGAAAACAAAATAGAATATTCCACCTATCCATACTGCTGTAACCAAATTATGTATGTAATCTAAAACAAGTGCTGGTGATTCTCCACTAGCTGCACCGTGTCCAATTAAGCTTGAAGTTCCAATTAGATGCAAGCATAGCTACAAGCATTGGAATTTGATTTTTCTTTGATAGAACTTTTTTTCTATCTAATCCAAACCAAATTCCTAGTAAAATTACTGTAATACTCATCCTAATTATCCACAGTGGTGCCAAAATCAGTCTGAATTGCATCTATTGGGAGAAACTTCTAATCTAATACTTTGAACTGCAATCATCAAAATATTTGAGATAAAAATTAAACTAGTCCAATTCCTGTAATTGACATGAATTTTCATGATGGAATGATTCTATCTTGTCTAATTCTTCTCTAATTAGCTGTTTGTTTTGTGTTCCCCAGATGATTAGAGATGCAATTACTGCTCCTAAAACTATAGTTTGACCTACAAGTCCAGGAAATCTTGCACCAGCTTCTGGGCAAAAATACAAGTTCTGATGGTCTTTCTATCTAACATAGAAGGATCAATTACAACATCTACCTACTGCAAACAAGAATGCATCTGGAACTAGATGTCCATCAACTTTAGAGAGAACTTTGGTTGATACAGTATAAACTCCATCTTCTAGTGGAAGAGTTGTAACAATAAGTGATAACTCTCCTTCATAGTAACTAGTGTCCTTGTTATCGATTTGATTTCCATTATTGTCAAGATACTTTAATTTCACTAAAGTCTATATCAACTGGTTCTGAAAAAAATACAATTACTTCTGTA
>PVMK01133111.1_pt1 | contig 14182 bp, 11 predicted proteins | sample 1853481 | NCBI WGS metagenome assembly PVMK01 (sample SAMN08533507, study PRJNA380276) | Marine sediment metagenome, whole genome shotgun sequencing project. | reverse complement strand
GATTCAACTTTAAGAGGAGAGGGTATACAGGGCGCAATTGACGTTATAAATGTTGATGGTTCGGATATAGTGCTAAAGGGAGGGACACTAAATACAGATTTTGGGAGTGTCTCATTTGATGGCAAATTAGACTTGGGGGAGATGCTGGCTGAGGGGGCAAATAACAAACTTGATATTAATTTCACAATTGATTCTTTGCAAGCTTCACGAGTTTTTGAAATGGTAGAAGAGAGCAGTGTGCTGGAAGAAGACGTGAGTTTAAAAGAACGAGCAAATTCAATTCTCGACGCAAACTTAAACGCCACATTTAATATAAGGGGAGATTGGAATAAGCGCCGCAGTTTACAAGCACAGCTTGATATAGCCAGTCTAAGCCTTACGGGTAGTGATGTAGGGGAAATAAGAGTAAGCGGTCCGCTACAGATAACGGACTCTAAAGTGGATTATGATCTAAATACAAGTTTTGTTAAAACGGACTTAGCTTTTTTACTAAAGGATGAACATTATAAGAGCAGCATTAATTCAAATTTTCAATTAAAAGGGTCTGTTCCGTTAGAAGGGGACTTTGTAGACGGCTTTGCAGGCTCCATACGAGGCGAGATTTTGCCCTCTACCCTATCCGGGCTCGATATAAAACGGGGGGAAGTTAAGGCTTCCTACAATGAGAGGGTACTCAAAATACAATCTCTTTCTGTTGACTCAGACGAGGTAACTCTTAAAGCATCCGGAAGTTTTAGCAATAAGGGGTCTAAAGGGATTAAATATAATGTTGATATCAGAGACCTTAGCGTATTGTCTAATTTTATAGACAATTTTGATGTTAAAGGGTTCCTTAAATTAAGTGGTACTTTAAAAGGTGATTTTACCAGGCCCAGAATAATTCTCAGTGCGAGAGGATCTGAGTTGACCGACGATAAAGGAAGTTTTCTAATTCAAGAGTTAGATATTTCTGGAGACAGCTTCTTTAGTTATCAGGATCCCAGGCTCCATGTTAAAGGAACTTTGAGGGGTGCTGAAATTAATGGCAAAAGGATTAAATCTGCGACTGTCCAAGCTGACAGCAAGGGTGAATTGATAGATGGAAGCCTTAATATTTTTGGGGCATTTAATACCAGATATAAAATGGATTTTAGGCTCACCGAGCTAAATGAAAATGAGACGAAGCTGGAAATAAGTAAAATCAACCTGAATTTTCAAAAAGAGGTTCTCAATAACAAGACCCCGGTACTCCTATCGGTTTTCAAAGATAAAATAAGCATAAGTTCTTTTAATCTCTATCATAAAGATAACTATATTATTGGAGCGGTTGATTTGGGTTTTGATGGCAGTCTCAATGGATCTTTAGAACTTAAGAAGTTAAACCTGGAGGATGTATCTCAGTTATTAAACCTTTTTTCCCCATTAAAAGGGCAGCTTACAGGAAATATAGATTTAGATACCTCTCTTAAATACCCGGATATAAAAACCAATATTAGTGCAAAGAACCTGGAGTTTATGAATTTTAAAAGTGATGAGCTTATTCTAAATCTTCTAGTTTCTAAAAGCGGTATAGATTTTAACCTCAATGTAACCGATAAGTCTCAAAAGATTCTTAGTGCATCTGGAAAAGCAAATATCGACCTTAGTTCTCCGGACCTATTGGATGCTTATAAGCAAGCAACTATTGATGTGAGTGTTAGGACCGACGGAATTGACATCAGTCCGCTTGCCGCATTTAATCCCGAGCTTGTGAAAATAGAAGGGAAGCTAAAGATTGATGTAAGTGCTTTCGGCACTGGAGAGAAACCCAATGTGGCAGGCAAAATTGAGGTCGAAGACGTTAAACTTGATTTGTATTCACTGCGTAATGAAGTAGAAATACCCCATGCTGTTATTGATTTGGATGGAGATTACGGGATTTTGCAGCCGGCAATTATAAATCCCGGACAGGGAGAGGGTATTTTTGGAGGAAAAATTGACCTCAGGGATTTGTCTTATACAGCCAAGGGTACGATGAAGGGGTTTCTAGTGAAATCATATCCTGATGATGTTACAGCAAACATCGATGGGGAGTTAGAGGTTAAGGGGCAGGGCTTTAAGGCATTTATAGATGGAAGCCTTACGGCAAAAAATGTAAAGGCTATAGTTCCCGAGAAGCCGGTAAAATACATTGAAAATATACAATTTGTTGATGATAGAAACATTCAGGCTGATGTATTTATCTTCACAGGTAAGGGCCCGGTTGACTATTTTATTGAACATATTGCCATGGATATTGATATTGATGTACCAACTAACTCCTGGGTTAAGGGAAGTGGAGCTAGTATTGAAGTGGAGGGGAAGCTCACAGTTAAGAAGAATTATGGAGAAATGTATGCTGTAGGTGGCAATATTGATGTAGTCAGGGGTGATTACCACTTTATGGGAAAACTCTTCAATATTGAAAGTGGTACTGTCAGTTTTCGAGGTAAAGAGGTTGTAGATCCCTTTTTGGATGTTACTGCTTTGTATGAAGTATCCAGTGTTCAAATCTTTATTAACATTACAGGTACTGCAGAGAAGCCCAAAATACAGCTTACAAGTGACCCGCCGCTCGATGAGAATGAGATTGTTTCTTATTTGGTATTTGGCACCTCATCGGAGAATCTTTCAACAGATTCCAGGATATCCTTTCAAGAAAAAGCCGGCGAAGTATTAGGTACTATGGCAGTGGGAGAAATTAGGGAAATGTTCGGAGAAGAGTTTGCTTTGGATGTGATAACGATAAAAGGCGGTCAAACCGGCTTCAAAGATACGCATGTTGAAGTAGGAAAGTATATTACTAAAGACTTGTATGTCGGCTATGAGCGCTTTTCCTATGAACGTTTTTATTATGAACGTTATTTCTTCAGCCCGGGACTCCCTTCCTCGACTGTAACGGCAAATAGGGCTGTTATAGAATACAGGCTTTTTGATTTCTTAACCGTGGAAAGTGATATAGGGGAAGAATCGGGAGCTGACCTCTTTTTCAACTTCGACTACTAATATCTCTTAAATATTAGTAGTAATACAATATCAATACTGTTATTTATTAATAAATCTTCTGATGCCGCGCACAGCTTGCATAATACGCTTTTCATTCTCTACAAGCGCAAATCTTAAATAGCCCTCCCCGTAATTCCCAAACCCTATTCCAGGTGACACAGCAACTTTAGCTTCCTCTATTAAGCGCTTTGAGAACTCAAGTGAGCCCATACTCTTAAATTCCTCGGGTATCTCTCCCCACACAAACATAGTACCTTTGGGCTTGGGGATCTCCCATCCTGCCCTGTTGAGCCCTTCCACAAGTCTGTCCCTTCTTAGCTTGTATAGGTTCCTAATCTCGTCCACGCACTCCTGAGGCCCGTTTAGGGCGGATATGGCAGCCACCTGAACCGGTGTGAATATTCCGTAATCCATATAGCTCTTTATTCGTTTTAGTGCCGATACAATTTTTTTGTTTCCTACCATAAATCCCACCCGCCAACCTGGCATATTATAAGTTTTAGATAGCGAGTAAAATTCGACCCCCACCTCTTTAGCCCCAGGGATCTGCAGAAAGCTGGGAGCCTTATATCCGTCATAGCAAAGCTCTGCATAAGCTAGATCATGAACCACTATAAGTCCCGATTCTTTCGCAAGCTCGTATATGCTTTTAAAGAAATCAATATCAACTACCTCAGTTGTAGGGTTGTTCGGGAAGGAAATCATAAGAACCTTTGGTTTAGGCCACAATTCCTTAACCACTTTTTTAATCGATTCTATCAGTTCTCTACCGCTAGAGAGTGGAACACTCTGAACATCGCCCCTTGAAATGATCACAGAATATATATGAATCGGGTAAGCAGGATTGGGCACTATCACCGTATCTCCTGGGGAGAGTATTGATAGCATTAGGTGAGAGATGCCCTCCTTTGATCCTATTGTAACCACAGCTTCAGTGTCAGGGTTGAGGTCAACATCGTACTTTCTTTTATACCAGTCGCATATAGCCACCCGTAATTTTGGGATTCCGGCAGAGGCTGAATACCGATGTGATCTTGGGTCGGAGGATGCTTCAACCAGCTTCTTAACTATGTGCTCTGGGGTTGGTTGATCCGGATTACCCATTCCCAGATCGATAATATCTTCCCCCTTTGATCTAGCTTTGGTTTTGAGTTCGTTAACTATATTAAAGACATAAGGGGGGAGCCGTCTTATAAGTGAGAATTCATCTGGTGAATGTGGCATCTAAGTTCCTTTTTTGTTTAGGGATAATATATTCTAATCCTTGACAATCTCAAGGATTATCAGCCAATATACTTCATTATATAGAAAATATGGGGCTGATGAATATCAAATCTATTGTACTTGTCTTAATTTTAAGTTTTTTCTTTCCATTATCAAGTGATTCTCTTGAGAATTCTCCTCAATATGGAAATGCTTCCTGGTACGGTGGTGAATTCCACGGCAGAAAAACAGCGAGTGGTGAGCGTTTTAACAAGCAGAGCTTTACCGGAGCCCATAGAGAACTACCCTTTGGAACAATTATCAGGGTTACGAATCTAAGAAACGGTAAAGAAGTTTATATTAGAGTGAATGACCGCGGCCCATTTGTAAAAGGACGGATAGTGGACCTTTCACATGCGGCGGCAAAGGCAATAGGTTTTAATAGAAGAGGAGTTATTAGAGTCAAGATTGAGGTTATCTCTTTGCCTGGTAGTTCAATTTCAAGCTGAATCTAATATCTTCGTGTTTTTTGGAAGATAGCGGGCGTGTGTTAAAATCCAAGGAATATGAATATTAGAGCGCTTCTCTTATTATTTCTCCTTCCCATTATTTTCTCCTGCGGGAAAAAAGGGATCGATACATACCCTGCTCATGAAGAACCCCCTTCATCCGGATATGTTATTGAAGGTTCCACGCAAATAGGTCTTGCTTCCTGGTATGGTCTTGAGGAACACAACAGATATGCCGCAAGCGGAGAGCGCTTCAGTAAGCATGCCTACACCGCTGCCCATAAAACCCTACCAATGGGTACTGTCGTAAGGGTGACAAATTTAGAGAATGGAAGAGATGTCATAGTTACTATAAATGACAGGGGGCCGTTCGTGGGCGACCGTATCATTGATCTCTCTCATGCACCAGCTAAATCAGTTGATATGATTCAAAGAGGGGTGGTTAAAGTAAAAGTCGAGATACTCTCAAGTCCGTCTACAAGAAGCTCTAACTATTTTGACCCTGAGTATACAGTTCAAGTAGCGGCATACCGCGACAATGCAAATGCGAATAGTGTAAAAAGGAAGCTCGATCTTGAATATAATAATGTCAGGGTTGAATCAATTAAGATTAAGGGAGACACTTATTACAGAGTCAGAGTGGGACGCTATACCAGTAAAGGCGACGCCAAAAAAGCAGCTTCTAAACTCAGAAAGAAGGGTTATCAGACAAGGGTCATTCTCGAGTAGTTAAATATTGACTCTAAGAGGGCACATAATATGAATCATTTTGTTAAATCACACGGACTTGGAAATGACTATTTTGTAATGGATCAGTCTCAAATATCATTTGAACTGACTCCTGAGGTTATACAGCTGCTCTGTCATAGAAATTACGGTATAGGTTCTGACGGCATACTTCTTTTAGTTCCGTCTGATAAAGCTGATTTCGGGCTCAGAATATTAAATCCTGACGGCAGTGAAGCCGAGAAGAGTGGAAACGGGCTTAGAATTTTTGCCAAATATTTATTTGAGCACGGACATACCGAAAAACAAGTATTTACAATCGATACCCTGGGTGGGGTAGTTACAGCTGAGCTTGAAATAGCTGAAGGCATAGTCCCTTTTGTAACAGTAGAAATGGGGCAAGCTACTTTTCAAAGTAATTTGATTCCTGTAGCCGGGGCGCAGAGGGAGGTAGTTGATGAAGAAATAAATGTAGACGGAGAACCTCTTAAAATTACAGCGGTTTCAGTTGGAAACCCTCACTGTGTGGTTTTTGTTGATGAGCTTGATGAAGGATATATCAGAATACTGGGTCCTTTGCTTGAGACTCATGAACTCTTTCCTAACCGTATCAACGTTCAGTTTGCAAAACTCCTCTCCAGAGAAAAAGTTCAAATTCTGATTTGGGAGCGCGGAGCTGGTTATACACTCGCCTCCGGGAGCAGTTCTTGTGCCGTAGCCTCGGCATGCGTGAAGAATGGCTTGACTGACGGTAACGTCACTGTTTCTATGCCGGGAGGTGAGCTCTATATTAATATCAGAGATGATTGGTCAATTAAAATGAGGGGAGCGGTGGAGGAAGTAGCAGAAGGCACCTTGAGCATAGACTTACTTAAAAGAATAGATATGATCACAAGCTAATGTTGGTTTGTGGTGTGACTCAAAGTAATGACCGGCTTTAATTATGGAAAAGTTATTAATATCAGCAAAGACAATTCTTCCTGTTTCCTCTGAACCCCTAAAGGATAGCGCGTTGGTTGTCTCAGGTGGAAAAATTGAAGACATAGGAAAGCCCTCGGCGCTCAGAAAGAAGTATAAAGGAATAAAGGAGCATAGTTTAGGGAACGGTGTTCTTCTTCCCGGATTTATTAATGCGCACACTCATCTTGAGCTTGGGTGGATCAAAAAAAGGATCGGCAACTTTAAGGGTTTTACCCCGTGGCTTCAGCAGATAATAAGGGCAAAAAAAGAAGGCGTTACAAATCAGGAAATAAAAGAGTCGGTTGCAGACGGAATTAAAGCGCAGATAGAGAGCGGTGTAACCACAGTTGGGGAAATATCCTCATATGGCGGCCTCGATATACCTATGTTAAAGGAATCGGGCCTTAGAACCATACTTTTTAGAGAGGTGGTCGATAGTAAAGAAGGTATGATTGATTTTGATACATTTGAAACATCTTCTATTTATGAAGAAAGGCTCTTTCCTCACGCCCCTTACTCATGCAGTCCGGAGTTACTAAAGAAAACACATAATTCTCATAGGAAAAGTAATAGACCCCTTGGTATTCATCTTGCTGAAAGTAAAGAAGAGATCGAATTTGTAAATAGAAAAGCAAATAGTATTGAGAATAAAATATTTCCACTGATAGATAAAAAATCCTTCAAACGTAAAAAGGCTAATACTCCCTTTGAATATTTAAGTAACCTGGGATTTTTTGCTCACAGCAAGATTACAACTGTCCATATGGTGCAGGTAGAACCTGATGAAGTTAAAGAGATCCAAAATTTGGACATAGGGATTGTTTTGTGCCCTAGAAGCAATTTATTTCTCCAAGTTGGTATTCCTCCACTTAAGGAATACGCAAAGCTTAAAAGAGTCGGTCTAGGCACAGATGGTCTGTCCAGTAACTACAACCTCGATTTCTTTGAAGAGCTTAGGGTTCTACATCTTCTCTTCTCACAAGCTTTAGGAAAAGAAGCTTCGTACGAGGCTATTTATTCCGCTACCCTTGGTGGGGCTAGAGCGCTATTTTTGGAAGATAAAATTGGAAGCATTGAAATAGGAAAAGAGGCCGATCTGATATTCCTTAACTCGAAAAACGAGTCCAACAATCCATATCTATCCGTCGTCTCTTCCACAAATAAGAATTTGGAACTTCTAATGGTTAGGGGAAATATCCTATATTCCAAAAAAACGATCTCTCCAAATAATTAGGATGCCTGCAAAATTAAGTAAAGTATTCATCTACGGAACCCTTCTCCAAGGCGAGCTCAGAAATCGTTTTATGAGCGGTTGCAAATTACTAAAGACTCTAGAAATCCACGGAACTATCTATGATACAATAAGAGGTTACCCGGCAGCGATATTTGATGAAGGGTCTGAGAATACGGTCTCAGGAGAGCTCTACCTTATGGGGAACCCGGACAAGAAAATAGCAGAGCTTGATGTAGTAGAGGGTGTGGATTCCGGGCTATTTAAAAGAGTGATTTTAAGACATAAAGGTGAGAGATTTATTTCTTATGAGACGGGTCCTCTATTAAGGGAATGCCTAAAAACTGTAAATCAGATTGAGACAGGAAGCTGGAGGAGACATTCGTCTCTTTGTTTCAATGATCCGCTTGGTTTCGCTATAAACTTTGAGGACACTCAGAAGTATCTATACAGAGGGTCTCTAACTCCTGATTCCCAAGGCTCTATCTATATAGCTGGAGATGTACCGCTACTTGTTACGGCCCCCCACGCCTGTGTTCATAAAAGAATGGGTAAGTTGAAACGCCAGGAGTTCTATACCGGTGCTCTATCCACTATGCTGCATTCCTTAACCGGTTGTCATGCCCTTTATACGAATAGGCTTATGGAAGTCGATCCGAACTATTACGATAATTCTCGGTTTAAGAACAAAATGAGTGAGATTGTAAGCCATCATAGCTTCAAATTTTTGGTTGATCTGCACGGCACCGGGCCTGAGAAGGAGTATGACATTTATCCCGGAGTAGGGGTCGATAAGGAATTTATAATAGGGCATGATAATTACCTGGATGAACTTGAACGCGCTGCGACGTTAAATGGAATATCTATAGGAGGGCTAGACGTATTCCCGGCTGCAAAGCAGATGACTGTAACTAAGTACGCGGCTAGAAAGTTGGGAATTCCCGCAATCCAGCTTGAAATTAATCGCAGATTAAGAGATCCTGAGAAGAGGCCGGATGATTTTATGAAGCTTGTTAAATTTTTAAGAGGATTTATCGAGAATCTATCCTATCTGCTCAGCTAGAACTTGTGCTATGTGTTTTGTTTTCTTATCAGAAAAATGTTCAATCTGATCTCTGCAGGAAACGCCCGATACAGCAATGACAGTATCAGAAGACGTCTTTCTAATAGCCGGTAACAATCTGTCTTCAGCGATAGTTCGAGACACTTCGTAATGCTCGCTTTCATAACCAAAACTCCCCGCCATTCCGCAGCAGCCTGCTCCGCTTTCCGTCACCTTACATCCGGAAAGGGACAGCATCTCAACCGCCGAATTATTTCCAAATGACGATCTTTGATGGCAGTGTCCATGATAAAAAACGTCAGGTCCTCCCTGTTTCCAGTTAATCTTGAGCTCGCTGGCTTTATTTAGTTTCATCAAAAATTCATCAAGGACATATGAGTTTTTAGAAAGAATTCTGGCATCTTCATTTTGAGGTAGTAGGTCCAAATATTCGTCTCTAAAAGTGAGAATGCAGCTAGGCTCAGTTCCCACTACAGCAGTCCCTTCTTTAACATACGGCGCTAGGAGCGATACATTTTTTAACGCCCTTTCCCTAGCCGGCTCAATCATCCCTTTGCTTAACATCGGACGCCCACAGCATACCCTATTTGCAACAATAATTACATCTAATCCTGCAGCTTCAAGAAGTTGTACTGCAGCCTTGCCAATCTCGGGGTGATAATATGTAGCCCATGTATCGTGAAAGTAAACAACTTCGTTATCTGTATCTTTGTTGACGGCTTGGGCTCTATTGTTAAACCAGTATGTGAAGTTATCTGTTGAGAGTCTTGGTAGCGATCTTTTGGTATGAATACCTATTTTTGATAGAATTTGTTTAGAAAAAGAGTTGTTTATTGCAAAGTTTGATATTGAAGAAATGGCTGATGTATATCGGCTCATCTCATGCACATAACCAAATAATCGGTCTCGAATCGAAAATCCATGCTTAGCATGAAAATGGGCCAGAAATTCCAGCTTCATTTTAGCCGCGTCAACGCTTGAAGGGCACTCGCTTTTACATGCCTTACATAAAAGACAAAGATCGAAAACCTCATACATCTCCTGACTAGTCATCGCATCTGGTGGCAATGTTCCCGATACAATTGCTCTGAGAATATTAGCACGGGCTCTCGTCGTATCAATTTCATTTTTTGTGGCCATATAAGACGGACACATAATGCCTTCGTCGAGTTTTCGACACACTCCCTGTCCGCTGCACATCTCTACAGCTCCTGTAAATCCATTGTCAGAAGACCAGTCCAAATATGTTTTTATACTCTGTGGTTTATATGATTTCCCAAAACGTAAATTGTCCTCGGGTGAAGGTGCATCTACAACCTTTCCGGGATTGAAAATTCCCTCAGGATCAAAAGCGGCTTTAAGTTCTTTCATAGCTCCATAAAGTTCTTTTCCAAAGAGCTGTTCATTTAGGTAGCTTCTTTGAAGTCCGTCCCCGTGCTCACCACTCATAACTCCGCCATACTTTAGCGCAAGTTTGAATGTCTCCTCACTTAATTCATTCATTATAGTGATCCCGCGTTGGGACTTTAAATTGACCAGAGGTCTGATATGTAGGCAGCCTGCGCTTGCGTGTCCATAGAATCCCGCGTTAGTCCCAAGGCGTTTAATTAGATTTGCTATATCAGCTACATAGCTTGGAAGTTGGTCAACGGGTACAGAGGTATCTTCAATACATGGAATGGGTTTGAGTTCGCCCCTTTTACTCATTAGCAGCCCAAGCCCGGCTCTCCTAACTTTCCAGACATTATTTTGAGATTCCTTCGAAAGAGCATAGCTTGTAGGACAGTCCATATTTTTACTTTTTAGAAACGAAGTCAGGTTCCTGACTTTTTTCTCTGCTTCTGATTGGGTTTTTCCGTAAAATTCCACCACCAAAATAGCCTCAGGATCTCCACTTATGAATGTTAGCATCTTCGAGAAAGAAGGGTTTGCTCTTGTAAGGTCTATTAAATATTTATCGATAAGCTCTACTGCCGAAGGGTTCGTATCTAATATTGTCGGTACCGCTTCCATGGCGCTGACCATAGTATCGAACTGGAGAATCGCTAGTCCCGTGAATGCAGGCCTGGGAACTAATTTGAGCGTGAACTCTGTTGCCAGACCCAGAGTGCCTTCTGCGCCCGCCAATAGCTTTGCCGGATTAAAGGGCTTTTCGATGAGATAGTTAAGGCTATAGCCCGAAGCCCTTCTCCAATGTCGAGGGAAATCATTTTTAATAATCTCTGAATATTTTTCTCTCCGTTGGTTAAGTTTTTGGTAGAGGTCATCCCATTACTGATTTCGCGTGTAAGTTCTATGGCTTTCCCTTTGTTGAGAAGTAATTGGCAGTCATCTACATTGTCCCCGGTCATTCCGTATAGAATCGAATGCGCTCCCGTTGCGTTATTCCCTACTACTCCGCCAATTGTTGCTATCCTGGCTGAGGCAGGGTCGGGGCCGAACATAAGTCCGTGCTTTTGTAACGCTCGATTGAGCTGCTCCAGAAACATTCCGGACTGGACGCGTACTGTTTTTTCCTCGGTATTAACTTCTAAAATTTGATTTATATATTTCGAGAGATCGACAATTAGAGCGTGGCCTACAGCTTGGCCAGCGAGACTCGATCCGCTTCCCCTGGGTAGGATTGCCACCCCGTAGGCGGATGCGATCTCAAGAGTTTTCGAGACGTCTTCAACATTTTTGGGTATGACGACCCCTATTGGCTCAATCTGATAATTGCTAGCATCGGTGCTATATAGAGTTTTACTTATTTGGTCGAAACGCACTTCACCGCTTAATTTGTTCTCCAGCGAATCTTTCAGATCGAGGTAAAGGGAGTCTTTGTGAATTTCCGTCATTTGATGATTAATTATAACTTGTGATCCATGACCTAATCCACTTTAGATATAGGAATTAGATTTTCATTCTCTATACTAAACTCTACGATTACATATCTGAAAGTACTATCATGAGCTACGTATGGCAGTTTTTAAAGCGTTGTGTAGAATGGGGAGGTTTGTATCAGGATATACAAAGAAGGTATCTCAAATGCGGCATCACTCCCTTACCCTTTTCCGTCATTCTGAACTTGTTTCAGAATCTCATCTTTTATCTCCCCCTTAGAAAAAGGGGAACGGTTGCAAGCAAGCGCGCAATCGGTCGTTGTTGCATAAAACCTCTCTATCTGTTACCTGGGAGAGCAAGCTTACTATTACCAAATCAAAGCAGGATTTATATGTTTATTTTTCCTGCATCCTGAATCTTGCATCCTGTATCGTGCAATCTGACTTCCTTTTCTATTCATTACTCCAATTTAAACCTGTTTTAGGCAAGGACATTTGGCGGTTTAATTAGCTTGTAATCTTCAAGAAATTCATTCGGCGTCTTGCCGCCCAATCCGCAATGCTCTAGATTGTTGTAGTAAGTATTCCATACTCGAATCTTCCTCTCAAGATCTCGTGGATTTTTGAAAGTGTTCTTTTGATAGAACTTCTCTTGATCTTCACGGTGACTTCTTTCAACAGTACCATTCTGGGCCGGTTTACCCGGATCAATGAGATAGTGTACGATGTTGTGTGCAGCACAGAATTGATCAAGCGCATGCATCTGTCGTGGCGAAAGATCTTCTCTTTTGTAGCTACCGTTGTATCGATTGGTAAATGTGGCGTGGTTATCTGTCTTGATGGCGGCAATGGTGTAATCAAATCGTCTCATAACCTCCTTGAGGAAACATATTGAATGATGATTGGTTTGTTCATCGTAAATTTCCAAGTGTCTCCATCTGCTCGCTACATCTATGGCGGTGTATTGAAAATATCGCCTACCCGCTATCTTTCCGGGTACATACTTAACATCTATCTCTACAATCTCTCCTGGTTGCCTCTCGGCTCTAATGTACTTGTACTTCATCTTCTTGACTCTGTATTTGCGAGTCAAGCCCTCTTGTTTGATGATCTTGCCAATTGTTCGTACTGGAACCACTAAACCTTCTTTTGCCAACCTCCAGTGTAATTTCAGAGCACAGAGCTTGGTCTTCTTTCTTTTTGTAATTACTCTTTCCTTAATCCAGATAGGTGTCTCTTGTGGACTAGTTCTAGGTACAGTCGCTTTGGGTTCCAAAGCTTTCTCTCCGCCTCTTTTGTATACCGCTACCCATCTTTCCAGACTCCGTTTGCTGTGCGGACATACTTTCTCTACATTTACCAATTTCACCCGCTTATCCGCTATCGGTTTTACCCACCTCAAACGCTCTTCTTTGATTGTTTTTGCCATACTTATTGCCATTTCCCCATTCTAGGGGAAAACCGCCATAAGTCCTTGCACATTACCAACCGAGCTTGACAAAAGGGGGGCAGTACATCCCGGTCTATTATAGACTTTAACAAAAGTTAGGTATCATAACGTGTTTTAAAAATTCGTCTTTAGTTATCCAGGAATAAAATAGTTGATCTCGCCTCAGGATTAAAATGAAATTTGTAATTGTCCCCGTAAAAGATTTATCTAAAGCCAAGGAGAGATTATCTTCCCTTTTGCTGCAGCATGAAAGAACGGCACTTGCCTATGCGATGCTTGAGGATGTTCTTTCAGCACTTAAAGAATCTAAACTTGCTGATCGTAAGTTTATTGTCACTCTCGACGCTAAAGCTATCAAAATGGCTTCTGCTATGGGAATTGAGATTATTGAAGAGACGGAGCAAAACGGCGAGAGCGCATCCGTAGACTATGCATCTCAAATTTGTAAGGATATGGGAGCCACCTCGGTTCTCGTAATCCCGGGAGATGCCCCTCTTATTACCTCAGACGATATAGATTGTATACTGGAAAGAGAAAAGGACACCCCTTCTATTATTTTTGTCCCTGCAAGGGATGAGTTGGGAACCAATGCTATTCTCAGAAAGCCTCCTGACGCCATCCCCTCAATGTTTGGGCATGACAGTTACAGGAAGCATATGAACGAAGCTGACAAAAAGAATATCCCCTATGACAGTTACGAAAACCCGAGAATCGGACTTGATATCGATCGCCCGGAAGATTTAAAAGTATTTGTATCCCAAAAAAACGATACTAAGGCCTACTTTGAGCTTGAGAGATTAAATATTATTGAGAAAATTAAGGAGTGAAACTGATTTTAGTAGTCCAGATTTACAACCATAAGTTTTAATTCCGTCATCTCTTCAATGGCGTGACGGAGTCCTTCTTTTCCAACCCCCGAATCCTTAACACCACCGTAAGGCATGTTCTCTACTCTAAAACTCGGGTAGTCATTGTTGAAATATTAACCCTCCAGTATATCCAAATTCGCTTTTTCGGTAATTATTCCTTTCTCGTATGCTCGGTTGAATAAATACTCTAAAGCGGCCTTACCCTTTTGTCCTAATTCTACTGTATATTCGTTTACATACATAAGCACAAACTTTTCTCCTACATCTTTTTTCATACCTCTTCCCCACTCCATTGCATATTCAAGAGCTTCTTCTTTGTGTATTAAAGCATACTCGATGCTTTGTT
>PVMK01160622.1_pt1 | contig 14185 bp, 10 predicted proteins | sample 1853481 | NCBI WGS metagenome assembly PVMK01 (sample SAMN08533507, study PRJNA380276) | Marine sediment metagenome, whole genome shotgun sequencing project. | reverse complement strand
GACTACATCGCCATTCCCCGCGTAAACGGCTACCAGTCGTTGCACACAACACTGTTTGGCCCCAAGGGCTTGCCGCTTGAAGTGCAGATTCGCACCATCGAAATGAATCGCGTCGCCGAGGCCGGCGTAGCCGCCCACTGGCAATACAAAGCCGAAGACAAATCCTCCGCCACACCGCAGCGCCGCGCTCGCGAGTGGCTCGCGAATCTTGCGGAGATTCAGGAATCCGGCAGCTCCGAGGAATTTCTCGAGAGCGTCAAAGTCGATTTGTTCCCGGACAAGATCTACGTATTCACACCCAAGGGTGACATCATGCCGCTGCCCAAGGGTGCCACCACGGTTGATTTCGCCTATGCGGTACACACCGATGTCGGCAACCGTTGTGTCGCAGCGAAGATCGATCGAAATCTTGTTCCGTTGAGAACAACGCTGCAAAACAGCCAGACGGTCGAGATCATCACAGCGCGTGGCGCCAAACCCAATCCCAACTGGGTGACCTTCGTCACAACCGCAAAGGCGCGCTCCGCAATTCGTCACTACATGAAGAAAATGCGCAGTAGTGAGTCCGTCGATCTTGGCAAGCGGCTGTTGGATCGCTCACTCAAGGATCTTGGCTCATCACTTAGAAAAGTTGGCAAAGTGCGCATGCGTGAGGCGCTTGATGAGCTTGGGCTAAAGGATGCGAGCGAACTTTTCGAACAACTCGGTCTCGGCGAACGGCTGGCGCCGCTGACGGCACGATTCCTGATCGGCCTGCATGATGATGAGGCGCAGCCAGAGGCCGCGAGTCTCGTGATTGCGGGCACCGAGGGCGTGGTCGTTGGCTATGCCAACTGTTGCCATCCCATCCCTGGCGACGATGTGATGGGCTACCTCAGTTCCGGCCGTGGCGTCGTCATTCACCGAAACTCCTGTGGCAACCTGATAAATTTTCGTAAGCAGCCGGAAAAGTGGATTGCAGTCAGCTGGGAAGAGGACATCGATCGTGATTTCTCCAGCCAGATTCAGGTGGAAGCGTTGAACAAGACCGGGTTGCTGGCCGAAGTTGCCGCGATGATCGCGGACTCGGATTCGAATATTGAACAAGTGGCGGTGGTTGACCGGCACGAGGACGGCACGGTCCTCACCTTCTTGCTGCAGGTCAAAGATCGCACACATCTCGCCCGCATCATGCGAAACATCAAACGAATGCCGGGTGTTCTGCGCGTCTTGCGCGACGGCGCGTAGTCAAAAGAGGAGCAAGCATTGAACAAGACACCCATCCATACCGACAGCGCGCCGGCTGCAATCGGCACCTACTCGCAAGCCATTCAAAGCGGTAACCTGGTGTTTCTGTCCGGGCAGATTCCCCTTGAGCCCGAAACGATGGAAATCGTTGATGGTGATTTCGAGGCCGCGCACGACGTGTATTCGCAAATCTCAAGGCCGTAACAGAGGCGGCCGGCGGCACACTCGATCAGATCGTCAAATGCACCATCTACCTCACCGACCTGGACAACTTTGCGACCGTCAATTCCGTCATGGCCGAATTCTTCGAGGAGCCGTATCCGGCGCGTGCCGCCCTGGTGTGGCGTCGCTGCCAAAGCCGACGTGGAGGCCGAGGCGATCCTGGCTTTATAGAGCCTATCTCAAGACCCCCCATGAGCCGCATTTCGCCCCTGTTGCCCGTCCGCGCTGTGGGAGCGGCTTTAGCCCCGAATCGATTGTGAAGCCATTCGCGGCCGAAGCCGCTCCCACTACGACGTCAGACGGGCAACAGGGACAAAACCCATACGGGCAGCCGTTTTGCGGCCACACGGAATTGTGAGATAGGTTCTCGGGTGCACGACAGGGAAACGAATCTTTCGAGTCCGCTGACAGTGCTGCGCGGCGTCGGACCGGCGCTGGCCGAGAAGCTAAAGCGCTTGAATCTGCAGCGAGTGGAGGACCTGCTGTTCCTGCTACCCAGGCGTTATGAGGACCGCACGGCGCTCTACAAACTTGGCTCATTGAAGCCGGGCATGCGTTGCCTCGTGAGTGGTGAGGTGCTACTGGCGGAAACCGTTTATCGCGGACGGCGAAGTCTCCTGGTGCGCATCGGTGACGGCAGCGGGCAAATGACACTTCGCTTCTTTTACTTTTCGCGCCAGCAAAAATCCCGGTTTCAAGAGGGCGCGGTCGTTAGTGCATTTGGCGACGTCAGGGCAGGTCCTGTCGGGTACGAGATGGTGCACCCGGAGTACCGCGTGCTGCGACCGCAGCAGAAAGTTGTCATCAGCGATACATTGACGCCCGTCTATCCGACGACTGAAGGCGTGCAACAAGGAAGGTTGAGGAATCTTGTGGCACAGGCGCTGGCAATCATGCGCAACGCGCCGCCGGATGAGCTTCTACCGAAATCTGTTCGGGACAAATTCGCTATGCCCTCGCTGGCCGAGGCACTTGTCTTTCTGCACGAGCCACCACCTGAGGCGGATCTCGCGAACATTGACGCGGGCAAACATCCCTGTCAGCTCCGCCTGAGTTTCGAGGAGCTGCTAGCTCACTACATGAGCCTGCGGAATTTGCGCCATCTCGCCAGACAGGAAAATGCGGTCGCGCTGGATAATGGCAACGATACTGTGGACAGGTTCTTGCGCGGACTCCCGTTTCGATTGACCGCCGCGCAACAGCGTGTGATCGCGGAAATTACAACCGATCTTGGGGCGCCGCATCCAATGATGCGGCTGATTCAGGGCGACGTCGGATCCGGCAAGACTGTGGTCGCCGCGGCAGCTTGCCTGAGAGCCATGGTCTGTGGCGTGCAGGCGGCGGTGATGGCGCCAACAGAATTGCTTGCAGAACAGCACTGGCAAAACTTCTGCGGCTGGTTTCGTGATTTTGGTTTCGAGCTTGCCTGGCTTAGCGGCAGTCAGCGGCAGGCGGAACGGCGCGCGTCGCTCGAGGCGATTGAAAGCGGCAAGGCCGACCTGGTCATCGGTACCCATGCCCTGTTCCAGGAAGGCGTGACCTTCAATAAACTGGCGCTGGTCGTCATCGATGAGCAACATCGCTTCGGTGTGCACCAGCGCATGGCGCTACGCGACAAAGGGCTTGGTGGCGGCAAGCATCCGCACCAACTTGTCATGACTGCGACACCCATTCCCAGGACCCTGGCGATGGCGGCATATGCGGATCTCGATGTTTCAGTTATCGATGAATTGCCGCCTGAGCGCCGCGCCGTGCAGACAGTTGCATTGCCCGATACTCGCCGCGCCGAGGTGGTCGAGCGAGTGCGCAGTGCCTGCAAAAAGGGACAGCAAGCCTACTGGGTATGTCCGCTTATCGAAGAGTCCGACGTGCTCGACTTCCAGGCAGCCGAAGCCAGCCATGACATGTTGCAGGAGGCGCTTGCTCCCATGCAGATTGGTCTCGTGCACGGCAAGATGAAGGCGGCCGCCAAGGAAAAAATCATGCGCGCGTTCAAGGCTGGCGAACTCAATGTGCTGGTTGCAACAACCGTTATTGAGGTTGGCGTTGACGTACCGAACGCCAGCCTGATGATCATCGAGAACGCCGAGCGCATGGGCCTTTCGCAGCTGCACCAATTACGTGGCCGCGTCGGCCGCGGAGCAGAGCAAAGCCACTGCGTGATGCTTTACCGGCAGCCGCTCGGACAGCTTGCCCGCAACCGGCTGGCAGTGCTGCGGGATACCAATGACGGATTCCTGGTTGCGCAAAGAGACCTTGAATTGCGCGGTCCGGGCGAACTGCTGGGCACGAGACAAACAGGACTACCGGATTATCGCATCGCCGACCTTGTTCGCGACGCCGAGCTGATGCCCAAAATCCAGGCGAGCGCAGAAATAATGCAGCGCGAGAATCCGCAGGCCGGACAGGCGATAATCCGGCGTTGGCTGGGCGATGCTTATCAATATGGAAAAGTCTAAAAATGGGGTCGAACCGAGTTTTTTCCCTTACGGTACAGACCTGCATGGTACGTCCGCTTATCCACAAAAAAACTCGGTTCGACCCCATTTTTCAGGTATTTTTCGCTTGTGAATAATTTGGCCAACAAAAATATGCCAACCCGGGCCGCACCCGGCGTTATCAAGCAATTCCAGAACTACGTAGAGCTCATGCGGCTCGACAAACCGATCGGCATCTGGTTGCTGTTGTGGCCAACGCTTTGGGCGCTGTGGCTGGCGGGCGAGGGTAATCCGGATCCCGGTATTTTTGTCGTGTTCATGTTCGGCGTTGTCATCATGCGCTCAGCTGGTTGTGTTCTGAACGATTTGGCCGACCGTAATATCGATCCTTACGTAGAGAGAACCAGGATGCGGCCAATAGCGTCTGGCGCCGTCGCGCCGCTGGAAGCGTTAACCTTGTTTGTCGCACTTGCATTAATCGCGGTAGGTCTGGCTGCGATGCTCAATCGGCCCGCGCAAGTGCTTGCGGTTATCGGTGCCGGCCTGACCATCGTGTATCCGTTCATAAAGCGCATTATTTCTATTCCGCAATTTGTGCTCGGCGCCGCTTTCGGCTGGGCCGTACCTATGGCTTTTGCAGCGCAGACCGGCGAGACGGCACAACTGGCCTGGTTGGTGTTCGGCACGGCGTTGATCTGGGCTGTTATCTACGACACTTTCTACGCGATGGTCGATCGTGATGACGATCTGAAAGTTGGCACCAAGTCGACCGCGATTCTTTTCGGCGACGCCGACCTGTTCGTTATCGGCGGTCTGCAATTGCTGATGCTTGTCGCGCTGGTTTTCATTGGCGATATGGCCGAACTCGGCTTCTGGTATTACGGATCAATTGCCCTCGCCGCGCTGCTGATGGCCTGGCACCAATGGCTTGCCCGCGACCGTCAGGCAGCTGGCTGCTTCAGCGCTTTCCTGCACAATCAATACATCGGCATGATCATATTTATCGGCATTGTGCTGCATTACACCTTTGCTCCTGTTGGCCCATAAGGGCACCTCCAATTACCTTTCATGAACCGCGTTGCTGACCCAGTCCGCCGATGATAGACATGGGCTTCAAGTGGTTGGTGCGGACTGACATTTATTGCTACGCAGAACGATCATGCTAAAGCACTAAAGATCACAAATTCGCCGGGGTGAGTTGGTAAGCGCAATGCGTGCATTGCGCCCAACGAACGCCGAAGCCATGGATGGCGGAGGCCGGGCTCTTTGCGAGGCAGGATGCCGAGCTTAGAGCGAATTTGGACGCCAGAGGCGCTTTCGCGAAGCGAAAGTCACGACCCAATGCGCCTTCCGGGTGAAGAAGATCCATTTCGTCAGGTGCGCATTGATCTTCAGTGGCATATTTAATGTCGCACGGAAAATGTTGATCACTAAAGATCAATCCGCAATTCGCTACGGGTTCTCAACTGGCCGGTGGGCGGATTGGGTCGTGATCAATCCGCAGCAACCACTGCGGCTCAACGAAGGCTGTAGGGCGGATTGGGCTGCGTTAGACATATCCAGATACTGTCTTTCGCGTCTCCGCCTTGCCAACCGTGCAACAGCTCTACGGCGCGGCCATGACCGGTATTTAGAGGTGCCCTAAAGCCCGCGCCACCGTCAACACGCTGACGCTTTCGGCGCCCGCTTTTAGTAGCGTAACCGCGAGTTGCGAACAGGTTTCGCCGGTTGTAATTACATCGTCGACAATCAATGGCTGCCGGCATTTCAGTTTCCCTGAGACGGCAAACGCATCCTTTAAATTTTTCTTGCGCTCTGCCGCATTCAACCCGGGTTGGGCGCTGGTCGCCCGGATGCGGGCGGCCTGGGTGAGTATTGGCAGTCCTGTCGCGTGCTGCAGCGGGCGGCACAGCTCCGTGGCCTGATTGAAGCCTCGCGTTATCTGACGCCAGCGATGTAGCGGCACCGGCACCAGCGCATCGATCCCTGTAAATTCGCTTTCGAGCGTTCGCAGCAACAGCTCGGCGAAAGCCGGTACATACCATAGCTGCCGTTTGAATTTGATCGCCTTGATGATAGCGTCGACCGGAAAGTCGTAAATGAGCGGGGCACGCGCGATCTTAAACCTCGGCCGTCTCGACTCACATGCGGTACAGGCGACGCCAGGTGGCTGTACCGCATTGATGGCCTGACCACAGCATTCGCAGAAGACGTCATTCCACGGCAGGATGCGCCAGCATTGTCGGCAGATGCGACCCTGATCTGCGGGCTGATCGCAAAGAACGCAGATCCCCCCGATGTCTCGGCAACGCGGATCTCCAGGAAGGTGCTTGAACAGTTTCACGCCCTGAGCCTGCTCGAATCGCAACTCGAAATCAGCTTCCCTATTTGACCCCTTTGCCCGCAATCACCGCAGCCATAGCAGCCTGTCGAAAAAGCCAACCGTAGTTTTTTCAACAGGCTGCTATGCTTCGACACATGGGCAGGCTTCCTCCGGCGCTGGTTTTTCGTGATGTGCAGCGAAGGTTTGACCGCATCGCATCTCATTTCGATGACGCGGATTTTATTCACCGCGTTACTTTTGATGAATTGCTGCAACGCCTGCTACCGGTGAAGATTCAGCCGAACAACATTCTCGATCTGGGTTGCGCTACGGGAACGGGCAGCAAACAGCTTGCGCGTCGATTTCGCGGCAGCCACCTTATTAGCCTGGATGCGTCGTTCGCCATGTTGCAGCGGGTGAGGCAGCGGCGGCGGTCACTCTTTTTGAAACCGTCCGCAGTTCAGGGTGATGCGGCGCGAATTCCGCTCAAAGACGAAAGCGTTGATCTGGTCTTCGCGAACATGCTTTTGCCCTGGATCGACGATCTCCCTGCTTGCCTGCTGGAAGTTACCCGCGTCTTGCGCAAAGACGGTCTGTTTGCATTCGCGACCTTTGGCCCCGACAGTTTGTCGGAGATTCGCGAAGCCTGGCACTCAATTGATGAAGACTGGCACGTCAATGCTTACCCGGACATGCATGACATTGGCGATGCGCTCGTTAGAGCCGGTCTCCGCGATCCGGTGCTGGACGTCGATCACCTGACGGTGACCTATCGCGATACCGATGCCCTGTATCGGGACCTGAGCAGCGCCGGCGCGCGTAATTGCCTCCTCGGGAGACGACGATCGCTAACGGGCAAAAACAGATTCAAGACGATGGACAAATTGCTCGTGGCACGCATGACTGACGATGTCCTGTCACTCAGGCTGGAGCTTGTATACGGGCACGCCTGGAGCAGTGGCCCGCGCGCGCCGGATGGCGAGTTCCGCATTGATCCCACTCTGATCTCGCGTCGACAGCGTGCTTGAAGAACTCATAATAAATGAACGATTCCGGCGTATTTTCCCGCCGCTCGCCGCGGCGGCCTGATCGCGTTGTTTGTATCCCTGGGCTGGTGGCAGCTAGACCGCGCGGCTGAGAAAAACAGCCTGCGGTCATCCTTCGCGAGTGACGCGCCAACTTCCCGATTGACCGCCAGCATGCCGGTTATCCGATATCAGAATATTGAAACATTCGGCAATTATGACAGCGAGCACCAGGTACTTATCGACAATATGTTTGTTGAGGGCCGCAGCGGCTATTACGTAGTGACTGCATTTCGTTATGCCGCCGGCCAGCCATCGCTAATCGTCAATCGGGGTTGGGTGGCACGACCCGCTGCCGGTGCAACCGATGCGGAGTTTAGAGTTGGCACGGCAGACAGGGCCATTCGCGGACGGGTGGGTGCTCTGCCCAGGGTGGGCATTCGGTCTGCGGAGGCATTCGAGGGCGCCGGCGACTGGCCTAAAAAGGCCATTTATCCAACGCTCGACGAGCTGTCCGCCGAGCTCGGGCAGGAGCTTCTGCCCTTCATCCTGTTACTGAGCCCGGACGACGACGACGGCTATGTTCGCCTCTGGCAGCCTCGGGATAGCGGCCCGCGGATGCATTACGGCTACGCTTTTCAGTGGTTTGCGATGGCCGCGGCGGTTCTCGGCGCCTTACTGTGGCGAATTCGGAAGAGGGTGCAATTGAACCGCTCCCGATGACTGTTCTTGCACGACGAATCGCAGCCCGATACAGTATTCCCTAATTACGGGGACAGTGACCTTAATTCAGTGAAAATTTAATTACGGGGGCGGTAGCCATAATTCCTGTGGCATTGTTGAGATTTCCAGTGAATTAAGGTCACTGTCCCCATAACTCAGGGTAGAGATTTGACCACCAGCACAATACGACGAACCGCTGACTGGCGTGATTACTACGAGCTAACCAAGCCCAGGGTCGTCATGCTCATCGTCTTCACGGCGATCGTCGGCATGATGCTGTCGGTGCCCGGCTGGCCCGGTGTCGTCGCACTTATTTTCGGCACATTGGGTATCGGTATGGCTGCCTCCTCCGGTGCTGTCGTCAATCACGTGCTCGACGCACGCATTGACACCAACATGCTGCGAACGAAGAGCCGGCCGTTGCCACAGGGAAAACTGTCCGAGACTGAGGCGTTGGCGTTTGCAACAATGCTTTGCATCGTGTCCATGCCGATGCTCTGGTTTATTGTCAATCCGTTGACCGCAATACTGACTTTCGGTTCTCTAATTGGTTACGCCGTAATTTACACTGTCTATCTGAAACGCGCGACGCCACAAAATATCGTCATTGGCGGAGCCGCAGGCGCAACACCGCCGCTCCTCGGCTGGGTCGCAGTTACGGGAGAAATTCACAGCGACGCTATTTTGCTTTTTCTGATCATTTTCGTCTGGACACCGCCGCACTTCTGGGCGCTGGCCATTGCAAAAAAGGACGAATACGCGAAGGTTGGCATTCCCATGCTGCCGGTGACCCATGGCAACGAAGTCACCCGCAAATACATTTTGTTTTACACAACCCTGCTGGTGCTGGTGACCGTTCTGCCATACATGACGGGCATGAGTGGAATTATTTACCTGGCTGCTGCAGTCGGCCTGGGCGGCAAATTTCTGCAGTACGCGATTCGCCTGAGATCCGATGACGACGTAGAATTGCCGATGCGCATGTTTCGGTATTCGATCAATTACCTGATGTTCCTGTTTGCCGCCTTACTCATAGATCACTATTTGCTCTTCCGTCTCGCATTCTAAAGAGGGGTCAGAGCCCTTTTTTCCTCTCTCAGTCTGGCTACCGATACATCGACATCAAAAAGGGCTCTGACCCCTTCTACCTAGCGTGCGCTGGATGCAGTAGCCCCCGCCAACGCCACAAAACGAGTTATAGAATTACCGCCGGGAATCCAGTTTATGGTGCCTCTCGGGCGCGCTTTCTTTGCTAGACTGCGCCCCCGGGACCAAGGCTACCTCTATTTACATCTCGTGCGCCGCGGCCACGACAGGTAAATGGACCTACCCTCAACCACTCAATGCCGCCAATGGATGTCACACCCATACTCGAATCGCTGAATGACGCTCAGCGACAAGCCGTTACTGCACCTCCCGAGCCGTTGCTGGTCATTGCCGGTGCCGGTAGCGGCAAGACCCGGGTGCTGGTGCACCGGGCCGCCTGGCTGATCGACGTTGAAGGAATATCGCCGCAAAGCCTGTTGGCGGTCACCTTTACCAACAAAGCCGCCGCCGAAATGCGCGGTCGCATCGAATCCTTGCTGCAAATACCCGTCAACCACCTCTGGATCGGCACTTTTCACGGACTCGCTCACCGCCTGTTGCGAAGACACTGGCAGGACGCAGGACTGCCGCAAAACTTTCAGATTATTGATTCCGATGATCAGCTAAGAATTATCAAGCGCCTGCTCAAGAGCCTCGAGCTCGACGACGATCGCTGGGTGCCGCGAGAAATCCAGTATTTTATTAACGCGCAAAAAGACGAAGGACTGAGGCCGCAACACCTCGATGACGAGGGCGATATAAGTCGCCGCCAGTCCATTTCTCTTTATCAAAGTTATCAGGAAATATGCGACCGCGGCGGCCTGGTCGATTTTGCGGAGTTGCTGTTGCGCGCCCATGAAATTTGGCGCGACCATCCCGACATATTGCAGCACTATCAAAATCGCTTTCGGCATTTGCTGGTCGACGAGTTTCAGGATACGAACGCCATCCAGTACGCGTGGCTGCGGCTGCTTGCTGGTAAAGAAGGAATTCCATTCGTCGTTGGCGATGACGATCAGTCAATTTATCGCTGGCGCGGCGCGCGCGTAGAGCATATCCATCAATTCCAGCAAGATTTTCCCAAATCGTCCGTGATCAAACTCGAACAGAACTACCGTTCGACCGCGACGATTCTTAACGCCGCCAATGCGGTCATCGCAAACAATGATTCACGCATCGGCAAAAACCTCTGGACAGCGGGCGCCGATGGCGATGCGATTCGGCTCTACTCAGCCTATAACGAACGCGACGAAGCCGATTTCGTGGTCGGCCGGCTACGCGACTGGAGCGACCAGGGAAATCTTCGCGCCGACGCCGCTGTGCTGTACCGTTCCAATGCCCAGTCTCGGGTGCTGGAAGAGAGCCTGATCAACGCCGGACTGCCCTATCGTGTGTACGGGGGATTAAGATTTTTCGAGCGCGCCGAAATCAAGGACGCTCTGGCCTATCTGCGATTGATCCAGAATCGTAACGATGACTCCTCCTTCGAACGCATTATCAACCGGCCCACGCGCGGTATCGGCGCGCGAACCGTAGAAACCATGCGTGCTTATGCGCGCGCGAATAGTTGTTCGATGTGGCAGGCAGCCGAGGCCGTCGCCAGCGGTACACTCGGCGGCAAAGCCGCATCCTCTGTGGTCGTGTTTCTCAACCTGATCGAAAGCATGGCCAGGGACACGACGAAGCTTGAGCTGCAGGAACAAGTTGACCAGGTCATTCATGGCAGCGAATTGATCGGGTTTTTTCAAAAAGAAAAAGGCGAGCGCGGCGAAACAAGAGTGGAGAACCTCGAAGAACTGGTCAGTGCAGCCAGGAGTTTTAAAGCGGATGCTGCGGAAGAAATGACACCGCTCGACGCGTTCCTGTCGCATGCGGCGCTCGAGGCCGGGGAGGGCCAGGCCGAGGCATGGGAGGACTGCGTACAACTGATGACGATGCATTCCGCGAAAGGTCTTGAGTTTCCGCTGGTGTTCCTTTGCGGCATGGAGGACGGCTTGTTCCCGCACCAGCGCTCCGTGGCTGATCCGAACGGGCTCGAGGAAGAGCGCCGGCTTTGTTACGTCGGCATCACGCGCGCCAAGCAGACTCTATACATTACCTATGCAGAGCAACGGCGGCTGCACGGCATGGACAGTTTTTCACAGCCCTCGCGCTTTATCGCCGAGATTCCCGAGGAACTGGTTGAGGAGATCCGGCCACGGGTACAGGTCAGTCGTCCCATCAGCCCGCGTTCGCGCGGCCATACTGGCGGCATCGCGCCCGGCGATAGCCTGGGCGTAAAACTCGGTCAGCGCGTGCGGCACGGTAAATTCGGCGATGGTGTAATTCTCAACTGCGAAGGGCAGGGGGCACATGCACGGGTAGAGGTTAATTTTGAGACCGCCGGCACAAAATGGCTGGTGCTTAGTTATGCCAATCTCGATTACATGTAAAATGCGCCACAAGAATAGAGCCGTGGACAGGAAATGAAAATACTAATTCTCGGCGCCGGCCAGGTCGGCTCTTCCGCGGCATACCATCTGTCGCGCGAAGAGGCTAACGAAGTAACTGTGGTCGACATGAGCGCCGATGTTCTGCGTGAACTCCAGGACCGGCTCGATATCCGCACCGTCGTGGGACATGCAGCTTATCCGGACGTGCTCGACCGCGCGGGTGCCGAAGACGCCGATATTATCGTCGCCTTGACCGACGCCGACGAAACCAACATGGTTGCCTGCCAGGTCGCCTACACGCTTTTCAAGACACCTACAAAAATCGCGCGTATCCGTTCCGCCGAATACATGAATGCACGGAAGCTTTTTACGCAGGAGGCGATTCCGGTTGACGTGCGTATCAGCCCGGAACAACTGGTCTGCGAATATGTCGAACAGCTGATCCTGTATCCGGGCGCTTTGCAGGTACTTGATTTCGCGAATGGCCGCGTCCGCCTGGTCGGGCGCGAGCGGATCACGGTGGCCTGCTGGTCGACCAGCAAATAGCGACACTCAAGGAACACATTCCGAATACCGAGGGCCGCATTGCCGCAATTTATCGCGACGGCAAGTCCCTGCAACCAGACGGTGACACGATAATTCGCGAAGGTGACGAAATATTTTTTGTTGCCGCGCGACAGGACGTTCGGGTTTTCATGAGCGAAATGCGCAAGCTGGACGATCCAGTACGCCGGGTCGTCATTGCCGGTGGCGGCAATATTGGCGTACGCCTTGCGCTTGCTCTTGAACATACAAACCAGGTCAAGATCATCGAGCGCGACAGCAAGAGAGCCCGCACTATTTCCGAGCAGCTTAACAAAGCCATTGTCCTGGTAGGCGATGCCGCGGATGAGGAATTGCTGCTCGAAGAGAACATCGACAACGTCGATGTCTTCTGTTCGCTGACCAATGCAGAAGAAGCCAATATATTGTCGGCCATGCTGGCCAAACGGCTCGGTGCACGCAAGGTAATGGCTTTGATCAACAGGCCTGCATACGCGGAACTTGTCGAAGCCAGCTCCATCGACATCGCGATATCGCCGCAGCAGATAACCATCGGCTCCTTATTAGCGCACGTTCGCCGTGGTGATGTGGTCAAAGTGCATTCTCTGCGTCGCGGCGCCGCGGAAGCAATAGAAGCCGTCGCACACGGCACGCCGGAAGAGTCGAATGTCGTCGGCAGAAAAATCGAAGACATCGAGTTGCCGCGTGGTACCAACATAATCACGATCGTCCGCGGTGATCAGGTCATCATCGCGCATCACGATACCGTTATCGAAACCGATGACCATGTGATCCTCTTCATGACCGACCGGCGAAAGGTTGACAGGCTTGAAAAGCTGTTTCAGGTTGGCGTGTCGTTTATCTGAAACTTCCCGGCTGAAAATACAAACAAGCAAATGAATCGCTTAGTCGTGCAACGCATCCTGGGGCTCTTGCTGATGATGTTCAGCATTACGATGGTGCCGCCCGTCGTCGTTGACCTGATATACCAAGAGCAATCGTGGATGCCTTTCGTTGAAAGCTTCGGCATAACGCTCTTCGTCGGGCTCCTTTTGTGGTACCCGGTGCGGGACTCCCGCAAAGATCTGCGGCTTCGTGACGGCTTCCTGGTGGTCGCTTTATTCTGGGCCGGACTCGGCATGACCGGCGCGTTGCCACTGTTTCTGTCCGATGCGCCCGTGATGTCGTTTACGGACGCGGTATTCGAGTCAGTCTCTGGTCTTACTACGACCGGGGCGACCGTGCTAAGCGGCCTGGATACCTTGCCAAAGGCCATTCTCTATTATCGCCAGCAAATGCAGTGGCTGGGCGGCATGGGCATCATCGTCCTCGCAGTCGCCGTTTTGCCAATGCTTGGTGTCGGTGGCATGCAGCTGTTACGCGCCGAAACACCGGGGCCGGTCAAGGACTCGAAACTCACTCCTCGCATCACCGAGACGGCCAAAGCGCTCTGGTACGTTTACGTCGGGTTCACTTTGATGTGCCTGGTGGGCTACCTGTTGGCCGGAATGAATTTATTCGACGCCTTGTGCCATGCATTTTCAACAGTCGCGATCGGCGGATTCTCCACGCATGATCTCAGCATTGGATATTTCGACAGTCCTGCTATCGACATGGTCGCAATTGTTTTCATGTTCCTTGCCGGCATCAATTTTTCACTGCACTTTTTTGCCTGGAACAACGTGTCAATCAGGCACTACGCACAAGATCCGGAGTTCAAAGCCTACGCATTCATGTTGCTGATGCTGTCGGCGATCGTCATCGGAACTTTGATGTTTCTTGGAACCTATGCGAATAACAGTGACACCGTCATCAATGGTTTGTTTCAGGCAGTATCGATTGCAACGACGACCGGGTATACGACTGCCAACTATGCATCCTGGCCCGGCGCGCTGCCGGTGCTGCTGATCCTCGCTAGTTTCGTCGGTGGTTCAGCGGGCTCCACCGCTGGTGGGATAAAGGTCATACGTTGTCTGCTGATCGTGAAGCAAGGCTATCGTGAAATCATCAGGCTGGTTCACCCGAATGCAGAGATACCGGTCAAGCTCGGCCAAAGCGCTGTGCCGTATCGTGTCGTTGACGCGGTCTGGGGGTTCTTCGCCGTTTACATCGTGGTATTCGGCATGATGCTACTTGCAATGCTGGCGACAGGCCTCGACCAGGTAA
>PVMK01123232.1_pt1 | contig 14185 bp, 16 predicted proteins | sample 1853481 | NCBI WGS metagenome assembly PVMK01 (sample SAMN08533507, study PRJNA380276) | Marine sediment metagenome, whole genome shotgun sequencing project. | reverse complement strand
GGCGTAGATGAGTCAGTATTTAACTCAATTGTTTATGCTACAGATATGGGTCCTAATGAAGATAGAGTAATTGAGGCATTAAAAGAGATACAGTTAGCCTATGACTCGAAGATTTATATGGTCTGGGTTAATACACCTAATAATTTTAAAGCGGATAGGCTAACGAAGGCTATGATGCGTGATTTTGCAGAAAAGCACAGTTTGGCAGGCTATGAGGTACATGTATTCAATGATGTAATTGAAGAGGATGGTATCAGACATTTTGCTGATGAAGTGGATGCGGGTATGATTGTTATGGGCACTTCATCGCATACCGGATTGAGCCGCATTATCCGTGGCAGTATAGCAGAAGATATGGTTAATCATGCTAAGAGGCCTGTGCTAACGGTGTCTATGAAAATGTAATTTATGGCAAGAAAACCGAAGGGTGATTGGAAAGATCGACTGGGTGTAGTCTATTCCACCAGTGACGATTTTACTTATGATTATGATGCTGAAGATGAGGCGGAAACAGTTGCTGCTGCCAAGCAAAAACTGGTAGTTTCCTTAGACAAGAAACATAGAGGTGGTAAGCAGGTAACCCTGGTGAGCGGTTTTGTTGGTAAGGAAGAAGATTTAAAGGCCCTAGGCAAGATGCTGAAAACAAAATGTGGGGTAGGGGGATCGGCAAAACAAGGTGAGATAATTATTCAGGGTGATTTCAGAGAAAGAGTAAAAGAATTACTACTGAAGGAAGGCTATAAGGTTAGATAATATTACTCACCATCAAACCATTGCTTAAAGGCAGCAACCTTTTCTCTGCTCACAATAATTTCTTTCTCGGCTTTTATTTCAGTGATAATCTTTAGTCGGCTATTCGAATAAACCAGAACATCATTAATAGCATTTATATTGATAATAAAAGTGCGGTTAACCCTGAAAAACAGCTTTGGCTCAAGAATTGTTTCCAGGTCTTCCAGCTTATAATCGATAATTAACCTTCTACCTTGATCTGTGGTGATATAGGCGTTACGGCCTTCAGCATAAAAAAATAAAATTTTATCAACAGTCACAGAACGAATATGCTCGCCGATTTTTATCATAAATCGTGATTTGTACTTCTGTTGGTTAGTAATTCCGGCTAATAATTCCTTAATCCCGATAGCTATCGGGTCATCGACTTGGCTTGTAGAGCTTGAGGATTGTAGTAAATTAAGCCTATCGATAGCTGAACTAAGATCTGGGAAAGTAATTGGTTTAAGCAGGTAAGCAATACTGTTTACTTCAAATGCCTTTAAGGCATATTCATCGTATGCCGTGGTAAAAATGATAGGTTTGGTTATTTCAACTTGTTCAAATATGGCAAAGCTTTGCCCATCAATCAGCTGTATATCCATGAAGATTAAGTCAACCTGGTGGAGGTTTTCCTTAAACCAGGCTACAGAGTCACTTACCGATTGCAATTTGGCTAATACCTGGATATCTGGGTCATATCTAAACAGATACCTCTCTAGTTTCTCCGCTGCGGGTATTTCATCCTCTACGATTACTACATTCATATGCTAGGCAGCAGAGTTGGTTAATATTGGTATTTTATAAAAGGCATCGCCATAGGCCTGGACTTTAATCAGTGGCTGATCGGTAAAATATGCATAGGCAACCTGTAATCTTTTAAATGTAAGTGCCTCATGCGTATTCTTGGTAAGCCGCTCATTTAGTTTATGAGACAATGTTAAATAATTATCTTCCATAGCCAAAACAATATCAAGTGGCCGGCTGCTTGATATTATATTACTTTTAATAATCTCTTCCACCAATAGGGGTAAAGAGCCGGGTATGATATTTATATCGGCTGTAGTGATAGTTGATTTAAGGTTGATTAGATTATTGTGCCTGATATTATGCAAACTTATAAGGTTGTCGGCAGCACTTATTTCATTATTTACCGGTACCGAATCATTATTTCTATTACTCAGCATGTATCTATATACCAGGGCCAGCTGATCAATATAATCTTCAGCCTGGTCAACATCTTCTTGCATGAGGGTAATAGCAGACTCCAGGCTTTCAAATAATAAATCCGGGTTTACCTCCGCCTGATAGCTCTCGAGCTCGAATTGTACTTGTTCTTTTAGTGTTTCTTCGTCATCGAATAATTGCTCGTTACGCATATTAAGAAAATCGTAGCTTATCGATAACATATTGTATAACAAGCTGGTAATACCAAAGAAGATGGCAAATGATTTTATTTCTGTTTGAAATCCAGCAAGAGACTCATAGCGAAGGAATACTACGAAATAAAGCATCAATGAAAAGTAGACGACAATAAGGGTAACTACTACGTTTATGGCAAGCTGGGTAAGTTTTGCCATCACCGACAGACTATTTTTTTTAAAAAGGGTAACTAGCACTATCAATGATCGGTTAGTTTCTATAGTTATATAACTAAGTCCAATACAGAAGAATAATTCTGCACCTAAAAATGAATCATTAATGATCAACAAATTACCATTGATCATTAATATTAGCAAATAGATTAGTGCTCCATAGGGTATTGGTACAAATATTCTAAAGAGGGCGGTATGGATAATGTTTTTCTTCAAGCGGCTGACGTTACTGGTTCATTTTTAATTATTGGTACATTCACTTCAAAATTTTGATGATCGATAATTTTAATTTTACTCTTGGTGAAGTAGCTATACCGCTTTTCAATATTTTTTAAGCCAATATGTGTAGATTTCACTACTTCCGGTGATTGTGTTTTATTATTAACTACTTTCAGTCCGGTATTGTCAATAACTCCTAAATAGATATTTAATGGCTGGTCTTTCGAGAATACATTATGCTTAATAGCATTTTCTACCAGAATTTGTACCGTTAGTGGTGGTACTCTATAGTTGAGGAGCTGATCAGGAATGTTGATTTCCAGGTTAAGGCCTTCTTCGTATCTAACACAAAGCAAATAATAATATGCCCGTACAAATTCGATTTCCTTTTCTAAGGTTATTAACTGTTGTTGATGGGTATTTAATATATAATGATAGGTATCGGCAAGGCGCCTGATAAAATCTTCAGCTCTTTTTGTATCCTGATGGATAAGAGAAGAAATAGTATTAAGGCTATTGAAAAGGTAATGAGGACTAAGCTGACTTTTTAAAGCTTCGAACTGAAGTTTCAATTGCTTGCGTTCAATTTTTACATCAGAAATTTGGCCCTCAGCATAATGGTAGTATGCATAGAACACCAGCATTACAATGTTATACATTAGTACCAGAACCACTACCAGAATCCATAAAGTCAAAAAACTTTCTTTAAAACTGAGCCATATTTCTGAGATTGGATTCTGGCTCATGCCATACAAAACAGCCATCAGGATAACTCCCGTGGTTATAATACCAATTGAGGCGTTAACTAGAAAGTCAAGAATTATCCTGGTGGAAAATTGCTTTTCAAGCGGGATGCGTTGGTTAAGCCACTGACTAATTCTGAAAAACAACCACAATTGTAATATGCCAAACACCCCGGTAGCGGAACTTAGCACGAGTCCGTGGAGAATACCTGGGAATTGCCCTGTAAGATTATAATAAACGAACAGGCCAATTCCGGCTCCGGATAGAAACCCGGTTAGAATAAATAATATGCGTTTTTCCACAGCTTATAAATATCGATAAATATATCGAATGTAGAGATACCTATCAATGAGCAGCGCGCATTACTTTACCATATTCAGTATCTGATAACGATTCTGCCACTTCAAAAAAGGCGTCTCTAACTTCCTTATTGTCAGGCAGCTGAGGAGCCAGGGCCTGGAGCAATTTGCTTTTTTCATAACTGCTGGAGACATCATCAATAGATTCTATTAGTTCAAGCATATGTTTGTCAGACATTTTATCGTGGGCAATTACCTTAGCCAACACCTTTGACTGCTCATAGCTTGAACCAATTTTTGAAGTCTCTTCAATTATCGATGAGAAATTACTATTACTAAAGCTGTCAGAAGTAATTATTAGCTGCAGCACTTTAGATTTCTCGTAACTAGAGCTTACTTCATCGGTCATATCGATAATTGCATTTATACCTGCTTCATCCAGATCTTGCTTATTAATTAAGCTTTGCAGAAACTTAGCTTGCTCGTAGTCAGAACTTATATGCTTAGCAGCCCTGGCAACTATCACCACTTGATTTGAACTAAGCTCTTTGTCTTCGACCAATTGTTTTAGCACTTTGCCTTGTTCATAACTAGAACTGATTTCCGAAATTGTTGCCAGCATTAAATTAAGGTCAAGATCTTCAGTAGATTGATTCTTGACTAAATATTGCAGAACCTTACTTTGTTCATAACTGGAATTAATATGAGCAACTTCATCTACGATAAGGTTTATATTTTCTTCGCTTAAATCATCTTCTAAAACAGCCACCAGTACTTTAGATTGCTCATAACTAGAGCTAATCTCTCGAACTGCTTTAATAACCTTAGTTTTATTGGTGGCACTTAGATTAGTTTTGGTAAGGTAATGCTTGTAGACCTTAGATTGTTCGTACGAACTGCTGATCTCACTGGCAATTTCAATAGCTGCTGCCATGCCTTGTTCATTCTTGCTAATAACTTTACTATTCTTAATAAGTATTTTGCTTAATTCATAGCTGGAGCTAATCTCATCCCCGGCATCTTCAATTAGTAATACTATATCTCTGTTTGACAAATTAGGTATCGCCAGGGCAGCAGTATAATATATGCTTTGTACCCAATTGCTTGGAAGCTCAGAAATCTCACCAATTACAGCATTAATGCCACCCTTATTATAAAATTTCTTTACTCTTTCATTCGCACCAATGCCGGTTGTTCTAATAATCTCCGGTAGTACCGATGCCATCCATTTTCTTCCTTCAGGCTCAAAAGGTAGCTTTTTGCTCCCTTCTTTATATTCTCTGGAGATTACCCCCTGGGCGTCACTCTCCAGAATAATAGTTCTTCTATTGCCAAACGAGCGCTTACTAAACTTAATAAAACCGCCCGGGCTGATAGATTTTACATCAGTCTCAGCATCGTTAAAAATTATTTTTCCTCGGTATTCAAGGTCTGTACTGGTAACACCGGTACTATTTCTATAGGTACGAGTTTGATTGCCCTTACTATTAATTTCAAATTCATCCTGACCGTAGGAACTGATTGGAAGGATAAGAATGAGGAATAATATTAATTTACTTATTTGAGTTTTCATGTTTTCTGTTGTTATAAAAAAATGTCATGTTCAAATCTCTATACGTTGCAATATTATTATAAGGTTGCGGTAGTTTAAACCATTATGTAATCAACTGTAGGATGATTGTACTGAACCGTAGTAATAAATTAGCTATTGATTAAACTAACATAAGTTTCACAATTAAATTGGCAGGAAATTATTGGTTATTTATTGGCAATCATTGCCAGTTTGCTGACATTTGCTTGCTTTAATATTGAAATATGACATCTGATCAACTGAAAGAGTTAAAGGCTCGCGTAATGGCCCTCAGGGGGTATCTTTGACTACGATTCTAAAGCCACTGAGATAGAAGAACTTGAATTAGTATCAGTACAACCAGGATTTTGGGAAAACCCAAAGGATGCTGAGGTAATTCTGCAAGAAATAAGATCAAAAAAGATATGGACTAATAGTTTTGATGTAGTTCAATCTGGATTAGACGATCTGGAAACACTCTATGAATTTTATGAGTTAGGTGAAGCTGACGCAAAGGAAATCGAGCAGGAGTTTAATAACTTAATAAAGAATGTTGAGGACCTTGAGTTTAAGCGCATGCTTAGCAATGAAGAAGATCAGCTTTCGGCAATGCTGGAGATTAATCCGGGAGCGGGGGGAACTGAGAGTCAGGATTGGGCCGAAATGCTTATGCGCATGTATATAATGTGGGGTGAAAAGCAGGGATTTGCAGTGAAACGGGTTAATTATCAACCTGGTGACACCGCCGGAATTAAATCGGCCACTCTGGAATTTGATGGACCCTTTGCCTACGGATATCTTAAAGCAGAGATAGGTGTTCATCGTTTGGTTAGAATTTCGCCGTTTGATTCTGGTGCCAGAAGGCATACATCCTTTGCCTCCATTTATGCCTATCCTATCGTAGATGATAGCATTAATATAGAAATTAACCAGGCCTTCGTTCGTTTCGATACCTTTCGCTCAGGTGGTGCTGGAGGTCAAAATGTTAATAAGGTAGAAACTGCTGTAAGATTACATTACACTCCTCCCGAAATTGAAGCACCCGGCCTTATTATCGAGTGTCAGGAGGAGAGGTCGCAGCTGAAGAATAAAGATAAAGCACTCAAAATGCTTAAGTCGAGGCTTTATCAGCTCGAGATTGATAAAAGGAATGAAGCTCGTGATGAAATTGAGAGTACTAAGCTTAAAATTGATTTTGGTTCACAGATAAGAAATTATGTATTACATCCTTACAAGCTGGTAAAAGATACGCGCATTGGCACTGAACGTACTGATGTGCAAAATGTTCTTGATGGCGATCTCATGGACTTTATCAAGGCTTACCTAATGGAATCAAGTAAAGAGAATTAGATGAGGTTAGTCAGTGTAGAAATTCAGTGCCTCTTTTTTATGGAAATTAATAGTCGATGAGAAAAATAGGAGGTTTTACCGTTCAATTTTGGCTGTTATGTTTGAGCTCGTTTTTATTCTTTTCGAGCTTTAATATGATGATTCCTGAGCTCCCTGCATATTTAACAAGTTTAGGTGGCGCAGATTACAAGGGTTATATCATTGCCTTGTTTACCTTGAGTGCTGCCCTAAGCAGGCCATTTAGTGGTAAGCTTGCCGATACTATTGGCAGGATACCGGTAATGGTGTTCGGCGCCGGTGTTTGCTTCATACTTGGGTTTCTCTATCCTGCAGTTGGTACTGTATGGGCTTTTTTATTATTACGTTTTTTTCACGGTTTCTCAACCGGATTCAAGCCTACAGGTACCTCGGCTTATGTGGCGGATGTTGTGCCTGAGAACAAAAGGGGAGAGGCAATGGGTATGTTAGGTGTATTTGGCAGCCTGGGTATTGCCGCGGGCCCTGCTGTTGGTGGGCTTATAGCCAATCAGTTTTCAATTAATGCTATGTTTTACTCATCATCTGTATTTGCAATAATGTCAGTAGTTATCTTACTGGGAATGACTGAGACTGTAACTGTAAAACATAAATTTAAACCTTCATTATTAATAATTCCATTTAATCAGGTATTTGAGCCCAGGGTTATAGCGCCTTCTATAGTTATGTTTTTATCCGCTTACTCTTTTGGTGTTATTCTCACCATCATACCTGATTTTAGTGTTCATTTAGGAATTCTGAACAAAGGCTTGTTTTTTGTCAGTTTCACCGCCACTTCTATATTAGTAAGGGTGATAGCCGGTAAAATATCTGACCGCCATGGTAGAATACAAGTATTACGCTACTCTACCTTATTGGTAATGGTATCTATGTGGTTTATTGGTAATGCGACGAACCCAACCCTATTCTTCCTTGCGGGTGCGTTAATAGGTATTGCTGCGGGTACTAATTCGCCTACAGTCTTTGCCTGGACTATAGATTTGAGTCACCCAATGCACCGGGGTAGGGCAATGGCAACAATGTACATTGCCATGGAGATTGGTATTGGTTTTGGAGCTTTAGTGTCAGCATATTTATTTAATAACCAGGTAGCTAATATTCCTATAGCGTTTAATTCAGCTGCTGTACTCGCAGGGCTGGCATTTCTATATATACAATTTGTCTATAAACCTAAACTTCAATTAGATGAAAGCTAAAAAAATAACATTGTTCATATTTTTAGTAGTTGCGGTAATAGAGCTACTTTCAAAAATTTTTGGCTGGGAAAGCATTGGCTCTGTTCAAATTACAGTAAAGCCTCTGCTTATGCCATCGCTGGCCGCTTATTTCTTATATTCAGTGAAGCAGAAGAACAAGTTGGCTTTTCTGATAGTAATAGCTTTGCTATTTTCCTGGCTTGGTGATGTAATGCTAATGTTTGAAGAAATTAAACCAGTCTACTTTATGTTGGGTTTGGTCTCGTTTCTGCTGGCACACATAGCCTATATATTCGTTTTCAGTAAATCTTCCCAAGATTTTAAACCAAAGATTTTCACCTATTCAACAGGGTTTCTACTAATGCTGTTTGGTGTGTTAATGCTTATGCTGATGTGGCCAGGCCTGGGGGATTTAAAGATTCCGGTGACTGTTTATACGTCGGTAATTATGATTATGGGAATATCGGCACTGTTTAGAAAAGCTGATGGTGCCAGCTTGGTTTTGATTGGAGCAATTCTATTTATTAGCTCAGACTCATTATTAGCCTTAAATAAATTTTACCATGGATTTGAGGCTGCTGACTTCTGGGTAATGCTAACCTATATTTTAGCACAATATTTTATAGTAACTGGCATGATTAGCTATTTTTCGGCGCCAGCTCGTAAGGAATGAGGTTTGAGATGTCCCCACCATATTGATGCACTTCCCTGATTATCGTGGAGCTAATATGAGCATATTTAGGTGAAGTAATCAGGAATATTGTTTCAAGGTGTTCTACCAGGTGCATATTTACCTGGGCTATACTATTTTCATATTCAAAATCAGTAGTGTTTCTTAGTCCACGGAGTAAATAATTAGCATGGTGTTTTTTGGCAAATACGGCGGTAAGTTCATTATAAATTTCAACTGATATCCTGTCATTATCCTTATGTAGATCATCGATGAGATTAACCATAAGGTTGATATCAAAATAGCGATTGTGCTTCGAAGAATTGTATCCTATGGCAATGATAATCTTATCGAAGATTTGTAAACCACGTAAAACAATGTCTTCATGGCCTTTAGTGTAGGGGTCAAATGAGCCTGGAAATATGGCTATCTTTTCTTTCATTTACCATTGCTATTTACACAAATGTACATTGTATAAGTCAAAATAGTGGTGGTCTTGCAGTTCGTCAAAAGGATAGCCGAAATTTAAAAACTTAGGTCTGCCCCCAAAAGATATATTCTTTATGTACTTAGCAAACTCATTATAATGTTTTGACTGTTTACCAAGGTATCCCCAGAGTACAACATTGGTTTTAAGCTGATTACGATTAAGCCCTTTCATTACTGTCATAATGTATTTTATGTAGTCCGAGAATTGCTTAATATAAAACTGATTGTAGTATTCCAGTTTATTATTCTTAGAAGTGATGATATGAAGCTTGAAACGGTCGACGTAGACAAATACGCTATCTTTTGGGTAATTATCCAGTTGTTCAATCACTCCTTCAATTAGTGCACTTGATTGATGAAAGTAACTAATTTTCTTATCCGTATATAATGTCTCAAGCCAATTATACAGCCTGGCGTCAATAGCAAATGTATTAACAGCTTCAGATTTGCTGTGCTTGTAGTACATCAGCTGATCATATTCTTTATTTACCTTACAGTTAAACTTAAGATAATCGAATATAGATTCTGGATTGAATAAACTCTCGGGAACTAAGGCAAATTTGTTGCCTTTTATACCAACCTTAACCGATGACCAAAAGCCGGCTTTCAGGAGATGGTGATCATCAAAAATCTGCTCAAAAACATTTACTAATTTGGCGTAAGAATCAATACTGGAAATAATAAAGTCCTCAACAATCAAACACCTGTTACTGCGATTATCAACAACAGATAACTGTAAGTCTCTATTACCAAGAAGCAAATTAAGGTCATAGTTATGAAGCTGATCTACTTCAAACTTGTCCTCTTTAATTTTTTTAAAGAGTTTGTATTCTTTTTTGGCAGTTTTCAATTATTCCCAATTACCTGCAGTTGTCACTTCTGTTCTTGAGCCAAATCGTAGAGGTTTTTTACTATTTGCTTCATTTTCTTCACTTCTCGAAGGATTAGTTGAGGCGATATCTCTTACTTCGATAACATTAACCAGTAAACGGTTTCTTGCAATGCGTTCAGCATATATCTCGAATTTAACTACTGGGTCTGAAAATGGAATATATGGTAGCTGGCTAATGTCAGTATTGGGGTCAAATAGCTCTTCAGTCATAACAAAGAGCATCTCACCTTTAATCAGTGCGGCACCGTCACTTTTTGTAACAATATCGTGAACTCTACCACTTTCTTTAGCAATCTGATTTACTTTTTTACCAGTTATATTATTGGTCATAGAGTAAATCTTTGAGCCTTTAATAATATATTGGCCTGGTACAACAAAGTATTCACCAAAAACACCGTCACTAGCAGCATAAACGTTATGAGTATCCTCAAATATGTATTGGCGTACCGGTATAATTTCGAGCGTATCAATAATAACTACACTGCTATCCACACCATAAGCCAGTTCAATGATTGTTTCTGTTCTCTTGGTAATAGGAAATTGGCCATTTTCTACGAAATTAATTAATGAATCCCAATTGCTGGTGTATTTTCCATATACCTCTTGAAAAGCCTTTTCAGCCTCACGGATTAGCTTTAATTTTTCTATAATGAGGATTTCGGATTGTTTAATTCTTGTTTCCTCATCAATTGTACTTTTGATTCGTAATACAAGGTAAACTCCCAGCGCAATGGCTAGAAACATGAATCCAAAGGAAATTATACGCGTTTTCATATCAACAAGTTTTGTGCAAGTATATAAATTTTCTCAGGTAAAACATAGTCTGAGCCCACTGATTTGCTATTCTCACAGTGGTTATTTTAATTGTCCTTGTATATGCAAAAGATCTATTGGATTATTACAAATTTTAAGAACCTGATGTAAATGGCTTTTTGGCAATTGTGATATATGCTGCTGATTGAAAAAACCAACATCCACAATAATATTGTGTTCTTTTAGCTCCGGGTCACTTCCCAACGCCAGTTCTCCTGTGAAGGAATTAATCTTGTAGAAAAATTCTATAGCGTGCAGAGGGGCGCTAATGAATTCATGAAGAAAAAGGAAATTACCAGGCTCAACATCCAGGCAAGTTTCTTCTCTAAATTCCCTAATTAGCGTATCTTCAATCGATTCTCCAAATTCTACGCCTCCTCCTGGTGGGCTCCAAAGAAATTGACCATCAATATTATGCTTGACCAACAAAATAGCATCACCTTGATAGCAAAGGCCACAAGCGCGAATACGAAGCTTATCACCAAAAACTTCTTTAACGGAATTCATGTGTTTATTTTAACAAGTCAGTTTCTTTGCCCAATAAATTAATTCATTTTTGAGAGATAGATTTACTTTTTCTAATTTACAACCGCATGGAACTTAAACCTAAAAATAATAACTTTAAAGAGCGTGTAGAAAGACATTTGGCTAAGCAGAATTTTATGCATCATATTGAATTTGAATTGCATAAGATTGAGGCTGGCCATACCGAAGGTGAAATGAAACTGCAACCTATTCATCATCAACAAGACGGTTTTGCCCATGGCGGGCTCGTTGCTACAATCGCTGATATTGTTGCTGGTTTTGCGGCTTATACCTTAGTTGGGATAGACCAGCACGTAGTAACAGGGGAAATTAAAATCAGCTACTTTGCTAAAGGAGATGGTGAAACCCTAAGAGCAAAAGGAATTGTTGTGAAACCAGGTAAGCGGGTAAACTTTTGTGAAGCAGAGGTCTATTCAGTGAAAGGTGGTTCAGAAACACTAATTGCCAAGGCATCCACCTCTATGATTATAATTTAATTGCCTAATCCATCATCCATACTGCAGCAAAAGTTCCCGTATACGCCTACTCAGGGACAACAAGATCTTTTTCTTGTTTTCAATTCTTTTATTGATAAAAAGCAGGATAATAGTTTAATGGTACTACAAGGTTATGCGGGTACAGGCAAAACATCCGTAGTATCTGCCCTGGTAAAGACCTTGCCTTTATTCAATTATAAATACTTATTGCTAGCACCAACCGGCAGGGCGGCCAAAGTCCTTTCTGCTTATACAAAAAAGGGAGCTTTCACCATTCATAAGATAATTTATAAGCAAGTGGCAGACCCTAAATCAGGCCAGCTGAAGTTCAGGCGAGTAAAAAATTATAATAAGAATACAATATTTGTTGTTGATGAGGCATCAATGCTCTCTGAAGGCAATAGTTTTGGAGAAGTCGGCTTGCTAAAAGATCTTTTGGCTTTCGTTTTCGAGCATAATTCCAATAAACTTTTGCTTATTGGCGATACAGCACAATTACCGCCAGTAGGGCAAACGTTTAGTCCGGGTCTTAATAAGGAACATTTACAGGCCATCACCAACAAAAAAGTACTGTTTATAGAACTGGATGAAGTTATGCGCCAAAATGAAGCTTCAGGCATTCTTAAGAATGCCACAGAGCTAAGAAGAATTTTGGCAGCAGATGAGCTAGATATTCGCTTGAGAACAAATGGCTTAGACGATATTTTTCAAATGTCAGGAGAGCGGCTGGCAGATGGTCTTAATTATGCCTATGCAAAATATGGCATGCATGAAACTATTGTTGTATGCCGCTCAAACCGTGATGCCGTTCAGTACAATAAACATATTCGTGACCAGCTTTTGTTTAGGGCAGAGGAAATTGAAGCAGGGGATATTTTAATGATTGTGCGTAACAACTATTTTTATGTACCTGATGATGCCCCCTCTGGTTTTCTGGCAAATGGTGATTTTGCGGAAATTACCAAGGTGGTTTCATTCGAAGAGCTCTATGGTTTACGCTTTGCCACTTTAAGATTACAGCTTATTAATGACCACGAATCTGAACCGTTTGAGGCAAAAGTTATCTTGGACACCCTGCATACTAATTCTCCTGCCCTTACACAAGAGCAGAATAAGGAGCTTTATGAAACCGTCTTAGATGATTACACCGATATTACAGCAAAAAAGGAACTTAATGAGGCACTACGAAAGGATCCCTATTTGAATGCGCTGCAAATTAAATTTGCCTATGCTATTACTTGCCATAAGTCGCAGGGTGGTCAATGGCAGGCAGTTTTTGTAGATCAAGGCTATCTTACTGAAGAATTAATAAATAATGAGTTTGTCAGGTGGCTTTATACAGCAATTACCAGGGCTACGAAAGAGCTGTTTTTAATTAATTTTCATAAGGATTTCTTCACATCTGAACAATAATTGGCCTCAATCGTATAAAAGGTATTATTTTTGATGGTAGTTGTACCGAACTAATGAGAACATGAAGAGTTTAATAACCCTAATATTTGGTTTTTTTGTTGTTTTCTGTGCCTTTGCACAAGAGGAGCAGGCTTTGGCAGATGGTCCGGCAATTACTTTTGAGGAGGCCAGCTTTGATTTTGGCGATATCTACCAGGGAGATAAAGTAGAGCATATATTTAAACTTGAAAATACCGGTAACCAACCCTTAATAATTACTAATGTTCAGACTACATGCGGGTGTACAGCTACAGAATGGCCCCGTGAACCTGTTATGCCCGGCGAGACAGCCAGTTTAAAAGTGAATTTTGATAGTGCTGGAAAATATGGTCGTCAGAATAAAGTGATTAGTGTGATATCTAATGCTACTTCACCAATGAACCAGGTCAAGATTGTAACTAATGTGCTGCCACCGAAGAAGGCCAATTAGACAGCAACTATTATTCTCGATATTAATTAACGGATTTTGTAATTCCTATTATCAAGGTTATCCAACCGATAAGGAAGGCAATACCGCCCAAAGGTGTAACGGCTCCCCATTTGGTAACACCACTTAAACTTAGGATATACAAAGAGCCTGAAAAGAGGATAATACCAGCAACAAATCCATAACCAGCCCAGCTAAACATCCGATGGTCAAATTTCTGCATAAGCAACCCAAGTACGAGAAGGGCTAAGGCATGGTAGAACTGATACTTTACAGCAGTTTCAAAGGTTTCCATACGATTTGTAGCTTCCAAAACAGATTTTAGTGCGTGGGCTCCGAAGGCTCCAATTGCTACTGCGAGTCCGGCAAAACTACTGCCGAGAATTAAGAATATTTTAGACATCAATTTTACATGCTCGTGCCCCGAAAATAGCAGTACCAATGCGAATCATCGTACTACCTTCTTCCAGTGCTATTTTATAATCATTTGTCATTCCCATTGAAAGTTCTTGCATTACCACATTTGCGGGTAAATCCAGTGAACTCAATTTTTCTTTAAGGCCAGCCAAATACTTAAACTCTCCTCTAATTTGTTCTTTATCGTTAGTGAAAGTGGCCATTCCCATTAACCCAACTACTT
>PVMK01115204.1_pt1 | contig 14185 bp, 10 predicted proteins | sample 1853481 | NCBI WGS metagenome assembly PVMK01 (sample SAMN08533507, study PRJNA380276) | Marine sediment metagenome, whole genome shotgun sequencing project. | reverse complement strand
GTGGGCTGGCCATCGGCAGCAAGCGCCAGAGACGATGGCAATGCACTGAGACGATTGGAGGATAACACACTTCGAACTGTCGCAGGCTGACAGGTCGATCTACATCGGTGCCACCCTTTGCATTGTTGCGTTGTCGAAACACGGAATACGAGAGATTGGATGCAATGGCTCGAGCCGTTGGTGAGAGATGACCAGGAGGCTCGATTTGGTCCTTCTCGCATGGGCTAGGTTCGGGCTAGGAGCGCCCTGAAAAGCACTGCCACCACTGCATTCACATTGGACTTTTAATCCGGTGGTCCCGGGTTACTCGCCCCCTGCGGGCGCGGTGACGCACCGCCACCAGCGAGTGGTTCATGGGCTCCTCCTTCGGATGAGCCTTGAACCACAAATCGCTGCTGTCGGCGGGTTCGAGTTCCGGGCGGCCCACCGGGCTTCGTTCTCGACCATTGGGCGAGAACGAAGCCTGTCCCGGCGTAGCCGCAGGCGAAGCCGGAGATACCCTCTGACGCCAGTACCCGGTCGAGGACTACGCCCGGGCAAGCCATTCTTCGGGGAAACTCGGTCGGTTTTTGTGACACCCATTTTGTGATTCCCGCCCGATCACAATGCAACAATGGTGAAAGTGGCACCCATCGCACCCATCATTTAGCACCTTTCCCTTTCCCGTCGCGCCCAGTAGGCGGACAAGCGGTACAATCTCCCCATGATTCAACGCCGGCTCGCGCTTGCTGTCGTTGCCACCGCCGTGGCGATTACGCTCGCCTCGTGCGGCGCCGCGCCGCGACCGAACAGGGTCATCGTGCTCGGTCTCGACGGGCTCGACCCGCAGGCCCTCGACCTGATGATGTCCGAAGGTCTGATGCCCAATTTCGCACGCCTGCGGCAGGACGGTGCATACGGCAAGCTTCGGGCCGCAGATCCTATGCTCAGCCCGGTTCTGTGGACCACCATCGCAACCGGCAAGGATCCATCACATCACGGCATCGGACACTTCGTGGCGGCAGAAAGCGAAAAAGGTGAGAAACTGCCGGTCACCAGCACCATGCGCAGGGTCGAAGCGGTGTGGAATATCGCCTCCGACGCCGGTCGTCGGGTCGCCACTGTGGGTTGGTGGGCTACCTGGCCACCGGAGGCCGTCAACGGGGTGGTTGTCAGCGATCACACCTGCTATCACTTCCTCTTCGATCGCGGCGAAACAGGCGGCCCACAGAGCGAGGTGACCTACCCAGCCGAGCTGGTTGACGAGATCAGGCCTCTGATTCGTCGACCCGGCGACATCGGTCACCAGGAAGCCAGAAGATTTGTCGACGTGCCACCCGCGTCCTTCGACAGGAACTTCGACTTCGCCGACGAAATCAGCCATCTGCGGTGGGCCGTGGCAACCGCCGACAGCTACCGAGACATCGGACTCAAGCTGTGGCGTGGGCGGCAACCGGACCTGCTGATGGTTTACATCGAGGGCACCGACTCGATATCGCACCTTTTCGGCCACCTTTTCCGGGCGCGGGATCTGGCCGGCGAGTTGGCCGAGCAGCAACGCCGTTTTGGCAACGCCGTCGAGGAGATTTACCGCTACGCTGACGACCTCCTCGGTCGCTACCTCGCGGTCATGGATGAGGACACGACCCTGCTTGTCATGTCCGACCACGGTTTCAAGCTCGGCGAGCTACACGAGGATCCCTCCAGGACCCGCGACATGCGGCGGATCAGCGAGCTCTATCACCGCGAGTACGGCATCCTCTACATGTATGGCAACGACGTCAAGCGTCACGTCCGGATCAACGGGGCTACGCAGCTCGATATCACCCCGACCCTTCTCGCACTCCTCGGCCTCGATGTGGCCCGCGACATGCCCGGACGGGTGCTCGTAGAGGCCCTCGAGATCGCTGCACCCGAGAGACCCATCGACAGTTACGAGAGGGAGGGGCGAAGGATGGGGACTGCCACCGGCGACGCCGCGGTGGACGACAGAATCAAGGCTCACCTGAAAAGCCTCGGGTATCTCGAAGATGACGACACGGTGTCGCCCGAAGGTGACCGGAACCTCGCCGCGATCCACTTCGCCGCCGGACGACACCGGGACGCAGCGGAGATCTACGCGCGCCTCATTCAGAGCGACCCCGAGAATGCTTCGCTCCACGCCAGCTTCGCTGGCTGCCTCGGCGCCATGGGCCGCTACGAGGAGGCCCTCGAGCCGCTTGGCAAAAGCCTCGAGCTGAGCCCTCTCAACATCGAGGCTTACCACAACCGGGCGGTGATCCACGAGCGGCTCGGCGACATTGAGGCCGCGATCGCCGACTACCGCACGGCGGTCAGCTACCGACCCGATTACGAGCCTTCGGTCCGGGCGTTGGTTCGGCTGACGGGCTCCTCCGACGTCAGGCCGCCCCAGACTCCTGCCGAGGAAGAGGCGGCGATGCTCGCCGGCAGGGCCAAGAACGCAGCCGTACGCGGCGCATACCCGGAGGCGATGGAACTCCTCGATCAGGCGGAGGAGGTGGCACCAGAGTACGTTGTTGTGCTTCAGTTCAAGGCCAACGTCGCCTACCTGGTGGGCGACCTCGATGAGGCGCAGAAGGCACTCGAAAAGGCCCTCGAAATCGAGCCCGACAACGCTCTCTTCAAGAACAACCTGGAACAGATCAAGGCGAAGAGGGCGGGAACCGACCGGTGATGGTGGGAGGTCGTCATTCCGAGGGAGACCTCGGTCCCGGATACGCCTCGTGGTCTTGGATTGCGATAGGCCTTTTCACTGGCCTGTTCGCCCTCTATGCAGTTGGAGCCTGCCGGACGATCTACGTAGGAGACAGCGGCGAGCTGGTCGCTGCAGTCCATACCCTGGGCATCCCTCACCCCAGTGGATTCCCCCTATATGTCTTGCTGGGCAAGCTGTGGACCCTGGTTCTGCCGGTGGGCAGCATCGCGTTCCGAATGAGCCTTTTCTCGGCCATGTGCGCTGCGGCTGCATGCACCGTGCTACTGGTTGTCGGTCGCGTGGTCGGACTCGGTCGGCGAGCAGCGATTTTCGGCGCGCTAATGCTCGGCTTGGCTCCCAGCTTCTGGTCGCAGGCCAACATCCAACGCGTCTACACCCTCAACGCCCTGAGCCTAGTCGTGGCGGTCCTTTTTGCGCTCGCTGGGAGCGAAGCCGGAGGCTGCCCTGGCTGGCCGCGGCCTTTTTTGTCTGCGGACTCGGTGCGACAAACCACACCTTTATGGGCGTGGCTTGCGTTGCAATGGGTGTGTGGGCGGTGATGGTGGATCCGTCCCTGCTCAAACGTCCGAATGCCATTGCGGCGCTGGTTGGATCGAACGCGGTCGGGCTGCTGCCGTACCTCTACCTGCCGCTGCGATCAGCGGCCAACCCGCGCCTCGACTGGGGCAACCCCGAGAACCTCGGCGGCTTCCTGGCCGTGATCCTCAGACGCGATTTCTGGGACCGCCGCTTCTTCGAGGGGCCGGCGGACCTGGTACCCATTGCAGCGGACTACCTTCACAGCTTTCTTGTCGAGCTGGCCTGGGCCGGGCCGATGCTCGCGGTGCTCGCCATCGCCACTCGCAGGCGCCACCGTCTGCCGTTGTTGCTTCCGCTGCTCATCCTCGCCGCCAACTTCGTGACCACGGCCCTTCACGGGTCGCGCACCGACATTTTTTTGTGGCACCGTTATTACATCCCGTCCTACACCATGCTTGCCCTGGTTGCGGCTGCCGGTGCCCACGTTTTGTTGCGCAGGCTGCCGCGACAGGCCGGTTGGGCGCTCTTCCTGATCCCGGCGGTGTTGGCGATCGGCGGTTGGCGGGACTTCGACCGCAGCGGCTACCGGATCGCCGAGGACTTTTCGGATCAGCTCATGAGCTCTCTGCCCCCGGGTTCGACCCTCGCAGCGACCGACGACAACATCCTCTTCGTGCTCATCTATCTGCAGCTGGTCGAAGGCCTGCGGCCGGACGTGGATCTCGTCCTGCAGGGGGTCGGCGATGCCGATCTGCCCGAGATGCGTTTCAGCCCCGAAGAGGATCCGGTCTTTTTCACCCACCACCCCAACTGGAACTTCCCGCCGCTCACCGTCGTCCCTACGGGGTTGGTGTTCCGAATATGGCGCCAGGATCTGCCGGCCCTCTCGCCCTCCGTGACGCAGTGGTCGCTCGACGGCGAGTCCAACCCGCGGATACCCAAGGACTACCTCACCCGCAACCTGATAGGCCAGTACCACTACATGCTCGGGCTCACCTTCGAGCGGAGCGACTGGGCGATCGCGGAGCGTGAGCTCCGCCGGGCCCGCCGCATCGCGAGCTCCAACGACGTGCTGTTTTATAACCTGGGCCTCGTGTATCGGCGAACGGGCCTCTATGCGCGGTCGCTGGCAGCCTTCCAGCGTGCCGGCGGGATCAACTCCCGCCATCTGGCCAGCGGCACCCGCCCCCGTCCCTCGGACCGGGTCAAGGAGGCTGAGGCCAGGCTCGCCCAGGTCGACGTAATGCGCGCCGACCTCCGTGCGGCCGACGCCCGCCTTACGGCGCTGGACCCCGACGAGCCCGCCTTCCATCTCCGCATGGCCGAGATGCTTCTCACGCGGGGCGAGACCGATGCCGCCGATGGGCACCTCCGGTGTGCGGTGGAGATCGACGCTGGAATAGCGGAGAATCAGCAGGCGTGCCGAGATCTATGGTAAGCCCTGGCTGTGCCTGGAGTTACTTTCTTAGGTTTTTTCTCCTGGCACCGATATGAGCGGCACGACCAACGCCTGGTAGGCTGCCTCGAACTGTCGCATCCCCTGAGCTTAGAGACTGCCTAGGTTGAGGTGGGGCCAGTGTACTCGTCGAGTCGGGGCCTTCGCGCCACCCCTTTGGGTAGGCGGTGATCAGGGTTGACAGAGAGGCTGCTGGGCTACTTGAAGACGTCCTTCAGGACACCGGTGATCGACATATCCGCTTGGAAGACCAGGGCGAGGTCGGTCCCCGCAATGTGCCATTCATAGCCTTCGTGGGCGGGAAGTCTCTTCAGGAACGAGGACGGAGCTCGGGTCTTGGCAATTCCGGGCGGCATCGGTTTGCCTCGCGCCAGGTTCTTCCTGATCCCAGGCGGTAGCGGTTTGTATCCGGTCAGCTCGCTCTCGATGGCGTACTGGCGAGCATCGCCGTAGCTGAGGCGGATGCCTGCGGAGGCCACAGCGATCACGTCCAGCGAGTCGCCGTGATCCTTGTGATCGACAGTCTTCTCGTTCTTCGCCTTGTCGGGCTTCCCCTTGTCCTGTGGAGGATCCATCGCCAGCACCATCGCTGGTATCAGGATGACCAAAAGAATCACTGCGTGCCTCTTCAGTTCTGAATAACGCATAGTGGGTTCAGTGTAGCTTTCGGGGTTCGATACCGAAGTGAATCGCTTCACAAAGGTCCTCGACCTCGAAGGCGCAGAAGATCCGCACAGCCCCACCATGACTGGGCTGCGTGATCGAATCCTTCAGTGTGTGACAGGAGCGACCTACGGAACGGTCGCGGACCAGCCTGTGACGTCGCCGAACTCGAAGCCGCTCGCAAAGAGCAGATCCTTGTCGAACCGTTGGCCCCAGATGCCGGACTCGTAGTACTTGACGGGATCATCGTAGCCACCTTCCCAAACCACCACAATCTCCTTCGAGGGCGTCGCGGAGACGGCGGGATGCTGCTGATAGCCGCTCGTCCAGGAGTTGACCTGGAAATCCTCGCCAACCGGCATGCCGTCGGCCGAGAGACGCCGCATCTGGACACTCCAGTTGCTGTCTGTCCCGCTGGTGCCGGTACTGGCCCAGACGACGACAAAAGCACCGCTCGAAGCCATGGTCACATCAGGGTACTTCTGGGCGCCGGTGATGTAGGAGTTGACCTGAAACTCGCTTCCCAGCGGCGTTCCGTCAGCGGCGTAGCGCTGGCCCTGGCTACTGGAGTTCGTGTCTGGCCCGTAGGACCCCTGGCTGTCCCACACCACTAGGAAGTCGCCGTCCGAGTCCATCGCGACACTCGGATGATACTGGTGGTCGGTCGTGTAGGTGTTGACCTGGAACTCTCCCCCGACCACGCTACCATCGTTCGCGAAGAGCTGGCCGCTGATGCTCTTCGTCGGCTCGATCGGATCCGTGTCCGATCCTCCGGAGTCGTCGCCCTGCCAGACCACCACGAAGTCACCGTCGTCATCGATCGCAACAGCAGGAACACGCTGGTGCTCCGTCGTGAACGTGTTGACCGGGAACTCGTCTCCGACCGGGGTCGCATCGGCAGCGAACCGCCCGGCGCGAATGCCGCCCCGGTCATCGGTATCCGGCTTCTCGGCCTGCCAGGCAACGACGAATTCACCGCCGGGCGCCACCGCAATCGCGGGATCCTCCTGACGACCTGTCGTGTAGGTATTGACCGGAAACTCGCCTCCGACAGCCGACCCATTGGCCAAGAACCGTTGGCCAAAGATGTCGAAATCCCCCCCGTCGACTCCCAAATGTGGAGAAGCCCAAACCACAACGAAGTTTCCAGCGGAATCCGTTCCGATGTCAGCACCCCACTGCCAGTAGGTCGTCGAGGTATTGATCTGAAACTCGTTCCCTACACGAGCCCCGCCTGAGTTGTAGCGCTGGCCCAGGACGCAGCCGTTCGTATCGGTTCCGCCGGCCCCGGACTCGTCGCTGTCCCAGACAACGATGAATCCACCATCCGGTTGATGTGCGAGCCTCGGCCTGATCTGATCTTCGAGTACGTGGCTGTTGACGCGAAACTCACTGCCGATAGGCACTGGTTGCTGAGCGAACACAGAGACTGCGACCAATACTGCGGAAAAGAGTAAGGCCGTTATTCTTGATTGCATGGGATCGTATCCAAGCCCAAGGGATAGGAAGCTCCTTTCGTACCACCCCAGGGTAACACGGTGTTCCGCGCCCTTATGGGTGCTGGTGCGGTCTCGCAAGCGTTCGGCAGTCGGCGGAATCGGGAGAATCCGGCGACCAACAGAGCTTGTTCCGCCACAAGGCGCCCCGAATCCCGACCCCGGATCCCGCTGCCGCCACAACGAGCACACACCGCACCGGCGGCTGCAGCCGAAATTGGCTCAGGAAGCGGCGGAGAGAGGTAAAGGTGCCGGGCACCGATTACCGGACGTCCAGTTTGGTCCTTCGGACTCGGCCGTGACAAGCGGGCGCAAAAAACCCGCGCTCCGAGGAGCGTGGGCTTCTTGGTTTTCTTCATTGAAACTGACGGCGCGCGAAAGCGACGCAGTCGGTTTCGCACGCCCTCAGTTTCGCGGATGGTTGATCTGCGCGTGCGCCGCAGCGAGACGGGCAACCGGAACTCGATACGGAGAACAGCTCACATAGTCCATTCCGACCAGATGGCAGAACTCCACCGAGTTCGGCTCGCCGCCGTGCTCGCCACAGATGCCGATCTTGAGGCCGGGGCGGGTCGAGCGGCCCTTTTCGATGGCGGTCTTGACCAGCACACCCACCGAGTCGCGGTCGAGGACCTGGAAGGGATCGACAGAGTAGGATCTTCTTGTCGAGGTAGTCCGGCAGGAAGCCGCCGATGTCGTCACGCGAAAAGCCAAAGGTCATCTGCGTGAGGTCGTTGGTGCCGAAGCTGAAGAACTCGACCGTCTCGGCAATTTCGCCTGCGGTCAGGCAGGCACGCGGGATCTCGATCATGGTGCCGTAGAGGTGCTCGACCGAGTCGACACCGTACTTGGAGCACACCTCGGCGTGAACCTTCTTGGCGATCTCGAGCTGGTCCTCGAGCTCGGCCTTCATGCCGGTGACCGGGACCATGATCTCCGGGAAGCACGTCTTGCCATCCTGCCGCAGCTCGACGGCCGCCTCGAGGATGGCGCGGATCTGCATCTCGGTGATCTCGGGGAAGGTGACACCGAGACGGACGCCTCTGTGCCCCATCATGGGGTTCATCTCGTGCAGCTCCTCGGCGCGGCGGTCGAGCTCGGCGGTGTCGATGCCGAGGGCGGAACCGAGCTTGGCCCTCTCGTCGGCCGATTGCGGCACGAACTCGTGCAGCGGTGGGTCGAGCAGGCGGATCGTCACCGGCCGATCCCCCATCACATCGAGGGTGGCCTTCATGTCGCGTTTGACGAAAGGGTAGAGCTCGTCGAGGGCGGCTCGGCGCTCTGATTCGGAGCCCGACATGATCATCTTGCGGAGCAGGAACAGCGGCTCTTCGGAGCCGGTGCCGTAGAACATGTGCTCGGTGCGAAACAGGCCGATGCCCTCGGCGCCGAAGTCGATGGCGGTGCGGGCGTCTTCCGGGGTCTCGGCGTTGGTGCGCACATTCATGACCCGGATCTCGACGGCGAACTTCATGAAGTCCATGAAACGCGGGTTTTCAGTGGCATCGATCATCGACAGCTCTCCGGCGAAGACCAGACCGCGAGTCCCGTTGAGGGTCAGTACGTCACCTTCGGAGAAGACCTTACCGTCGACCTCGATCTTCTTGCCGATGACGTCGATGTCGAGGGTACCGGCACCGACGATGCAGCACTTGCCCCAGCCGCGGCACACGAGGGCCGCGTGGCGGGTCATGCCGCCGCGGGCGGTGAGAATGCCCACCGAGGCGCGCATACCCTCCACGTCCTCGGGGTTGGTCTCCTCGCGAACCAGGAGCACCGTCTTGCCCTCCTTGGCCCACTTCACGGCGTCGTCGGCCGAGAACACGATCTGGCCGACGGCGCCGCCGGGACCCGCCGGCAGGCCCTTGGCGATAAGGTCCGCACTGGCCTCGGCTGCGGGATCGACGATCGGGTGGAGGAGCTCGTCGAGCTGTTCCGGTTTGACCCTGAGAACCGCGGTCTGCTTGTCGATCAGGCCCTCAGACAGCATGTCCATCGCCATGTTGAGGGCCGCGGTGCCGGTGCGCTTGCCGACCCGGGTCTGCAGCATCCACAGTCGGCCGTCCTGGATGGTGAACTCGATGTCCTGCATATCGGTGTAGTGGTCTTCGAGCTGGTTGCGGATTGCAAAGAGCTGTTCGTAGATCTCCGGCATGGCCACCTGGAGCGACGGCAGATGCTCGTTCTGATCGTTCTTGGTGTCCTCGTTGAGCGGGTTGGGGGTGCGGATGCCCGCGACCACGTCCTCGCCCTGCGCATTGGCCAACCACTCACCGTAAAACTTGTTCTCGCCGGTCGCAGGGTTGCGGGTGAAGGCGACACCGGTAGCGGAATCGTCACCCATGTTGCCGAAGACCATTGCCTGGACGTTGATCGCAGTGCCCCATTCGTCGGGGATGCCCTCGATGCGGCGGTAGGAGACGGCGCGCTTGCCGTTCCACGACGAGAAGACGGCGCCGATGCCGCCCCACAGCTGCTCGCGGGGGTCGTCCGGGAAGTCCTTACCGAGGACCTCTTTCACCTTGGCCTTGAAGCCCTCGGCGAGCTTCTCGAGATCCTTGGCCGAGATGTCGGCGTCCGACGCATAGCCACCCGCTTCCTTGACCTCTTCGAGCATGCGATCGAGCTGTTGGCGGATGCCCTGGCCCTCTTTGGGCTCGATGCCGGCCGCTTTTTCCATGACCACGTCGGAGTACATCATGATGAGCCGGCGGTATGCGTCGTAGACGAAACGCGGGTTGCCGGTCTTGGCGATGAGGCCCGGGATCGTGGCTGAACACAGACCAACGTTGAGGACCGTCTCCATCATGCCCGGCATCGAGGAGCGCGCGCCCGAGCGGACCGACATCAGCAGCGGATTGGTGGGATCGCCGAACTTGGTTCCCATGATCTCTTCGACCTTGGCCATCGCCGTGTCGGCCTCGGCCTCAAGCGTGGCCGGGTAGGTCCGATCGTGGTCGTAGAAATAGGTACAGACCTCGGTAGTGAGTGTGAAGCCGGGCGGTACGGGTATGCCAAGGCTGGCCATCTCGGCCAGGTTGGCGCCCTTGCCGCCGAGCAGGTTTTTCATTTCCGATTTTCCGTCAGCGGTTCCCCCGCCGAACGAGTACACATACTTCGCGTCGCTCAATGTTCGCCTCCTTCGACTTGCAGCTTCGAGAGATCTGCAAGATTCATGAATAATCGTCCAAGTTCCTTCAATAGCGCGATCCGGTTGTCGCGGACGCGCTCGTCCTCACACATCACAAGCACCTCGATAAAGAAGCGCTCGAGAATATCCGCCAGCGGCTCCATCGCAGTGAAGGCCTCCTCCACCCGCCGCTCGGGTAGGAGATCTTCGAGCGCACGCCTGAATTTCTGGGTCGCCTCGTGAAGCTCGTGTTCTTCAGTTTGCTCAAAGATCTCGGGGTCGATCTCGGCATCTGGCTGGCCGTCGGTGATATTACGCACCCTCTTGAAGGCCAGTGCGAGACTTCGGAAGGTCGACGATGAGCGCACCGTCTCGAGCGCCTCGGCTCGGGCCACTGCACCCGGCAGGTCGGACCATCCGGCCGCCATCACGGCGTCGGCTGTGTCACCCGACACGCCGACCACGTCGGTCAGCCAGCGCCGCACACGGTCGGCAACAAAGGCCGTCACCGCCGCAGCCAGCTCTTGACTATCGCCCTCGCCGTGCTCCTCCACCGCGGCCGCCGCGGCGTCGACGGCGTGCGCGAGGTCCAGATCCCAGCCGGACTCGGCAACGATCTTCACGGCGCCCTGGGCGGCGCGCCGCAGGCCGAACGGGTCCTTCGAGCCCGACGGCCGTTCACCGACCGCAAACAAGCCCGCAACCGTGTCCAGACGGTCGGCCACCCCGAGTAGCCGCCCTATCGCCGAATCGGGAACCGGGCCCTCGAAACCGACCGGCAGATAGTGGTCACGGACCGCGGTCCACAGGGCGTCGTCGGCGCCTTCGAGGCGGAGGTAGTGGCCCCCCATGACGCCCTGGAGCTCCGGAAACTCACCCACCATGTGGGTCAGCAGATCGGCCTTGGCAAGCCGGGCCGCCGACCGCAGCTCGTCCGGGTCTGCCGCACCGTCAGCCAGAACCGCTGCCAGCTCGCCGACCCTCGCCGCCTTGTCCTCGAGCGAGCCCAGGACGCGGTGGAACTCGAGCCGCTCCAACCCCTGCACGATTTCGGCCAGGGGCGTGCGACAGTCCTCGGCAAAAAAGAACCCCGCGTCCGCCAACCGTGCGCCGATCACCCATTCATTACCCTGTCGGACCAGGCCTTCGGGGTCGTCGCGACGGTCGATAACGGCGATGAACCCGGGCTGAAGGCCACCGTCCGCATCCTCGAGCACCAGGCATTTCTGATGGTGGCGGAGGGTGGTCACAACCACCTCGGGCGGCAGATCGAGGTAACGAGCCGCGAATGCGCCGGCCACCAGACCTGGCCACTCCACGAGCTCCACGTGCTCGGCCATCAATTCGGGGTCCGGGTGGACCTTCGCGCCGGCCTCCTCGGCGAGCTCTTCAGCCAGCGTCTCGAGCCGCGTGCGGCGGTCGGCAGGGTCCACCATGACGCTGCGCTCCGCCATCGCCGCTACGTACCCGCGGGCGGTCTGAAGCTCGAAGCTTTCGGGCGCGTGCACCCGGTGGCCGACCGTGGAGCGTCCGGACGTGATGCCGAAGATCTCGAACGGGACGAGCTCGTCCTCAAGCAGGGCCACGACCCCGTGTACGGGACGAACGAACTGTTGGTGCCCGTCACCCCAACGCATCATCTTCGGAAAACGCAGGGCGGCGACTATTGCGGGAATCATCTCCGCGAGGATCTCCGACGTGGCGCGGCCCTTGTGGACTACGGTCGCCGCCAGGTACTCGCCCTTGGGGGTTTCCACCCTTCCCACCTCGTCGAGCGGCAGCCCGACCTTGCGCGCGAAGCCCTCGCCCGCTGGGGTTGGCGAGCCGTCGGCGGCAAACGCCGCGCTGACTGGCGGCCCGGTCAGGTCTTCCGAACGGTCGGGCTGACGCACGGGCAGGTTGTCGACAACGACAGCTAGCCGGCGCGAGGTGGAGAGGGCCTTGATTGGAAGATCGGAGAATCCGGCCTCCGCGAGGCGCGCACCGAAGAGCTCCGCGATTTGGCGTCTCGCCCCGGGCAGCGCCGCGGCCGGGATCTCCTCGGTGCGAATCTCGAGCAGGAAGGTCGCCATCAGACCACCTCCCCACCAATGGTCGACGAACCGCCCAGGGGAAAGCCAAGGCTCTCGCGCTGTTCGAGGTAGGCCTTCGCGGCTGCAACCGCGTTTCGGCGGACTCGCGCGATCAGCCCAACCCGCTCGGTCACCGAAACGGCGCCGCGGGCGTCCAACAGATTAAAGAGATGGGAGGTCTTGAGAGTTGCCTCGAGGGCCGGGATGACCAGCGGCGGGTCGTGGTCGAGGCAGCGCTTGGCCTCAGATTCCCAGTCTTCGAAGTGGCGGCGTAGCATCTCGACATCCGCGACCTCGAAGCCGTAGACCGAGGCTTCGCGCTCCTCCGCGAGACGCACCTCGCCGAAGGAAACGCCGCCTCCCCACTCGATGTCATAGATGGAGTCCTTGCGTTGCAAGAACATCGCGATTCGTTCGAGACCGTAGGTCAGCTCGGCCGAGATCGGCGCAAGGTCGATTCCCCCGGCCTGCTGGAAGTACGTGAACTGGGTGATCTCCATGCCGTCGAGCAGCACCTGCCAGCCGACACCCCAGGCGCCGAGGGTCGGCGACTCCCAGTTGTCCTCCTCGAAGCGGATATCGTGGACGGCGGGATCGATGCCGAGCGCACCGAGGGACTCCAGGTAGAGCTCCTGGACGTCGTCGGGCGACGGCTTGAGAATGACCTGCAGCTGGAGGTGACGACCGAGCCGGAAGGGGTTCTCGCCATACCGGGCATCGGCGGGCCGGCGCGACGGCTGCACGAAGGCGACCCGATAGGGTTCGGGTCCCAGGGCGCGCAAAAACGACTCCGGGTGCATTGTGCCGGCGCCGACCTCGAGGTCGTACGGCTGCTGGATGATGCAGCCGCAGTCGGCCCAGTAGTGCTGGAGATTAAGGATCAGAGACTGCAGGTCCAAGGTGCCTCCGGGGCCCCGCATCAGCCGGGCCACACGAGCGGGAAATATACCACGACGTTCAATTCTCCGCATCGATGCCTACGGCGTCGATGCGGAGAATTGAAATAGAGGAATGGGGAGTGACAATCCGGGTGCTACCGTGGTTGGCATGGCTTCGGAGGTATCGTGATCCGCCATTGTTTTCTTCTCTGCTTTTTGCTGGCGACAGTCAGCCCTCATTTTTGGGCGGCACCGTCGCCGCAGCTCCTGGTCGAGGCCCCCGCCGAGCTGAGGGCGGTGGCCGAGGAGGTCCGCTCCATCGGTGAGGGCGACTTCTCAGAAGGTCTCCATATCACTGGCATCATCGGTTTCACGAGACCGATCCGCATCGTTCTCTTGGCGGAGAACTCAGAGCTGGCACGAGAGGTGCCGACCTGGGTCAGCGGTTTCGCCAGGGGATCGGAGGCAGTGATCGTCCTTTTCCCGGCACGAGTCCACTCATACCCGGATCGAAACCTGCGCACCCTGGTTCACCACGAGGTGGCCCACGTCCTGGTGGCGCAGGCAGCGCGGGGACGCCCGGTGCCGCGTTGGTTCAACGAGGGGGTGGCGACGGTTGCGGCCCGGGAGTGGGGAATCGAGGACCGCGCCCGCTTCGCCATGGCCGTTCTGGGAGCACGACCTCACGGCGTCCGCGACCTCGACACATCCTTCGAGGGCAGCGGTCCACAGATCACTCGAGCCTATGCTCTATCCTCGGCTTTTGTCCGCTTCATCCAGCGTCGCTACGGCCCCATGGCGCCGGCGATCGTGCTGGACGGCATCGCCCGAGATCTGAACTTTGACGAGGCCTTTCTCCGCGCCACCGGAGAACCCCTGGCACGCGCAGAGCAGGTCTTCTTCGAGAAGGAGGCCTTTTGGACCACGTGGCTCCCGTTCCTCACCAGCACCGGCGCGCTGTGGATGGCGATCACGATCCTCGCCCTGGTAGCCATTCGCCGTCGCCGTGTTCGCAGCCAGCAAATACTCGAGGCCTGGGACGAGGAGGAAGAGATCGCAGCGGAGAGACAAATGCTGCGGTCAACCAACCGCAACCCCGATGACGACATTGTGAACTGAGTCGGATGGGCTCCCCCCGCGGAGATTTCGAATTTTGAATTTCGCATTTCGAATTTGCCGTCCCCTAGCTTGTATCCGACGCCGGGAAACCCCAGTCGGCGTGGCGATGTTGCGGAGGCCTCTGCTGCGGCCCGCG
>PVMK01185775.1_pt1 | contig 14187 bp, 15 predicted proteins | sample 1853481 | NCBI WGS metagenome assembly PVMK01 (sample SAMN08533507, study PRJNA380276) | Marine sediment metagenome, whole genome shotgun sequencing project. | reverse complement strand
GCCTTCGGTGCGTATCGGGCGTTCAGAGAAGAGAACTGCGGCGAGTCACCCACCACCGTCGTTCCCCAGATCAGGAGGAAAAGTAAAAACACCGGTGTTGGCGCAGAGAACAGGAACGGCGAGATGAGGCAGCAAACTCCGGAGACCACCAGCTGCGTGGATGCCACACGAGCACTTCCGAACTTCCCGGTTAGCAAACCTCCGCCGGCGCATCCGATACTGCCGACCCCGATGATGAGGAATGCCCAGAAAGAGATATCGAGACGGATCGTGGTGCCGGATCCCATGTGCGTGGCAAGCATCAGCGGAACGAAAGTCCAGAAGGCATAGAGCTCCCACATGTGCCCGAAGTATCCGAACGCCGATGAGCGGAAATTTTTCGATTGAAATATCTTTTTCAGCGCACCCGGATCGAATTTCGAACCTTTCGCGAGATACGGTCCGTCCGGCACCAGCACAACCATCAGCAGACCACCGAATGCAGCGATGGCGGAGACGGACAGAATCACGCTCGACCACGGCAGGCTCTGGCCCATCGCTTTCAACAAGTGCGGAAAGGCCGTACCCAGCACTAACGCCGCGACCAGATACCCGAGTGCCCTGCCCAGGTCCTGCTGGTACCAGCCAGCCGCAATCTTCATGCCGACAGGATAGATACCCGCAAGAAAAAACCCGGTCAGGAACCGAAATACCATCAATAACGAAAGTCCGTCGGCGAACAGATAAACGCCCGCGTTGCAGAATGCGCCGATGAGGGAGCAAATGAGAAAAATCTTGCGCGGCGAGTAGACATCCGAAATCGCCAGAACCGCGAACACAAGCGTGCCGGCGATGAAACCGAGCTGCACCGACGAGGTCATATACCCCAACGCATCCGGGGAAAGTCCCCACAGCCGTTGCAGCTCGGGGAGCACGGCATTACCCGCAAACCACAGGGACGTCCCCGCGAACTGAGAGATGATAATCGCCGGCAGTATCCGCCGGGGGGGTCTATCCATAGTGCTGCGTTTCGGAAGCTTCGCTCAGCGCTTCCAAGACGCTTTCATAGATCGCGGTCGTTTCCGGGGAGGGTGTACCCTCGCGCTCCGCGGCCAATGTGCGCCGGCAGCTGTCATAGACGTCGACCGCTTCGGCGTGCCGTCCGAGCTGTCGGTAGCAGAGCATCAGGCGCCTGTAGAACCCCTCGGCCAACGCGTCGGCCTCGAGGCCGCGGGCATACAGGCGCGCCGCCTGATCCCAGCGCCTGCCCTCTTCCCAGTAGCGAGCCAACTCGCTCGCGGCGCGCAGCACCTGGTTGCGAAAGCGCTCCCGTGGGGACGCGTAGCGTGGGTGGTCTCCCTCGCCTGCCATGAAAGGACCACGGTAGATATCGAACAGTCTATCTGCCAAATTCGTCACCAGCGCCTCCGGTGGGCGCGGCCGCGTAAGCCTCAGGGACGCATCGATGTCTTCCAACCCGCACTCGAGTGCGTGAACATGCAGCCAGCAGCAGCTCGCGTCCAAACCCAGCCGACCGTGCTTGAGTCCGATGGCATGTTGGTGCGCAAGCACTTTTCGAAGCCGGTGCAGGGTCGTGGTAAGCGATCGATGGGCGCAGTCCGCGTCGATCCGCGGCCACAACACGCAAGCCAACTCACGCTCCTTGACGTCCATGGCGCCAAATCCAACCAGCGCCTTCAGTAGTTCAATGGGTTTCTGCTGCGGTTTCGCGATCGCGCCCAGGGGGGATCCATGCGTGAGCACCTGGAATTCTCCAAACGACCGTATTCGAATCGGCCATGGCCATTCGTTCACCGACACCGGCGGCGTGTCGGGCATCAAATCCCGGCTACGGATGAGATTCTTGACGTAGTCGACTTCGATTCCAGCCTCCAGCGCGTGCACACAAAGATCCGCCATCAAACGAGGCCGCCACCACAGAAAATGTGTAAACCCGTGTTCGCGGCCGAGCCCGAAGGCGTAACGCAACGCGTTCAGACCTGTCCGCCGGCGTCCGTGAGCGAGCGTAATGTACGCGTAGGTCGAAAACGCCATGAACTCCATCAGTCGATTGCTGATACCGCGCGCCAGCTTGCGCACGCAGCGAAGATTGGCGACCGTTCGCCGTTCGTCTCCCAGCTCATGGAAAATCTGGGCCAGCGCCAGGCGGCAAAGCACCTCGTAGAAAGGGCAACCCGATTCGATGGCGAGCCGCAATGCCGTCTTCTGTTCCTGGTGTGCTTCGACGACGTCATCTCGAAGCATCGCGATCCACGATCGGTAGTAGTGGTAGCTACACCGATCCAACCGTCGAGCACCCTCCCGATGCTCGTGCATTTTCCCCAGTAGCTCTTCCGCGGACACCAGATCACCAGCGCCGAGCGCCGCCGCAGCGCCGTTGGACAGCAGATGATAGCGCCACAAGTTGACGCCGCTGGACTTACCGATGTCGACGCCGTCAAACACGGCTTCCAGGCAACGATCGTGATCCGCCGTCAGCATGAAATACATGGATTCGACATCTTTGAGGACCGTGAGAGCCAGCGGCGTGACGTCGGGCGACCGGCAAGTGTGGCGCATCTCGTCAATCAGCTCACGGACTCGGCCGAACTGACCCGTATAGTTGAGCGTAATGGCCATCAAGAGCTGTGCCGACAATCGCGCATTCGTATCCCCCAATTCTCCCACACAGCCAAAGGCACGCTCGGCCCAAGCCTTCATGTCGGGCTGCTGTGGTTGCCGGAATACCAAAGCGACGAAAAGGCTTACTGCCGCCCGCGCCACGGCCCCGCTTTCGACCCGGGAGGGCGCATCGGTAAGCAATGCCTTGGTCCGATCGATCCATGGGTCGAGCAGCGACAAATCGTCCAGCTCGTGAATGATCGCATCCATGGCGCCGGCACAGGCGAGTAACCGACCGTCAATTTCCGATCCGCCCTCGAAGCCCTTGAACACGCGTTCGTAGAGCAAGCGACTCTCGCGGGGTGCGGATGCGAACCGACAGGCGGCCTTCCAGTGAAAGCACCACGGATCGGTGTCGAGCACTTCGTCGGGGATCTCATCCAACCACGATTCCAGCGTTTCGGCGCGGCCATGGGCAAGCATGTCCGGAGCATGTTCGAGCGCCAGGCGTTTCAATGCATGAAAGTCGCTGTCCTCGCGCAGCAGCGCCGCAGCCTCCTCCACCTCACCTTCGTCCTCCAGCACGTCGACTGACGCCTGCCGCAAAGCCCGGTACTCACTTGGTGAGAATGTCAGCGCGGCACGCGCGCGTAGAAATTCCCGCAGCAACGGGTGGTACTGATAGATTGAATCGCCGCCCCCTGCCTTTAATGAAACGAAATGATGACCACCATGCAGCATGGTGAGAATTTCGCCGGCAGCCGGTTCACCCGTGATCTTCTCCGCCATGCTGCTGGTCATTTCCGGCACGAAGGCGGTTTTGAGCAACAACCGCTGGGTTCGCTCGTCGAAGCGCTGAAAGATCTCGCCTGCCAGGTAGTCGAACACCACTTGGGGCGCGCGCGAATTCGGCATCAGGTCGATGCTGCCGCTGGCGAGAGAATGCTCCAGTAACAGCACCAGCCCGGCCGCCCATCCTTCGGTCTTGAGATAAAGCTCCGCGAGATCTGCCTCAGCCAGCGGCCGCTCCCACAGCGATACCATCGCATCGGATTCCGATCGCGAGAATTGCAAGTCCTGCCAGCCCAGCAGCAGCATGGCGCGGTTGGCTCGCAACCGCACCATGTCCGATGGTGGCTCACCTCGGCTGATGATGACGATACAACCATCCGGCGGCAGCTCAGCCACGGCATTGAGCACTACGGAGTGGAATGTCGATTGCGTCGATACGTCCTGATAGTTGTCGAGAACCAGGACGAACGGCGGTCGGAGACTCGAGTACAGGGTGCGGAAATAGCGCCGTGCAAAGGCCGGCAGATCGGCGTGGTATTCGGAGGTAAACAGCGGCAGCGAGCCAGCGGCGGCGCCCTGCGCCATGTAGTAAAAGAAGGTCGCGACGTCGGAATCACCAGCATCCAGCTGATACCAGCACGACTCCGAGCAGCGCTGTTCCAGATAGCTGGCCACCAGAGTGGTCTTCCCGGAACCCGGCGGGCCCGACACCCACACGACGGCGTTGCGATCCCGTTGATCGAGGATTGCGAACAGCCGCTCCCGGCCAAGCACACCGACAAGGCTTGGACGCGTGATCTTGGCACGCGAAGCCGGACGCGGATTTGGCGCCACCGTATCCCCCCTCTTATGGGTTCCATTGTACGGTGAAAGGCGCCGCGGACCAGCCTTTCAGGCCAACTGTAAGTATCTGGTTAGGCGGCTGGCGCGCTCCCTCGCGAGGTGGCGCAAAGTGGTAATCGACCGCCGTCAAGGGTGATCCGCCGGCCGCGTGCTTCCCTGCGTCCCGATAGGTACTGCCATCGGGTAGAATGGCTCCGATGCTCGCCCCCGCTACCATGAACTGGACGCCTGCTATCCGCCCCGAATTCCCCAGCCGTTGGCCGGCATTGTGCGCCTGTGCGCTTCTCCTGTTGCTCAGCGGCTGCACCTCGACGGCGGCCCAGCAACTGGCGACCAACCTGTCCACCGCGCTGGTCAACCAGGACGACCCGGCCCTGGTGCGAGACGGCACTCCGGCACACCTGCTGTTGCTTGAAGGCCTGCTGGAAGGGGACCCGGAGAATGAAGGGTTGTTGCTGGCTGCGGCGCGCATGTACGGCGCCTATGCGACATTGTTCGTGGAGGATAAGGAGCGGGCACGGTCCATGGCGAAAAAAGCCCATGGCTACGCCGCGCGCGCACTCTGCCAACGCCGACCCAACGCTTGCGCGGCGGAGGATCTATCCTTCGACGAGTCACGGCACTGGTCGATACGATGGATGGGCAAGATCTGCCGGCTCTGTACGTTTATGCTGTCACCTGGGTTGGCCTGGTTCAGACCAGCGGTCCGGGTGATTTCGATGCCCTCGCCGACCTGCCTCGGATTGCCACGATGATGGAGAGGGTAGTGGTGTTGGACGAGCACTATGATCATGGCCAGGCGCACGTTTATCTGGGAGCTTTCGACTGCCGCTTGTCCGCCACCCTGGGAGGCCGCCCGGAGCAGGGCCGGTTGCACTTCGAACGTGCCATCGCTCTCTCGAATGGTCGCAATCTGCGCGCGCAAGTGGAGCTTGCCCGGCGCTGTGCCCGCCTCACCTTCGATCGCGAGCTCCACGACCGGCTCTTGAACGAGGTGCTGGCGGCGGATCCGGAGGAGCCCGGCTTGACGCTGGGCAACGTCCTTGCCCAGCAAGAAGCGAGGGCTCTCCTCGACACCTCCGCGGACTACTTCGAGTGATCGCCCCGGGCCTGCGCTGTCTCGCCGTGCTCGCCTGGATTCTGGCGGCGCCAGTATCGGCAAGCCAGACCACGACCTTCAAGATCGCCACCATCGCCCCGGACGGCACCGGCTGGATGCAGGAGATGCGCGCAGGCGCGGAAAGAATTGCCGAACGCACGCACGGCCGCGTGAAATTTCGCTTCTACCCTGGCGGCATCATGGGTAACGACAAGAGCGTGCTACGCAAGCTGCGTATCGGCCAATTGCATGGTGGCGCGATAACCGGTGGCGGACTCGCACTGATTGACCCCAATACCTTGGTCTACAGTCTGCCGTTCACATTCCGCTCAGAGGACGAAATCGATTATGCCCGGAAACGCATGGACCCTGCCCTCATCGAGAGCATCGAAGCCGCAGGTTATGTCACCCTCGGCTTCGTGGAAGGCGGGTTCGCCTACTTGATGTCCGACGCGCCGCTACACGGGATGGAAGATCTACCGGGCAGGAAGATCTGGATTCCCGAGGGCGACCGCATCAATCGCGCGGTGTTCGAAGATATGGGCGTCTCGCCGATACCTCTGCCACTCCCCGACGTTCTCACCGGACTGCAGACCGGGCTCATCGACACCGTGGGCGCATCCGCCATCGGCGCCATTGCCCTGCAATGGCATACGCGCATCAAGTATGTGACCGACACACCGCTCGTTTACCTCCACGGCGCCTTGCTCATCAGCCGGCGTGCCTTCTCCAAACTCGACGCGAAGGATCAGCTGGTGGTGCGCGAGGTAATGTCGGAAGTCGCCGCGCGACTCAAACGTGAGACCCGTGCGGACGACAAGAAGGCCCGCCGGACACTGGAAGATCGAGGGATCACCTTCGTGACGCCGTCACCGGAGGCCGTTACGAAGTTGCAAAGAAGTGTCGCCAGAACCGCGGACCGCCTGGCAGAGGAAGGCGAGGTTCCGCCGCAGCTTCTCCAGGAGTTACGCGCTCACCTGAACGACTACCGGCGTACCACCGGTGCCGCACCCTAGGTCCGTCCTCGAACGCCTTGGCGGCATACTAGCCGCCGTCGAAGACGGCATTCTGGTTTCCCTGTTAGCGACCATGATCGGACTCGCCGCCACGCAGATCGGGCTGCGCATCCTGTGGGACTCGAGTATCGGCTGGGGCGATCCGCTGCTGCGGGTCACGGTGATGTGGGTCGGGTTGCTCGGTGCCATGGCCGCGTCCCGGGACGACAACCACATCACCATCGATCTCGTCTCTCGTTTCCTCGAGGGCCGTGCCCAGGCAGCCACGCGTATCCTCACCGGACTCGTCGGCGCCGTCGTTTGCTCGGCCCTCGCCTGGCACGGCATGCGTTTCGTGCTCTTCGAACGCGAAGATCAGGCCATCGCCTTCGCATCCGTACCCGCCTGGATGTGCGAGCTGATCATCCCCGTGGCCTTCGGCATCATGGCGTTGCGATTCCTCACGGGCGCGCTTGCGCAACTGGCACCTGCAGTCCGGGGAGAGCCATGATCATCGCCGGCATTCTGCTCTTAGTCCTGGCATTGCTCGGCACCCCGTTATTCGTCATTATCGCCGCCACCGCGCTGCTGGGTTTTCATCGTGCCGGCATCGATCTGGCGGCAGTTCCCATCGAGTTCTATCGTCTCGCCGAGATGCCGATCCTTCTGGCTATTCCCTTATTTACCTTTGCCGGCTATCTGCTGAGCGAGACCGGTGCGCCTTCGCGCCTGGTAAGGGTCACCCATGCGCTGCTTGGCTGGATGCACGGCGGCCTCGCCATTGTCGCCCTGCTGGTGTGCGCGCTGTTCACGGCTTTCACCGGCGCTTCCGGCGTGACCATCGTCGCCATGGGCGCGCTCCTTTATCCGGCGCTCAAACAGGCGGGCTATCACGATAAGTTCAGCCTCGGACTCGTGACCACGTCGGGAAGCCTGGGCCTGCTGTTCGCGCCCTCCCTGCCGCTGATTCTCTACGGCGTCATCGTGGCCCAACTCGGTATCGGACCCACGGTGACCGTGGATGATCTGTTTCTCGCCGGCGTGCTGCCGGGGTTGCTGATGCTCGTCCTGCTCTCGGGCTACGGCATGTGGCAGAGCCGCGGTGCACCACTGCATGCCTTCTCCCGAGCGGAAGCGCTGGAGGCGCTGCGCGAGGTCGCCTGGGAACTGCCCCTGCCCTTTGTGGTGCTTGGTGGTATCTACGGCGGTTACTTCGCCATCTCGGAAGCAGCGGCCATCACCGTCATCTATGTGCTGGTGGTGGAAGTGCTCATTCTTCGCGAAGTGCGGCTTCGCGCGCTACCCCGCATCATGCGCGAATCCATGGTGCTCGTGGGCGGCATTCTGGTAATCCTCGGCGTCTCCCTTGCCTCCACCAACTACCTCATCGACGCAGAGGTCCCTGCACAACTCTTCGCCGCCGTCAGTGCGCACATCACCAACAAGCTGACCTTCCTGCTGCTGCTGAATGTGTTTCTACTGGTGCTCGGCACCATGCTCGACATCTTCTCGGCACTGGTCATCATGGTACCGCTGCTGCTGCCACTCGCCCTTGGCTACGACATCGATCCATTGCATCTGGGCATCATCTTCCTCGCCAATATGCAGATCGGCTATTTCACTCCGCCGGTGGGCATGAATCTCTTCATCGCCAGCTACCGCTTCAAGAAACCGATCATGGAGATCTACCGTGCGACTCTGCCATTCTTCGTGCTTCTGCTGATTGCCGTGCTGATCATCACCTACTGGCCGGCGCTCTCTCTGACGCTGCCGGGGCGCTGAAGTCACGACCTGAGCGCCGTCGAATTGCCGGAATCGATCAACCCGGCTCGAGCACCATCACCCGAATTGCGCTGGGTTGTCCCGCGTTACAGGGATTGTTGACCTGCGGGCAATTGGAAATGACCGCGAGTGCATCCATCTCCGCCCGCAGCTCCACGTAGTCACCCGGTTCGGAGCGGCTTTCCACGAACACCGAATCGGCCAATCGCCCTTCGTCCATGACCGGCACGTTGCAGAAGAAATTGATGTTAGGGACGATGTCTTTGCGACCGAGGTCGAATTCCGCCAGGGCACCGAGGAAATTCTCCCGGCATCCGGGGCAATCCGTCACCCCGTAGAGCATCTGGTTGCTGGGCGCGCTGCAGCAACCGCCGATGGTGTCGTGGGCGCCACAGGTGTCTTCGATGATACTGAATATCGGCCTGGCCACGTCGGAGTAGAGAATATGCCCCTTGGTCAGACCCAGGGTGCGTGCGGCCTTGAGCGTATTCGGCGCGTGGTAGCGCTCCTCGGGTGCGTGGGCGTTGTAGCACAGGAAGTCTACCCCCTGAGACCCGTGCACATCGATGATCCTCAAGCGTTGACCCTTTTCGATGATCCGCGCCCAGGGCTCCCCGGCGGGCACCGACTGATCGAGGATGGCTCTGGTCGTCTGCTGTGTGGATTTCGCCATGGTATTCCTCCCTATCGGGACGTTTATACTGCCCGGGGCATCCAGCCGCCAGCGAATCGCGACAACCAATGGCCGCAGCCGACAACCAGTCCGAAGAGGAAAGCCAACGTCTGGACAAGTGGCTGTGGGTGGCGCGCTTTTTCAAGACCCGGGGGCGCGCGGCCGCCGCCGTCTCCGGGGGCAAAGTGCAGGTAGCCGGTGAACGGGTGAAACCGTCCCGCCAGGTGGCTCCAGGCACCCCCATCGAGATCCGGCGCGGCCCGGTGCAGTGGCAGGTGGTGGTGCGCGCTGTGGCCAGGCACCGGCGCCCTGCCTCGGAGGCGGCGCTCCTCTATGAGGAAACGCCAGAGAGCATCGAGCAACGCCAACGCGAGGCCGAACAGCGAAGGCTGGAGGCGGGCGAGCGCCGGGAGCGCCTGGGCAAACCCTCCAAACGCGAGCGCCGTGACGCGACACGCCTCAAATCAGGGCGCTACTAGGGATTGACGACACACTCACGCTTGACCCACGGCCACGGCGGTGGCTTAATACCAAACGACCGTTTGTTTTCTATCAACACCATGGCAGCCACCGCTCCCACACGCGCCCCCCGACAGGACAACCGCCGGCAACATCTTCTCGATGCCGCCGCCGGACTCATCTGCCGGCGTGGATATCACGCGACCTCCATGCGTGATATCGGCCGCGCCACGGAAATGCTGCCGGGATCCATCTACTACCACTTCGGATCCAAAGAGGAGCTGCTGGTGGCCGTTTACACCGAGGGGGTGCGCCGCATCGCCGGGCGCGTCGACGGCGCGGTGGCCCGTGCGACGGATCCCATGAAACGATTGGAGGCGGCGTGCGTGGCGCACCTGGAGATGCTGCTCACCGACAGCGATTACGCGCGGGTCGTGGTGCGCGTATTGCCCGAGGACGTGCCCGCGGTGAGCACGCGTCTGACGGCACTTCGCGATGACTACGAAGAACGATTTCGCAAGCTCATCGCCGCACTGGCGCTGCCCCGGGGACGACGGCGTTACGCGCGCCTCACCCTGCTGGGCGCGTTGAACGGCGCGCAAAGTTGGTACCGGCCGGGCGGCGACTCACCGGCGCACATCGCCCGGCGCCTGCTCGGTTGTCTGCGTGAACCTCTGGAGATGGAAACGCGGTGACGACGCAACCACACGAACCCCCACGGGTACTGGTCACGAAGCTCGGCCTCGACGGCCACGATCGCGGCAGCCGGCTGGTGGCGGCCTTCCTGCGCGATGCCGGCATGGAGGTGATCTACACCAACCCGTGGCAGGAGATCGCCGCAGTCGTGCAGCTTGCGCTTCAGGAGGATGTGGACGTCATCGGCATCAGCTCCCTGGCCACCGATCACCTGCTGGTGCCGAAGCTCACGAAAGCGCTCGCGGAGGCGGGACTCGGCCACGTACCCGTGGTTGTGGGCGGCATCGTGCCCGACGAGGACGAGCGCATGTTGCTGGAATCCGGTGTCAGCCGTGTCTTCCATCCCGGCTGCACCCGCGATGAGATCATCACGGAAGTCGAAGGGCTCGCCCGGCACGCGCGCCAAAGGAGGATGTCATGAGCCAGCAGCCCATTCAGTTGCCGTTGCCCGGCTTCGAGGCAGCAAGGGTCCGATGGCAGGACGCCTTCGACCAGCAGGTCGGCGCCGAGAACACCCGGCACAACCGCTCCGGAGTCGAGATACAGCCCCTGTACACGCCGGCGGACTGGAGTGGCGAGCGCTACCTGGAGGATCTGGGATTTCCCGGCCAGACGCCCATGACCCGCGGCATCTATCCCAGCATGCACCGGGGTCGTACCTGGAGTCAGCGACAGCTCATCGGCCTCGGCACGCCGCAAGACTACAATGGGCGACTGAAGCGCATCCTCGATGCCGGCAGCTCGGCAGTCAGCCTGATTCCGTGCAACTCCGTCTACCGCGGCTTCGACGCAGACCAGGTGGATGCGCTGCTGCTCGGCACCTGCGGCGCGGTGGTCAATACCGTCGACGACATGGACACCTGCTTCGACGGCGTCGACATCGCAACGCTCTCCACAGCCATGAACGATCCCCTGCCCTTCACCCTGCTGGCCCTGCTGCTGGCGGTGGCCAAACGCCGCGGTATTCCCTGGAACAAAGTGACCGGCACCTCGAATCAGAGCGACTACATCTCCCACTTCGTCGCCAACCACATGTTCTTCCGCATCGCCCTGCCGGGCTCCCGGCGTATCCTCATCGATCACATCGACTTCGCCGCGCGCCACCTTCCGGGCTGGAACCCCGTATCGGTGGTGGGTCAGCACATGCAGCAGGCCGGCGCCACACCGGCGCAGGCCATGGGACTGACACTTTCCACCGCCGTGCAGTACGCCCAGGATTGCATCGCGCGCGGCATGGATCCGGATGCTTTTCTGCCGCGCTTCACCTTCTTCTTCGACATCTCCATCAGTTTCTTCGAGGAGATCGCCAAGATGCGCGCCGGGCGCCGAATCTGGTGCAAGCTCGTGCGCGAACGCTTCGGCGCCCGGGATCCGCGCTCCTGGCGTTTCAAGTTCCACGGCCAGACCTCCGGTGTGGATCTCACCCGGCAGCAACCGTTGAACAACATCGCGCGGGTCACCACCCAGGCCATGGCGGGGATCTTCGGCGGTCTGCAATCCCTGCACACGGATGCCCACGACGAGGTCTTGAGCGTGCCCACCGAGGGCGCCGCGCGCATTGCCGTCAGCACCCAGAATATTCTGCGCGAGGAAGCACACCTCACAGACGTCATCGACCCGTTGGGCGGCTCGTACTACGTCGAAAAGCTCACCGACGACATGGAGGAAGAGATCCGCGCGGTCATGGACCGCATCGAGGATGCCGGCGGCATGTACCGAGCGGTCGAATCGGGAACCGTGCAATCCATGATCGGTGCTTCGGCCCTGGCCTTTCAGGAAAAGGTGGAGAGCGGCGAGCAAACCGTGGTGGGCGTGAATGCCTACCGCGCGCAAGACGATCTGAGCATGCGGGCGGCGCTTTCCCGTCCACGGCCCGAGGTCATGGAGGCGCAGCTCGAGGGCCTCGCCCGCTATAAGCGCGAGCGTTCCATGGAGGCGGTGAACGCCGGACTCGACGCCCTGGCCCGCAGCGCCGGCAACGTTCAGGACAATCTCTACGAGGGTGTCGTCCACGCGGCGGTCGCCGGCGCCACCCACGGCGAAATCGTCGCGACGCTACGCGAGGAGATGGGGTTCGGCGAGCCGCTGGTGCAGGTGTGAGCCGCGCCATCTCCACAGACAATAGACTCGAAGCACTGGTGAACGGCGATCCGGGTTCCCTCGCCCGGGCCATCAGCAACGTAGAACGGCACACGGACGCAGGCCGCAGCATTCTGCTGGCGATACAACCCCACCTGGGACGCGCCCGGGTGGTCGGCGTAACCGGCGTGCCCGGCGCCGGCAAATCCACCCTGGTCTCGCGCTATGTGCGCGAGCTGCGCCAGGCAAACAAGCGGGTCGGCGTAATCGCCATCGACCCGAGCAGCCCGTTTTCCGGCGGCGCGGTGCTGGGGGATCGCATCCGCATGGCCGAGCATGCCACGGACCAAGGTGTCTTCGTCCGATCCCTGGCCTCTCGCGGTCAGGCCGGCGGGCTCGCCCCCACCGCCACCCACGTCATCGATCTCATGGATGCCGCCGGCTGGGACACAATCGTTGTCGAAACCGTGGGTGCCGGCCAGGGCGAAGTGGATATCGCGGACGCGGCGGACGTGCGTGTGGTGGTGTGCGCGACCGGGCTCGGTGATGACGTGCAGGCGCTCAAAGCGGGGATATTGGAAATCGCCGACGTGCTGGTGGTCAACAAGGCCGATCTCCCCGGCAGCGCGACGACGGTCAACCAGCTCCGGGCCATGCTCGCGCTACGCGCGCCCGACGCCCGTGACGTCGACGTTTGCGAGACCACGGCGACCACCGGCGAGGGCGTCGCCGAGCTCGCCAACACCATCGAGATCCGACTGCGTGGGGATGACACGGGCAAATCACGCTCGCCGCTTCGGATGCGCCGGTTGCTGGCGACGGCAGCGGGCGGCCTGTTGACGAGAAGACTGCGTGATCTCGACGACGAGTGGTTGATCGCGATTTGCGAATCGCTGCAACGCGGCGAGTCGGATCTGCAGGGTGCCGCCGACCGAGTATTGCGTTCGGGACACTTGTCGGATGAATGAGATCGGCCGTGAGCGGCCTGTTCTCAGGCAATGCGCAAACGATAATGAATCTTATTCAACAAACGCTTCCGCGGAAGCGGGGTGACCGGCGCGAACGGCAATCCCGGGCGCGCTCCCGGCCCAATAGCGACCACCGCTGAACCAACCGATGCGGCGAACATGAATCGGATCGTCATGTGCGGCAGCTGTGCGGTACCGCGCTTCTTCCGACGCCCAACGCGGTTTCTGTTCGACATGCGGGTCCCACCTGTTTCGGAAGCGGTCTGACAAGAACTATACCGGGATTCTCGCGGCCTCTGTTGACGAGCCAAGTGGACTCCGAATGGCGAAGCACATTTTCGTCGACGACAAGGGCGGCTACTGCGAGATCACCGACGGACTGCCGCAATACGCCGGCTACGACAGGCCACTCGAAGGGGAATAGACGCGATGGGCCGGGTTCGGCGGGGTCCGACGCACCTGCGTCCGGTCAGATCTTCTTGTACTTCGCCATCGCCTCGGAAAACGTCAGGCCGGCCTTCAGATCCTCCATGGCGGAAGCATCGTCCCGGGCAAACTCCTCGGCAAGACCGACAATCTTCGCCGCATCCTGGCTCGGAAGGCAGACGAGCCCGGTTCCGTCGCCAACGATGATATCCCCTGGCTCCACTCGGACCCCGTCGACGACAATCGGCTCGTTGATAGATTCGACCTTCAGCCGCATCCGCCCCGTGGTCGGCACCATGTGCCTGGCGAAAACCGGAAAGTCGAACTCGATGATCTCTTCCAGATCCCGGACTCCCCCATCGACCACCAAGCCCGCGATGCCTTTCAACTTCGCCGCATAGGACGCCATACCGCCCCAAGTGGAATAGGGCGCCCCACCCACATCGACGACAATCACATCACCAGCCGACCCGGCGTCGATCATTGCCCCGACCGTAAAATCCTCGGAGCGAAAACTGCCGAACTCACCACTTGCCTCCTTGACCGTCACGACCGGCCCGGCGAGCCGGAAGCCCGCCGCCACTGTCTTGATTCCCGGCATCACCTTGTCGTGGTAACCGGTATCGTCAAGGGCATTGGCCAAGGTGCTCGTAGCCAGAGCGGCGATGCGCTTGATCAAGTCGACCTCTTCGAGATTCTAACGGTCAGCTGAATGACGTGACAGAGTGGTTGTGTTGGCCGGGTGGGCGGCCCGGGATCCCTTCCCAATCAACC
>PVMK01139220.1_pt1 | contig 14190 bp, 12 predicted proteins | sample 1853481 | NCBI WGS metagenome assembly PVMK01 (sample SAMN08533507, study PRJNA380276) | Marine sediment metagenome, whole genome shotgun sequencing project. | reverse complement strand
GTCAGTTCCAGTAATAAGAATTTCCTCTACTGCTTCTTCTCCGCCGGATTCGGATCCTTCCGAAGTCATTTCTTCTATTTCCTCTTCAATAGGGACAGCGGTCTCTTCCGCAATTATCTCTTCCGAACTGCTTTCACTAGTTTCTTCCGGACCGGAATCCATATTGAATATGCCCTTTATAAACTGGGGATTATCAATGCTATAAAAAATAAAAAACCCTATTGTAAGGATAAGAATAATTAAAAATGTAAACCGGACAAAGGGAGCTCTTCGTTTTTTTCTTAGTTTTTCTATTTACCACTGTTTTATTGGCTTTTTTTATGAATTAAAAACGGTTTAGTTATTTAAAAAATTAAGATAATAATTCCTGGCTTTGACAAACATATCAGGATTTTTCTCTGATAGGGCATCAAATATCCTGTTATCAATAAGCTTTGCAGAATTTATACTTTTCTTAAATGCCTCTATAAAAAAATCTATGATATCCTTATCTTCAGGATCTATTTCAGCTATAAGCTTATCAAGATCATCATTCTTTGCTTCTATCCTTTGATTATTTTCCTCTATGTCCTGATAGTCCTTTTTATTCAGGCAGCCTCCGCACCAATCAAGGCAGCTCTTGTCGGTCCCGCCAAGAGTCAGCTTTCCATCATCATATTTTATGACCTGGGATTGATCTTAAAAATGCTATTATGGCATTTTGGCATTTCACTTTCCGTTCATCTACAAAGAACTCCACTTCGTGCCCGCATTTCGGGCATGGACGATGCTGGTCTTAAAATCCTTTAAAAATGCTGTATTCTGACCGGGCATGCTCCGCCTATTTTAGCCATTACTTTAAACCTGCCATTCATATAATTAAGACTGATAATCATTAGACCTATAGCAATGAAAGTCCATGCTTTATATAGATTCTACTCAAGACCCATCAAGGCTTCAAGTGAATCGAGCGCATCCACCGCTGTCTGGTATTTTGGGTATATCTCAAGAGCTGCCTCAAGCTCTGCCCTTGCTTCCTCAAATCTTTTCTCATACTGGAGGGTCATCGCATTGCTGTGATGCATCCTGGCAGTCTCTGCGATGTTTTCCGCGTCCTGGTGATCCTGGCTGATACTGCTGCCAGGAGTTCATCCTTTAGCCCCTGTCCGAAATATCTGCATCATCTATCATACGTGCAGCATCCCTGTACTCCTTTGGCAGCCTCAGCATACAGACCCTCGGCATAGTAATCATTGTCTGCTGTTTCGATCTCTTCAGTTATTTCTCGAAGGTGTCTCTTCAGTTTCCTCTGCTCTTCTGTATCTGGGAAGCTTCTATGTCGTTGCTCCTCTTCTATTGCTTCTTCTTCCTCAGCCAGCTCTTCTGCTGTCTCGCTGCTATCCTCGCCTTGTCTCTGTCATCGCTGCTCGTCTCCGGAAGATTCTCACCCTCCACGGCCTGCACCTGTGTCTATGCTGTCCTGAGGAGCAACTGCCTCATCTACCTGCACATCTCCGCTCTTGCAGCCGGACAAAGGAACATGCCCGACACAAGCGTAGTGCATTGCTACGCTGCTATTAATATAATATTTAATGTGTTTTTTACAACCTTCCTCATTTATCTTGCCTTTCTAGGAACCAATCATGGTTATAATAGACATATTATATAGGACTGCTCAGGAAAGTTTTCCACAAACTAATCAGTCCCGTATTGATAGTGATGATGCTGGCCTCGGGCGGGCAGTAGCACCTGAACTGTGAGTACTTTCCCTCACCCAGCCCCTGGAGATAAAAGGACCATCTCTGCAGGTAAAAAAGGCCGATGCAAATCTCGTCTTTATCCTGCATCCCGAGATGATGGCTCCGATAAGGGGCAGCCTTACCTGTCCCCCATGCGTGTGGCCCGAAAATACGATGTCGACATCTTTTTTGTGAAGAGTGGCAAGCACATGGGAGTCCGGGGTATGAAGCAGGGCAAGCCTTAAGCGCCCATTACTATTGAGCCTGTGGACGCAGGTACCGTCCATATCAAAGAGCTCACTACTTATCTCCCTGTAGTTTGAGCCGTCCACTATATCCCCCTCTTCCAGCGGATCGATCCAGAGAAGGCTCTTTTAAGGTCCAGCTTCTCAATACAGCTTCATCAAGGCCTATGATCTCGATATCCCCTATATCTTTACCAGGTATTTTAAGTATCCTGCTCTCATTACTAGAACATCTATTCCTATAGTCTTTAGTTTTCTGCTTAGCTCTCTGGTATCATTTACTGCATCATAGCTTCTCTTGCGCTTAAACATATTCTTTGCAAACTCATAGAAGGCCTTATTGTAATGGTCGTGGACACCATACACGGCAAACTTTCCATACCTGGCTTTAAGAGGAGAAAGCATCTCTATAAGATAGTCAACATTACTCATGTTTTCTACCATATCACCTGTTATCAGTATAAGGTCATACTTCCGGCCCTTAAGCGTCTGGATAAAATCAAAGAGCCTTCTTCCCTTAAATGTCTTTCTTAAGTGAAAATCCGAAAGGTGAAGTATGGTAAGGAGCTTTTCTTCCTTCTTTACGGCCTGCCCCGTCCCTATATTTACCCTTATATCCGTAAGGCCGAAATTCAAGGGCTCAAACCTGTATATATAAACAAGGAAAAGAGCAAACAATGCTGCTCCACATATTATTACGGCTGTCCACCACCAACTCATTTTTTACTCTTCATCCTTTCTGAGGGCCGGAATGCGTGATCTTCTGTCCAGCCCCTTCCCGATCGAATTTGACATTATCCAGTAATATGCCAGAGGGAAAAGGTGAAGTATATACCTTTCAGCTGAATTTGCAAAGTCGCTTACCAGAGCAAGTGATATGAATATGGATACCATACCGGTAGATAAAAAAATAAAAAATATCCAGCCAAAATCTTTAAAATGCCTCTTAAAGCTAAAAAGCATAGCCACCAGCATCAGTATCCACACTGGCCCGTAAAATGAGCCGAATATTGCCCTTGTGGAGTCATATACGGATAGCAGTAATTGTAAGCCCAGCACGGAAGCTGCCTCCCGGAGGCCCGCTGCTCCAGTACCCACAATACCTCCGTTTAAAAATACACTCCATTCCGTACTTAAGAAAGGCAGGCCAAGCTTCACCTTAAGCAAATACCATGGGACCAAAAATATTATAAATACTGCAAGCGGCATAAGAAAGTTTAAAAGGTTTTTGACCAGCCTGTCTTTTTTTTGAATCCCGGATAAGAAGAAAAAGAGATTTATGATGATAAAAAGTATCACATAGATAATACCCTCGCTTCTTGTCAGGGCCATTATGGAAAAGAATATAGCTGACAGCATGAGAAAGGTTGTTTTTCCATTCATTGCTATGCCAATATAGAAGAAGTACACAGCAAGCAGCATCACAACCGAAAACAGCAGATTCGTATACTCTATATAGCCATGATCCACTATTATGGGAAGGGCAGATATTATAAATATAAATATTATTGAAGTAAGCTTCCTGACTCTCTGCCTGAAGAGATAATAAAGGGAGAAAAGAAGGGATGAATAAAAAATAGGAAATATCAGCTTTAAGATATTCTCATTGATCTCCCCCATCCAGGACAGAAGCCATGTCTGTATCAGCGGCAGATATAATGGATATGAAGTGTGAGAAAAGCCATAATCATGAGCAGTATAGAAATTACTTATGATACCATCTAAAAAGAATGCCTTACCCTTGAGGCTCCAGCATGATATAGCGTCCCAGAACCTTATGGGAAAAAGCACAGTTAGAAATACCACGATCAGAAAATTTATTACAATAAGTACCGTAAATACTATGAAAAAGATCCGGCTTGTCCTGCTCTCTCCGGGCTTCTTTTCAGCGGCAGGGACTTTTGCATTGACAGGCAGTCCGGAAGACTGCGCCGGGTCCTCCATTTTAGCAGGCTCCCTCTTATCCTTTATCCTTCTTGATTCCCGGGCAATAGTAATATCCCTGCCCAGCCTGCTAATCCTTTTTCTTTCACTACTCCTAAATCTTACAGACATGAAATTATATATATAGAAGACAAGAAATGCTGCACTGACTCCATATATGATCTGCCTGCTAAAAGTAATATCAGCCAGGGAAAGCACAGTGAGCAGCCACCCGGCCATAAGTGAGCCTATAAAGAAGCTTATGAAGAATATGAAGAACCTGCCTGATATCGTCCTGGAGCCTACCCTGAAACCGCTCCTTCCGGGAAGAAGAAAATATACAGGAGCATAGCCGATAAAAAAAAACGAAAGCAACCCCAGGATCAAGTAAACATATACCATTACTACCAGTTATTCTCTAATTTTTTTAAAATGGGCATGTATAGTATGGTTGCTTTCATCTCTACTTTCCTTATCGCCTTTATTGTTTAAATTTGACTATAATTATAATATAAAAAATATCAAAGTTAAACGCCGCGTCTATTATATCTTTTTATTCCAAATATAAGGATTGCTATAAGTATTATTAGCCCGAAAATCCATATTGACATTTTCTTCCAGGGAAATACCCAGAAGGCAGTTTCTTCTGTTATTACTTTGTTTTTCTCTCCATAAACCATACTCAGCCTGGCAGTATATCTACCAAAAGCCTGCTTATTTTCCCAGATCGCTTCAAACATCCTGATGCTGGCAGGCAGTACATTGCCTTTTTCCTTATTTACCCCCAATGTATCTATTTTCCTGCCAAAGATGTCAAAAATATCAATAAACCCCACTGGCTTCAGGTGAACATTACTAAAATTATGAAAACGGGTTTTTAAAGTAATAGGGGGCCCCTCCCATAATTTATTTTTTGAATTGAATCCAACTATCTTTGCCAATTCATATACTTCCCCTTCAACCCTTATTATCAATAAAGTACCAATATTTCCCCTGACAGATACTCCTCCTTCAGAAAAAGCAGATCCTGATCGGCCCTCTTCCATATCTCCTGAAGATGATGGTCCGATAAAAATAGCTGCATAATGCCCTCCGGGCTCGGCTGATCCGGGTACTTTAATAGAAAAATTTATTTCTTTTGTCTTTTTGGGTCCGATCAGGAAGGGCCCGGTATCAATATCTATCCATGTGCTTAATGAATAATCAATATATGGGTCATCACTTTCAGGGGAGATGAAAGTTTGCCGGCCTTCTTCTCCGGAAGGTTTAAAATCGTAAACTCCTACTTTAATCAATGTCTCTTTATCGGAGTTGTTTATAATTTTTATTGAATCGTATATTGTCTGCCCCGGAGATACGGTTTCCTCAAATTTATACGGACTTATAGTTAAATCCAGAGACTGCTGTGCATATAGATCTTTGGCCAGAAAAGAAAATATTATTACTGCTACAACTGCGATAAATAATATTAGTTTAAGCCTACTGATTTTTTCTTTTTTTAACTTTATTGGATTTATCTACTCTACCAGTCTTTAAGAAATCAGAGCCCTGGTTATAAAGACCGGAGCTCTGATATTTTTATAGATTATTTTATTTAAAAATTAGCTATTACATTATAGGTGATGGTATCCACATAGTCTCCAGGTTCAGTAATATTGGAAATTGCAGCCTTGTGGGTCACAACTACAGTATCTCCATCGGCAGGACCGGTGTTTGTGGCCAGTGTCTGTGCTGTCCTGGAAAGGGCACCTACATTATTACCTGTCTTATTATAAATGGTAGCAACTGTAGCTCCCGATCCTGAAGCCTGTATGCCATATCCTTCAGCCCCGGCAGCCAGGGCAGCTGTAGATGATGCTATTAAATTATTAGCCGCAGCGCTCCAGAGTCCCGGGTCAGATGCATCACCTTCGTCCCTGACTGTAATTGTATAACCTCTGGTACCATTAGTGGATATGGTCAGTGTAATATCAGTACCTGCAGTGGCTACCGATGCACTGGATAAATCCCCAAATGCAGCAGCATTTGCACTTAAGCTGAAGCTAAGGGTGGGAAGGACCGTACCTGTGACTGCTACCTGATTATCAGCTACTATAACTACTGCCAGACTTCCGGTATCGCCAAAAGTACCGCCAATATCTACCTGATGGGTTCCTGCTGAAGGGTTAGTGATCTGGTTGGATCAGCCGCTTGCATTGGTCCCTATTTCTACTATGACATAATCATTTGCAGCAATAGCGCCGGAACTGCTTGGGGCAGTCAGTATAAGTACCTGGCCCGAGACTGCCGCACCCCATTCAGTCGTAGTAGCAGCTGCGGCCAGGGTCTCTTCGGTCTCAGCACCTGTTATTGCACCATGGGATAGGTCAATATCTCCAAATGCAATACTGCCCATGGAAAACCCAGCCGGGAAGGTTATTGTAATTGTACTATCGAGAGATGCTCCTGTGGAAATCCTGAACTTAATTGTATGGTTTGCCGCTGTACTTGCTTTGATGGTGCTCAGTTCATCGCTCACTTAGACAAAGAAGCTGCCCATGCCACTGATGTGGGCAGCATCACTAAAAGCAATGCTACCAATACTACCAGTACCATTATGAGCATTTTTTTTGATCTCAATGTTTTCCTCCTGTTAATATTATTTCTACATTATTACTACTTTTTTATAATCCATCTATCTATAAAGAGCGTTAAGATCGCCCTGAACCTACCTGGGATATTGAATGGTACTCTCTCTGTTTTTAATATATATATTTAATAGTTTTTTTCATGATCATTATTTTATTACTAATATTATATATATCAATTTATATTTATTTAATGATGGATTTTAGTATAATATAATTACTATGTCAATATAATTAATATGTATATTTAATATACAACTATAATTTAATATAATATAGAAATATAGCCTACAATTATTAAATATAATATAGAAATACTATAAAAAGTATAAAATAAATCAATAGACCATTAAGCCCTTATAATCACTTTACCCTTTAATATAATGTTTTAAATATTGTTTACACCTGTCATTTGTAATATCATTTATCTAAAATAACTCACAAAGGGGTATCAGCATCAACTGGAGAACAAAAAAAATAGTATTTATAATCATCAGCATTGTTTTTGTTACTCTATTTATTTTTTTCAGTACTCCCCTTTTTAGCATAAGCCTTATATCTACCGAAGATAATTTAATACCACCAGACAGTAATGATATCTACATTGACGAAGTGCTGGACCTGACCCCTTCAATGTCCCATTATCTTATGGTAGAGATTACTGCCAGAAACACTTCTTCAGTAGACTATCCTGCAGGTACTGCAACAATAAAATGGAATCCGGTAGATGATGAAACTGCCAGCATGGATCAGCAAAAGTTTAAAATATATATTGATGGTATGAGCCATAATTATTATGTGCCTGTGGGAGAGAATAAATACTGGACAGAAACCAGAAGTATCCAGAACCTGGTACTTGAGGTCCCTCAAATAGAAGGCGTAGACATCAGTATCAGGCAAATATCAGTAAAAGATAGAATTGCATATCCGTTAGATATTTATATAGGCAGGAGGCTCCAGGATCTTTCAGGTGGGGCAACCCGGCCCATCGATCCTTTTCAAGTTCCTGCATATATTCTCCTTATCCTATTTTTGATACTGTCCGCTGTCTATTTTTTCCTGTTTAGATCCTATTATTCAAAACAGGGTAGAAAGATAAGTCAGGTGATAAAAAAAGCTGTATTTATTTTCATTATAAGCATACTGCTGCTTTTTTCGGTAAGTTTTGTATACAAAGAAATAATTACAGTAAAAAGCTACTGGGATTCTTATAAAAGACATATAGTGGCCGGCAGCCTGGACCAGACTTACTTCGGATTCTATGACTTTGAAAAGTTCATAATGTGGGTTGATGGGGTAGTACCTGAAGATATGGACATCATATTATATGTGAGGGGCGAGCCAGTATATATAATGTCAGAGATGGCATATAACCTTTATCCCAGGGATATAAAATTTATAAATATAAGTGGTAAGACTTTTGATGAGATAAACGCAGAGATAGAAAGCATAAATGATGCCCGTAAAGATACATATAATTACCTGATAGCCCTCTCAGAGGGTGATACCGCTTCTGCTTTCCGGTTTGAGCTTCTTGCAAGATACAGAACCACAGGCGGCTTCATATACAGGATCAAGTGACACCGCGCATCACTAATTCGAACCCTTGCCGGTAAACACTATCTTCACTGTCTTCATCAGTATTGGAATATCAATAAATAGTGAAGAGTTAAAAACACACTGGTGGTCAAATTCAGCCTTTTCTTCTAGGGAAGGTCATCTCTTCCCCTTACTATGGAAAGGCTTGTAAGCCCCGGACGCATGACATCAGATCCTGTCTCTTTCCTTATCTTTATCTGTCCATGCTGGCCCAGATGGGATGGCCTTGGTCCCACCACGCTCATATCACCCTTAAAGACATTAAAAAGCTGCGGAAGCTCATCTATGCTGAACCTCCTTAAGAATGCCCCGAACCGGGTGTACATCTTGCTGTGGTCCTCCACTTCTTCTGCCGGGAGATCAGGAACACCTTCCCTCATCGACCTGAATTTATACATTGTAAAAAGTTTACTGTCCCTCCCCATCCTTTTCTGCTTGAATATGACTCTTCCAGGAGAATCTATCTTTATGATGATGGAGACAATGACCCAGAGGGGTATAAGGATTATTATGATCAGTGCCGAGAATATGACATCAAACCATCTTTTGACAATTACCCGGATCATGAATGGAACCACATTTCCTTCTCGTCAAAATCCGGGATCAATTTTTTCAGGTCCTTAAAAAGGTTATTATAGTCATGCAATTGCATTCCCTTTTCAATATTGAAAAGTAGGTTAATCATATCATCAATAGTTTTTTTTCTTTTCCCGGTTTTTTCTTTTATCTTGTAAATATATTCAAAGTTACTCGCAATTAACTCCTCATTATCTGAGGCCAGCTCCTCATATAATTTTTCTCCCTCTCTTGGTCCTGTATATACTATCTCTATATCTTTATCAGGAGTCATCCCATAAAGCGTTATCATATTCCTTGCAAGCTCAAGTATATTTATAGGCTCTCCCATATTCAGGACAAATACCTCCCCTCCATTCCCCATTACAGAGGTCTGGATGGCGAGCTGGGCCGCTTCTGCGATTGTCATTATATATCTTGACATATCAGGGTGCGTAACTCTTACGGGCCCTCCTGCCCTTATCTGCTCCTTGAAGATATTTATTACACTTCCATTGCTTTCAAGGACATTTCCGAACCTTACTATCATAAATTTAGTACCCTTGCTGTCATTTATAGTCTTGAGATAATTCTCAGCCAGAAGCTTCGATACACCCATTATATTCTTTGGCTTTACAGCTTTATCACTTGAAAGGAGTACAAAACGCTTTACCTTGTTTTCCATTGCGACTTTTGCAATAGCCTTGGTCCCCATAAAATTATTCTGGATGGCAGCTTCGGGATTTAGCTGCATGAGCGGCACATGTTTGTATGCAGCTGCGTGAAACACTACTTCCGGCTTGTATCTTTTAAACACGGATCCCATCACATGTTTGTCCTTTATATTGGCCACAATGGGTATGGCCGCATCATAGCTATATTTAATATTAAGCTCATTTTCTATATAAAAAAGATTATTCTCCGAATGATCAACCATTATAAGCTTTGCGGGTTCAAACCTTAAAAGCTGCCTGCAGATCTCAGAACCTATGGAACCACCCGCTCCGGTGATAAGTATGACCTTGTCCTTAAATTGAGACAAGGCCTCGCCTGTCTTTGTCTTTACTGTCTCGCGTCCTAGTATATCCTCAATATCTATATCCCTTACCTGGTAAAGATGTGTCTTTCCATCGATCACTTCATACAGTGTCGGCAGGGTCCTGGCATTTACTCCTGCTTCTTTGGCCCTTATGGCCACTTCTTTTCTCAGCTTTCCTGAAGCTGAAGGAATCGCAATAAGCACCTCATCCGTACCGGACTTTTTTATATGTTCCTCCATGGAAGGGATGGTCCCAAGCACCTTTATGCCGTGTATCCTGTTTTTAAGTTTGGAAGGATCGTCATCAAGAAATCCCACCGGTTCATAACTGCTATTCCTCTGCTTTGCCATCTCCCTTACTATCATCTCGCCGGCATCACCCGCTCCTACTATAAGCACTCTCTTCTTTCTTGTCCTGGGATTGCCGAATCTAATCTCATTAAAGAACCTTACAGAGAACCTGGATAAGGCTACAAGGATAAGAGATAATAGAAAATCTATTATAAATACACTTCTGGGGAAAAACGGAAAGGTAAAACTGATATTTAAGCCGGGCAAGCTTATGGGATAACTCAATAAGTAAAAAAGACCTATAAGTATGGCTGTTGCCATAAGGAGTGAACCCAGTATAGCTGTCATATCCTTAAGAGATGCATATTTCCATACTCTCCTGTAGAGACCGAAAGCCCAGAACATTGTAAGCTTAAATATTATCACCAGGATGGTATACCAGATGATATAGTTCCCATACTGGGAAAACAGGTCCTCATTTCCCAGAAGCTGGATCTGTCCCCTGAGATAAAAAGAGACTATAAATGAGGCAAAAACGATCAGGGCATCAAATATTATCTGAAGTATTATTTTTAAAGTCGATTTCTTATTCATATTAAATATTATAATATAGAAAGCACCGCCAAATTAAAAGGTCTCTCTATTCCAGGTAATCCTTATAATCCTTTCCCAGTATAAGCACAAGGTCGGCCTTACTTTTGTAATAGGCCCATTCGCTATTATATTCATAAATTTCAGCATTTTCAAAGATTATTTTTAGCTGGTCCGCTGCTTCTTCCTGTCCATCATTATATATGATGACCGTCTCCTCAAAACCATAGTTTTTAGCATTGGCAAGGGAATGTATTTTAAATCCCAGAACGGAAAAGGCGTCTTTTGCCTCTCCTCCTGCTCCTGCCATCCCATTTCCATTAAATATCTGTATGGAAGTGATCTTTACTATGGACATATCAAGCGTACGGCCCACATCAATATTTATCTCAAGCGGTATCACACCCTGTTCGGAAAACCATGTCACTCCTTCATGGACCATATCATATTGAAGTATATACCTGCCTGGCTCATCAGGAGCTTCTATTGTGATCTTTACAATTGTTTCCTGCCCATGTTCGACATCTTCGTCAAGGAGCCCCCGGTTGCCATCCCATATGATCATCTCGCCTGTATCCCTGTTTATCCAGTGTGTGCCGAGATTCGTCCTCCGGCTTCCCTCGCTCTCCCAGAAGCCCATACTGGTATTTTTAACTTCGACCTCCACCTCGAATTCCTGTCCCGGATCAAGATAATTAGGAGTATTTCCTCCCTCACCATACTGCGCCGAATAACTAACCCCTACAGATACGAATTTCTCCAGTGGGGGTACACCCTGATACGAGAACCAGGTCACTTCCTCGTGGACAAGATCTATCTGCAGTACATAATCGCCGGGCTCGGAAGGAGCCACTATCTTAAGATCGAATTCCACTTCCTGGCCGACATCGACCCCGTCATGTGAGATTATGCTTCTCTCACCATCAAAAACCACTATCTCCTTTGTATTGAAGTTTATCCAGTGATAACCAAGATAAATCGGATTACCGCCATTCTTGTTCCATGTCAGAGTTCCTGTATTCTTCACTTTTATCAAAAACTTATATTCTGTATTTTCTGTCATGGAATCACTTATAGTGCTGACTTCTGTATATTCAGCATTATATCTGCTGGCAGCCTCTCCTTTTAGTATTCTCTGCCACATGGCCCTTGCCTCTTCCTGGTCGGGTATCTGCACACTTATGGTATTATCCTCTATCCAGTCCGAATGTGTGGGTATTATGCTTGTCCCGAAGCTTTCCAGATCAAAGGAAAGAGCGGCCTTTGAATACCTGAGTATAGTAAGCACCTCAAGATCCGTACGTGTACTCTCTATCAGGATATTGAAATAGTGGGGAATATTGGAAAGATATTGTACGTTTAATTTTTGTGCCACCAGTTCCTTAAACATATGCTGCTGGCGCTGTATCCTGCCTATATCACCCAGTTCAGTGGCCCTGCTCCTGGTATAGGCCAGGGCCTGCTCACCTGTTAGATGGTGATCCCCAGGTGAAAGATTTGCCCCGCTCAATGGGTCCACCAGGGGCCGGTCAATGGTTATATCAACTCCGCCCATGGCATCTATAAGATCTACAAAACCCTGGAAATCAAGTGTCACATAATGGTTTATCTCAGCCCCGATAAAATCCTGTACCGTCTTTATCATGAGCTCTTCCCCGCCATAGGCATAAGCGGCATTTATCTTATCCTGCCCATGTCCGGGTATATCTACCAGAGTATCCCTCGGTATTGAAAGAAGGCTCCCGGTTGCATCTTTTGGATCGAGGTAAAGGAGCATTATGGTATCTGCCCTTCCCATTTCATCTTCAGTATCACGGCTATCTCTACCCAGTATAAGAATAGTGACCGGCTCTTCAGGAGATTCTATGGGAGTCAGTATGCTTTCAACTTCTGCGGAATTTAGGGAGTTAATGGTATTATTGATCGAATTTATATATATAAAGAATACAGCCGCTACTACGGCAGCAACAAATATTATTGCAGAAAATGTTATTATTAGGACCCGCCCGTAACGGGGGAGCATTTTAAATCTACATTTTTTAACTTTAGCAGGTTTCTTTCCTTTAGTGGTCCCGCTATTCTTTTTTTTATCCATATAAATATTTAAATCCCTGGCAATAAGAACTGTTTTTCTACTCTTTAAGCATAAGGACATTATTTTGGTCAAAGCTTAATAGGTAGTCAACCCTCTATACTTAGCACTTTATAAAATTAAGGGATATAAATACCCTTTAAAAGTAAGGGTTATTATAACAAATATATCAATATAGAAAAATAAGGCATTTTAGTACTAAAGATACTTACTTTACCACCCTGATATCCGCTCCAAGTCCCTTTAACTTCTTTAAAAAGTCAGAGTACCCCCTCTGGATATGGAATATATCGCTTACCTCAGTGGTTCCCTCCGCTGCAAGTCCCGCAAGCACCACAGCTGCTCCTGCCCGGAGGTCAAATGCAGTTACCGGCGCCCCGGACAGTCTCTCTACTCCATTTATGACCGCATGATGGCCGTCTATCTTTATATTTGCTCCCATTCTCTTAAGCTCATCGGCGTACATAAATCTATTCTCGAATACATTTTCGGTTACTATTGATACCCCTTTCGATATTGCAAGAAGTACAGTGATTATCGGTTGAAGATCGGTCTGAAACCCGGGGTATGGAAGGGTGCTGATATTAGTAGCTTTATACTTTTCAGGCAGTGCGCTTACCTTTACGGTATTTTCACCCATGACTTCAATATTTATACCGATCTCCCTTAACTTTTGGAAAAAGAGTTCGAGATCGCCCTGTCTGCAATTTTCTATTATTACTTCACGGCCGCATAACCCGGCAGCTGTCACATATGTCCCTGCTTCTATGCTGTCAGGCATTACCTTATATTCAGTGCCTGAAAGTGCCTGGACTCCCTCGATGGTTATAGTGTCTGTCCCGGTTCCTGTTATCTCTGCCCCCATCTGTATCAGGAAGTTAGCAAGGTCCCCTATCTCTGGCTCAAGAGCGGCATTATTTATAATGGTCCTTCCCTTTGCAAGGACCGCTGCCATCATGATGTTTTCCGTAGCTCCCCTGGATGGAAAGTCAAGATCCACAACAGTTCCCGTGAGTTTGCCTCTTCCGATTTTTCCATTTACCTCGCAGTTGATATATCCATGCTCCACAGAGTAGCTTGCTCCCATTTTCTCAAATCCCTTAAGGTGAAGGTCTATCTGCCTGGGCCCGATATTGCAGCCTCCCGGAATAGCGACCTTTACCTGCCCAAATTGAGCCAGTAGCGGTCCTGCAACAAGGATCGAGGCCCTCATCTTTCTTACAAGTTCATACGGCGCCTCAAGGCATCTTATCCTGGAAGGATCCACTTCGATTGTTTTTTTACTCCTGTTTACCTTAACCCTTGCACCCAGGACCTTCAATACTTCCACCATTGTCTTTACATCATCTATTATGGGGACATTGGTGAGTGTTGTTTTAGAATCAGCAAGCAGGGACGCGGCAAGCAGCTTCAGGGCAGAATTTTTTGCCCCGTCAATTCTGACTTTGCCGGAAAGTGTCTTTCCGCCATTTATTATAAATCTCGCCATTGGAAACCTTTAAATACCCAG
>PVMK01131235.1_pt1 | contig 14191 bp, 12 predicted proteins | sample 1853481 | NCBI WGS metagenome assembly PVMK01 (sample SAMN08533507, study PRJNA380276) | Marine sediment metagenome, whole genome shotgun sequencing project. | reverse complement strand
CACCCTCAGTGCCGCTCGCCGAGGCGGTCTGGAATGCATCGGAGAACTTCCAGGGCCAAATGTCATTGTGATACTTGGCCTGGAGCGAGAGGTTGTTCGACGGCGCCCAGTTGAGCTTGACGTCGTACTTGTCCGAAAAATACTCGTTCGGCAACTCGGAATCGTCGCCCACCTCGTTGTAGGCGTCGCGGAAATACTCGTAGGCGACGAAGAACCAGGCCTTGTCCTTTTTGATCGGACCGCCGAGCGTAAACGACAGGTCGGTAAACTGGTCTCGGCGGAACCCGACATCAGCGTAGCCCGGCAGCCCAGCAGCGCCGGACGGGACGTCGTCGTTGGTCAGCGAGTCGCCCTGGTACCAGATGTTGGCCGACCCTTTTAACGCGTTGGTTCCGGACTTGGTCACGATATTCATGGCAGCGCCCGACATGTTGCCGTACTGGGCCGGGGCGCCGATCGCCAGCACCTGGACCTCTTCGATGGTATCGGCGTTGGGCCACCAGAAAGCCTGGCCGCTCTCATTAAGGGTGTTGTTCGAGCCGTCGATGCTCCAGGAGTTCGACGCGGTGCTCGAGCCGAACGCCGACAACTTCCAGGCTTCGTTCGTCTGCTGCTGGACCACGCCCGGCGTGACCGCCATCATGTCCCAGAAGTTGCGAGTGGTCGGGAGGTCCTCGATGAATTCGGCGTCGAAGTTGGTGCCTACAGCGGTGCTGGTCGTGTCGAGCACCGGCGCGGCCGAGACCTGGATCGTCTCCTCGATCGTCGCCAGAGCCATCACGAGATCGAGTGTCACGAACGAGCTGATGCCCACCCGGACATTCTCGACCACCTGTTCCTGGAAACCCTCGAGCACTGCATTGACGGTGTAGGTCTCGACGGCCAGCGAGGGCAGAGCGAAGGAGCCCCCTTCGCCAGTGACCACCGTACGGGAGGTTCCCCGGCCCTGGCTGGTCGCGGTCACCGTTACGCCCGGCAGGGGGCCGCCGTCCGCGTCTTTGATCTGGCCCCGGATCGTGCCCGTCGTCTGGGCCAGCGCCGGCAAGCAGACAAAGCAAAGCACCGCCACTCCCGTCAAGGTACTGAGGATAAGCTTCCGCATGTAATCCTCCTTCCGGCGACCAGAGCCTTTTCGTGCCACTGCAAAACCGGCACCTCGGGGTCTGCTAGATGACAGGATTATGGGTCAGGTAAGGCACTGAGTCAAGTATGAAGTCAGATCTCCTGAACAATTATTCAGAGTCATTGACGCCCCAGCGGTCCATATCACGAACAAATTAGGGCTTTTCATCTATGGCAACTCGATATAGTCTCATCCAGACTGAACGACCAGTCAGTCTTTTCGATGCCATTGCCCGCCGCTGCCCGAGGGATTGAGCTCTCGAGGCCCAGGCCCGCGGAACGACCCTGATGCCCCAGCCCCAAACGCAGCGCTCGCCCCTTTCGGCGATGCTCGAGGCGCGATCGGTAGCCGTGGTGGGGGCCAGCCGCCGCGCCGGATCGGTTGGCGAGACCATGGTCTCCGAGCTGCAGGTCGGTGGCTTCGCTGGTCCGATCTATCCAGTCAATCCAGGCTATAGCGAGGTGCTCGGCCTCCGCTGCTACGACTCGCTGGCCGAGCTCCCGGAGCCTGTTGACCTGGTGATTCTGGGCGTCAAGAACGCCCTCCTCGAAAGCCAGCTCGAGCTCGCTGGTGCGAACGGCGCGCGGGCCGCCGTCATCTATGCCAGCTGTGTCGAGGAAGATCCTCACGAGAGGCCGTTGGCCCAACGCCTGACTGCGATCGCTGACGCCCACGGCATGGCGCTCTGTGGTGGCAGCTGCATGGGATTCCTCAACCTGGAGAGCAACCTGCGAGCACTCGCCTACCCGGAGCGCGAGGATCTACAGCCGGGATCGATCACCTGGCTGAGCCACTCGGGGTCGGTCCTCACCGCCTTGCTGCACAATCAACGGAGCCTGCGCTTCAACCTCGCCGTGTCCGCCGGCATGGAGCTGACCACGACCGTGGCGGACTATCTGCGCTACTCCCTGGAGCTCGAGTCCACCCGATTGGTTGCGATGTTCCTGGAGACCGTCCGCGACCCCGAGGGCTTCCGGGAAGGTCTCTGTCTGGCCAATGAGAGGGATGTACCTGTGGTGGTCCTCAAGATCGGCAGAGAGGACAGATCTCGGGAGTTGGTCGTTGCACACTCCGGAGCGCTGGCCGGGGCCGACGGTGCCTACGAAGCTCTCTTCCGCGAGTACGGCGTGATCCGGGTAGCCAACCTCGACGAGATGGCGGACACCCTCGAGCTCTTCTCGGCCGGCCGCCGCGCCCCCGCCGGGGGCCTGTCCGCAGTCCATGACTCAGGAGGCGAGCGGGCGCACCTGATCGACGTGGCTGTCGAAGTGGGCACCCCCCTGGCGGAGATCTCCGACGCCACGAAGGAGCGGATGGCCGCGGTATTGGAGCCCGGGCTGCCGGCGGTCAATCCGGTGGATGCCTGGGGCACCGGCCACGAGTCCGAGCTCGTCTTCATGGAGTGCATGCGTGCGCTGCTGGCCGATGAGCAGACGGCTGCTCTCGCTTTGGTCATGGACCTGGCCGACGAGATGCACGACGACAGCTCTGGTACCGCCGAGATGGCCGTACAGATCTGCGGAGAGACAGACAAGCCGTTCGCCGTGCTGAGCAACCTGGGATGCTCGATCCCGGAGAAGTCCGCAGTCGCTCTGCGCAAGGCCGGGATTCCTCTTCTCGAGGCAACGGCCACCGGCCTGGCGGCCTTCCGCAATCTCTTCGCGCACGCGACCTTCGCGGCGCTGCCTGAAAAGGAGAGGCAGCCGGTCAAGGCGGTCGACTCCGGCGTTCGCGAGCGGTGGCGCACCCGTCTGGCCTCCGGTGAGACCTGGACCGAGAGCGATGGACTGGCGCTGCTGCGCGACTATGGCATTCCGACCGCCCGCAGCGAGTTCGCCGAGAGCTCGGCTGGAGCTATGGAGATCGCCGAGCGGCTCGGCTGGCCCGTCGTCGTCAAGACCGCGACCGCTATCGCCCACAAGTCGGACCAGGGGGGAGTCTTTGTCGGAGTCGAAGACGCCGCCGCATTGGAGACGGCATACAAGGACCTGTCGAGCCGACTCGGCCCCCGCGTACTGGTGCAGGAGATGGCTCCGGAAGGCGTCGAGTTGGCCCTCGGAACCGTCCTCGACCCCCAGTTCGGACCACTGGTCATGGTGGCCGGGGGCGGTGTGTGGGTCGAGATCCTCGAAGATCGGGCGTTCGCACTACCGCCCCTCGACAGATTGCGGGCAGAGAGACTCCTCGCGGAGCTCTCCATCAGTAGGCTGTTCACGGGCGTGCGCGGCGCCGAGCCTGCGGACGTCGCCTCGATGGTCGATGCAGTCGTACGCTTGTCGATGCTGGCCCTCGATATGGGAGACTGCCTGGCGGCCCTGGATGTGAACCCGCTGATCGCCAGCTCGGAAGGCTGTATGGCGGTGGACGCGCTGGTAGTGCCACGCAAACAAGCTGCATCTGACCGGCCCGAGGCCTGACACGGGCAGGAAAGGAGACGCACGGAATGATACCCACGCCGTTTCACTCGAGAACATCCGAGCTCTGTGTCAGCTATGCCTGGGAGGAGTGGGCGGGCTACGTATCGGCGCAGATGTACGAGCTCGAGCACACCCACGAGTACCACGCGATCCGCACCGCCACGGCGATGTTCGACTTCACCCCACTGCAGAAGTACCACGTACACGGTCCGGACGCCGAGAAGCTCCTCGACCGGGTTCTGACCAGAAACGTCAAGAAATGCCAGGTGGGACAGATCGTCTACACGGTTTGGTGTGATGACGAGGGCAAGATCCTCAACGACGGCACACTTTCGCGCCTCGGCAAGGACTCGTATCGACTTGCAGCAAACGACCCGAATCTCGCCTGGCTCGAGGACAACGCCTATGGCATGGATGTCCATATCGAGGACGTCACGGAGGACATCGCAGTGCTCTCGCTGCAAGGCCCCACGTCACGCGACTTGGTGAACGCCGTCATCGCCGAGGACATCTCCGATCTGCCCTTCTTCCGGTGGACCGAGGCCACGATCGACAGCTCCCCGGTCACGGTCGGTCGCGCCGGCTTCACCGGGGATCTGGGGTACGAGATCTGGCTCGACCCGACCGATGCTGAGCGGATCTGGGACATCCTCATGGACATAGGCAAGTCCTACGCCATCAGAGCGTCCGGAATCCACGCTCTGGACGTGGCCAGGATCGAGGCCTGCCTCCTCGTGGCGGACGTCGACTACATCCCGGCCAACAAGACGATGTTCGAGGTTCAAAAGTCGAGTCCCCTGGAGCTGGGATTCGGCTGGCTGGTCCACCTGAAGAAGCCCTTCTTCGTGGGCCAGCAGGCACTACGCGAGGAGAAAGAGAGGGGGCCCGCCGAGCTCTTGGTGGGGCTGGAAATCGACCTCGTCGGTCTGGAGCGAGTCTACGCCGATTTCGGGATGCCTCTGCAGCTGCCGCACGTGGCATGGGCCGACGCGACGCCCATCTACAGAAACGGCAAGCAGATCGGCAAGGCCACCAGCGGAGCCTGGTCGCCCCTGCTCAAGAAGTACATCGCGCTGGCGCGGGTGAAGCCCGAACATGCAGCACCCGGCACGATTGTCGACTTCGAGGAGACCGTCGAGGCGCAGCGGCGACTGGTCAACGCCAAGGTGGTCAAGACGCCGTTCTTCGATCCGGAAAGGAAGCGCTCATGAGTCGCTCCTACGACGTCATCGTGGTCGGGGGTGGGCACAACGGCCTTACGACCGCCGCTTATCTCGCCAAGGCCGGCCGTTCGGTCCTGGTCCTGGAGCGCCGTCATATCCTGGGCGGCGCCGCCGTCAGCGAGGAGATCTTCCCAGGGTTCACCTACAGTGTCCTCTCCTACGTTGTCAGCCTGCTGCGTCCCGAGGTCATCCAGGAACTCAACCTGGCCCAGCACGGCTTGCAGATCGTGCCGCTGGAGGGCTCCTTCACCCCCATGGAGAACGGGGACTACCTCGCGTTCTGGCCGGACGAAGGGGACACCCGAGAGGAGATCAAGCGTCACTCGATCCGCGACGCCGATCGCTACGCCGAGTTCAACGAGCTGATGTACGACTTGGCCTATGCGGTCAAGCCGATCCTGGGCATGGTGCCACCCGATCTCGTCTCACCGAGCCTGCGTGACATCGGCACGTTGCGCAGCCTCGCAAAGCACTTGGGAGGGCTCGGCCAGCGCAAGTTCCACTATCTGACCAAGATCATGACGATGAGCGCGGCCGACTTCCTCGAGGAGTGGTTCGAGACCGACGTGCTGCGCGCCTCGATCGCCATCAACGGCATCATCGGCACGATGCTCGGCCCCCACTCACCGGGCACCGCCTACGTTCTCCTGCACCACTACATGGGTGAGCTCGATGGAGCGTTCACCGCCTGGGGCTCGCAGATTGGCGGCACCGGCGCCCTCAGCGAAGCGCTCGCCAGCGCGGCACGCAGCTGGGGCGCAGAGACACGCTGCAGCGCGCCGGTCGACCACGTCATCGTAAAGAACGGTCGGGCCCAGGGTGTGGTGCTCGAGAGCGGGGAGGAGATCAGAAGCCGCATCGTGGTCTCGGGCTGCGACCCCAGGGTGACCTTCGAGAAGCTCGTCGACAGCAAGGACCTGCCCGCTGACCTCGTGGCGGCGATCAAGAAGTTCAAGTTCCGCGGCTCCTCGGGCAAGGTCAACCTGGCCCTCGACGGACTGCCCGAGTTTCCGTCCTTGCCCGACCCCACGGTCCACGACGGCATGACGGAGATCGCGCCGACGATGGCGTTCATGGAACGCGCCTATGACGAGGCGAAGTACGGCTGGTACTCGAGTCGTCCCTACATGGACGTTGCCGTGCTCACGGCGCGAGACCCTTCGTTGGCTCCACCCGGCAAGCACGTCCTTTCGCTCTTCGTGCAGTACGCGAGTTACGACCTCGAGAAGAGCAACTGGGAGGACGAGCGCGAGAACTTCGGCGATGCGGTGGTCGACACCTTTTGCGAGTTCGCGCCCAACGTCAAGGACTTGATCCTGCACCGGCAGGTACTGACGCCCTGGGACATGGAGCAGGAGTTCGGCCTCACCCAGGGCAACATCTTCCAAGGGGAGCTGACGCTCGACCAACTGTTCTTCCAGCGGCCAGCGGCCGGCTGGGCGCAATATCGGACACCGATCCGCAACTACTACCAGTGTGGATCGGGCACCCATCCGGGTGGCGGCATCACCTGCGGCCCGGGCCGGTTGGCGGCGCTAGAAATCTTGAGGAACAAACAATGAGCAACGACTATGACGTCATCGTCATCGGAGCCGGGCCCAACGGGCTGGTTGCGGCCACTTACCTCGCCCGCGCCGGTCGGCGGGTGCTCGTGCTCGAGCGCAAACCGAACGTCGGCGGTGTCGCCGTCACGGAGGAGCTGATCCCCGGCTTTCGATTCTCGGCGTGTTCGGATGCCGTTTCCAGCTATATGGCGCCCGACATCGCCGCTGACCTAAAACTGGACCAGCACGGTCTCGAGGTCGTCCCGGCGGAGGTGCTTTCCGCATCACCGCTACCGAACGGGCGTTGCCTCAGAGTCTTCCGCGACCCGAGCCGCACGGCCGCGGACATCGCGAAGTTCAGCAAGGTAGACGCAGCTCGGTACCCGGAGTTCGTCGACTACCTTTCCGGTCTCGCCGAGCTCGTCCGCGGTCTGATGCGGATGACCCCGCCGGATCTGCCGGACGCGACCATCGCCGACCTGCGCTCCGTCTTCGGCATCGCCAAGCCCCTGCGCAAGGCTGGCCGTAAACAGCTCGTGGAGTTCGCTCGTTTCTTACCGATGACTGCCGCCGACATGCTCGACGAGTGGTTCGAGTCGCCCGAGCTAAAGGGCGCCCTGGCAGCCAACGGTGTCCGCAGCCTGAGCTGGGGACCTCAGGAGGCCGGGACCGCGCATTTGCTCCTGCATCGATGGGCAGCCGCCGGAGACCTGCCACGGTCGGGAGACGTCGTCAGAGGTGGGATCGGGAGCCTCACCGAGGCCATCGCGGAAGCCGCTCGGGGTGAGGGGTGCGAGATCCGCACCGGGGTGACGGTGAAGAGCGTCGAGGTGGAAGCTGGTCGCGCCGGTGGGGTCAGCCTGGGCGACGGCTCGACCGTTTCGGCTGACATCGTGGTCTCGAGCGCCGACCCGCGCTCGACCTTTTCGGAACTGGTCGACCCTGCCTACTTTCCGTCACTCTTCGTGCAGCATATTCGGAACATCAAGTTCCGCGGCTCGGCCGCTCGTGTCCACTTGGCGCTCAACGCAACGCCGGCGTTTCAGGCAATCGACGGCAGCCCCCGCGGAATCGGCCACATCCAGATTGCCCCGTCGGTGAAGTACATCCAGCGGGCCTACGACCCGATCAAGTACGGCGGTATGGCCGACAGCCCCTACCTGGATATCTCGATCCCCTCGCTCGTCGATCCAACACTGGCGCCCGAAGGGCAGCACACCCTGTCGGCGACGGTTCAATACGCGCCCTATCGCATCGAAGGCGGCTGGAACACTCACAACCGCGCTCGCCTGCTCGAGTCGGTCCTCTCGACTCTCGGCACCTACGCTCCCGGACTCGAAGCGACGATCATCGATTCCGTGGTCTTCACGCCGGCGGACCTCGAAACTCGCTACGGACTCCCTGAGGGCTGCCTGCATCACGGCGACATGACCCTCGATCAGTTGGTCTTCATGCGCCCGATCCCAGGCTACGCCCGCTACGCAACGCCCATCGAGGGGCTCTATCTGTGCGGGGCCGGCTCACACCCCGGGGGCTGCTTGACTGGGCTTCCCGGCAGCAACGCTGCTCGCCAGATCCTCTCAGGAAAGCCCTAGGTCGCCCGGAGTCGATGCCATGACGAGATCTCGCTACCGCTCCCAGAGCTTTTGGCACGAAACAACACCCGACCCGCTCGATCCTCGGCCTGCCCTCCAATCCGCGATGGAGGTAGACGTGGCCATCGTCGGCGCGGGTTTCACGGGTCTGTGGACCGCCTTCTATCTGAAAGAGCTCGAACCCAGTCTGCGCGTCGCGATCGTCGAGGCGGAGATCGCGGGATTCGGAGCTTCCGGGCGCAACGGCGGCTGGTGTCTGGGGACCCTCGCCGGTATCGGCAGCCTGCTGGAGTCGGAACCGGAAGGCGCGATCCGGCTGCAGCAGGAGCTGTTCGCCACGGTGGACGAGGTCGGGCGCGTAGCTGAGCAAGAAGGAATCGACTGTCACTGGGCCAAGGGCGGGAATATAACGGTTGCGACGTCAGAGCCCTTTCGCGAGCATCTGCTGGAAGAACAGGATCACTGGCGGCAAATCGGGGTCGGAGAAGAGGATGTCCGATGGATGGAGCCCGACGAGTGCGCCGATCTGGTCCGCACCAGCACCAATCTGGGCGGCCTCTTTCTGGCGCCGGTGGCGGCGCTCCACCCGATGCGGCTAGTCCGTGGGCTGGCTGAGGCCGTCGAACGGCGAGGTGTTGCCATCTACGAGTGCTCACCGGCCGTCGAGCTGAAGCGGAGAAGTGTGATCACACCGGCCGGGCAGCTGCGGGCCGACCTGGTAGTCCGGGCGACCGAAGGATACACCTGCACGATCCCGGGACACGAGCGGGTCCTCCTTCCGGTTCACTCCATGATGATCGCTACCGAGCCGCTGCCCGAGAGCACCTGGGACGAGATTGGCTTCACCAATCGCGTGACGTTCGGAGATCCGCGTCGCAACGTCACCTACGGCCAACGCACCGCGGACGGGCGAATCGCCTTCGGATGCCGGGGCACCTATTTCTTTGGATCGAAGATCCACAATCGGTTCTCGCCGGACGCCCCGGTGTTTGGCGAGGTTCGAAAGGTACTCGAGAGCTTCTTCCCCGTGCTCCGCGACCACGCGATCACACACCGTTGGGGCGGCGCACTGGGGATCCCACGGACCTGGACCCCCTCGGTCGGCATGGATCGCGACGCGGGTCTCGGCTGGGCAGGCGGCTACGTCGGCGAGGGCGTCGGCCCGTCGAATCTCGCCGGCCGCACCCTCGCCGAGTTGATCCTCGAGCGGGACACTCACCGCACGACCCTGCCGTTGGTCGGGGAGCCGTTCACGAGCTGGGAGCCGGAACCGATGCGCTTCCTGGGTTACTGGGCTCTCGACCACTTCGCCGAGGGACTCGATGACGCTAACCTACGTGGGCGTCCGGCGCCTCGACTGCGTAGCTCCGTCTACAACCACTTCGTCCGCAAGTAGCTCCGGCGACGCCTCGCAGAGGAAGATCGCTCGATGACCGACACCCTAGTCTCCTCACTCGATCTCGGCATCGTCGTCGCTTATCTCCTGTTCATGATCGGGATCGGCATCTACGTCTTTCGCAAGGTGCCGAGCTTCGAGGAGTTCGTCGTCGCGGGGCGCTCGATGACGACACCGATTCTCGTCTGCACCCTGGCCTCGACCTACTACGGCCTCGAGGATCTGTTCGGGACGTCGGAATTCGCCTTCAACGAGGGAATCGTGGCGTACTTCGGCTATACGTTGCTCTCCATGAGCATCTACGTCTTCGCCGCGTTGGTGCTGGCGAAGCGCCTGCGCCGTGAGAAGTTCATCTCTCTCCCCCAGATCCTCGAGCGCTACTACGGTCGCGACGCAGGTATCCTCGGTGCCGTAGCGTCGTTCGCCTACTCGATCCCTGGTATCAGCCTGTTCGCTCTTGGACGCATCTGCGAGGTGACACTCGGCATCGACGCCTGGGTCGGAGCCCTGGTGCTCGGTACGGTCGCCCTGGTCTACACCCTGCTCGGCGGCCTCTGGGCGGTCGCGATCACCGACACGATCCAGTTCGTGCTCATGATGGGGACAGTGGCCATCGGTATCGTTCTGCTGATGGGTGACGTCGGGGGGTTCGCCGCGGTCCAGGCATTCGCTCCCGAAGGCTACTTCGCGCCGCTCGGGGGCATGCCGATCTGGCTCCTGATCGCCTATGTCGCCAGCCTGCTCAGCCTGCTCGTGGATCCCGGCTTCTATCAGCGCATCTTCGCTGCCCGCAGCGCTCGCCAGGCACGCAACGCCGTCCTTATAGCGATCGGGATGTGGCTCGCTTACGACTGGCTGGTCACCGCTGGCGGCATGCTGGCGAGAGCGGCGGTTCACCAGGGAGCACTCCCGGCCGACCTCCACTCGAACGACGCCCTGCTATCGGGAGTCCTTCTCGCGCTGCCGGTGGGTCTGGTGGGTGTATTCCTGGCGGGCGTCCTTGCGACCGCGATGTCGACCATGGACTCCTACTGCCTGGTGGCCGGGGCCAACCTCGCGTACGACATCCACAGACCGCTCCGCAATCCCGACGCCACCGACAGCGAGCTGGTACGGAACACGAAGATCGGAATCGTGATCTCGTGGGTTGCCGGCTTCGCGCTGGCATTCGCCTTCGACCGTCTCATGGCGCTGTGGGTCTTCACGGCCACCCTCCTGACCTCGATGGTGCTGGTGCCGATCATGCTGGCCCTCTTCTGGAAGGGAAAGAGGACGTCACTCGCCGGCACTCTCAGCTGCCTCACCGGACTGGTGGCCACGATCGTCTACTACCTGGCGATCGCCTGGCTGGGCGTCGAGAACGAGGCCTACGGCACCTATATCTGGTCCTTCTCGATCGGAGGGATGTCGTTCGACTTGTGGCAGGAGTACGCCCTCTACTTCACCCTCCCGATGAGCCTGCTGGGCTTCCTGGTCGGCAACCTACTCGGGAACGACTCGAAGCCGCCCGCGAAGGAGGTCTCCGCATGAACGGATGGGACGTCTTCACCTGGTTCAACGCCGGGGCGCTGCTCGTGGGCACGTGCGTGATCTTCATCTTCTTTCTCCGCGACGTGGGCAGCGTTCTCAACCAGACAGGAAAGAGAAAGGAGTGAGCGACTTCGAGGCGCGAGTCGTCTCGGTGCATTCCGGAGACCACGAGGACCTTCACAAAGACGCCTTCGACAGTGTCGAGCTCGACATCGAGGGCTTCCCCGGCGACAGACATCGGGGCTTCACCCGCGTCGCCTGGCAGGGCGACAAGGATCCGGAAGGGACCGTACGCCGCAACGAGCGGCAGTGGTCCGGCGTCTCCAGCGAGGAGTTGACACTCATCAGCGAGCGCATGGACCTGGCGAGGCCACTCGAAGCCTCCACCCTCGGCGCCAACCTCTGCGTAATGGGTGTCCCGAGCTTCTCGCAACTTCCACGGGGTACGCGCCTCCTCTTCCCCTCCGGCGCGGCCCTCGTGATCGAGGAGTCGAATCCTCCCTGCAAAGAGATGGGAATGCAGATCGCGGCGGCCTACGAGATGAACGCCGGGGAGCCCGCGGACTACAGGCTGTTCCCGAAACACTCGATCGGGCTGCGAGGCGTCGTTGGTGTCGTCGACGTTCCGGGCTTGATCCGCGCTGGCGATCGGGTAGTCGTGAAGATTCCGAAGCGCTGAGGGGAGCGACAATGTCGAAGATCATCCGAACCGCGAGAACTGCTGTCTTTCTCATTGCGAGCCTCGCTCCACATTTGGCGCTGGCACAGTGGACCGAGGGGCAGCAAGGGCGGCTGGTTATTCGTGGCGGATGGTTGTTTGACAGCGTCAGTGATGAGTGCCGACGGAACACGGGCATCGTCATACAGGACGGCAAGATTGTGGAAGTCGATGCTGATGTCGAGCAACAGGTATTAAGCACAGCTCACGTTGTCGACCTGGCCGAAACTGACACGATACTGTCGGGCATGATCGACCTGCACGCGCACTACAACCTGGACCTGGTCGATAAAGGCCGTGTGGAAGAAGTCGTCTACAACGGCATCGTCTTCTGGCGAACGGTGTGACATCGACCTGGTCTGCCGGAGAGTTTTATCCCGAGCGAGTCATCACTCAACGCGATCGGATCGATGCCGGTGAGTCCATCGGGCCACGACTGTTCGCATCAGGCCCATACTTCGGCGCGTTCCGTTGCGAATACAACATCAAGACAGCGGCGGACGATTGCATTGGCTGGCCCAACGACATCACCGAAGACGAAATTCGACAGGAAGTGGATGCCTGGGCCGAGCAAGGCGTCGTCAGTATCAAGATCAAGCAGGCAACGCCGGGTGAGATGAAGATACTCATCGAGCAAGCGCATAAGCGCGGCATGACGACCACAGGTCACCTCGCAAATTACAACGTCGAATACGATGTGGAGTTGCGGGACGCCATTCTCATGGGCCTGGACCGTGTTGAGCACCAGCTGACCCTCGGTAGTGGTGGACCTCGTAGCGCCGAGATGCAGCAAATGATCGAGCTGATGCTGGCGCACGAGGTTTTCTACGATGCCACCCTGCAAATGTACGGCGGTATCAACGAGCGTCGGGCACATCACTCAGAAATGCTGTGGACTGACGAAGCGAGGTACTTCACGCCGTACGCGCAGGGCTTACTTGAGAAGCGCGGCCCACCACCGCCGGAATCTGATGCGAGGAGTTCGCGCAGCGGGTGCTTGAACTCAAATCACTATTCGATGCCGGAGGTGCGCACCTGCTGATCGTTGGCACGGACGAGCCCGTGTACACGACTCTGTTACCAGGCTTCGCCTATCACCGCGAATTGCTCGCAATGACCTATGCGGGGATACCGCCAGCTGCCGTATTGAAGGCAGCCACGATCAACGGCGCAAGAGCGCTGGGCGTCGATGCCCGCCTTGGCTCGATAGAGGCCGGCAAGCTCGCGGATCTTTACGTGGTGCGTGGCAACCCCCTCGACGACATCAAAGCAGCGCGAGACATCAAGATTGTATTCAGAGATGGCGTCGCCTACGACCACGTAGAGCTACTGCAGTCTGCAGAGGGGAAGATAGGCCCGGCCGGCCCGGACTGATCACGCCGACTGGGAGCTCGAGATCCGGCCACTACGGGAAGACTAGAGGAGGTGACCATGTCGGTCGGCTTTCGAACCGCGAGAATGCTCCTCTTCTACCTTGCGGTCGTGGTGTGTGCTTCTGCGCTCCTGGCTGCGCCCGGGAATCCCAGCAAGCCGAACATCGTCCTCGTATTGATGGACAACTTCGGATACGGCGAAGTCGGCGTTTATGGCGGCGGCGTTTTGCGCGGAGCGGCGACACCCAGTATCGACAGCCTCGCCGCCGAAGGGTTTCGACTAACGAATTACAACGTTGAAGCGGAATGCACACCTTCGCGTGCGGCCCTGATGACCGGTCGCTATGGGATTCGCACCCGGCTGCAAGAAGACGGGCCTCCCCGAGACATTTGGTACGGCATCACCAAGTACGAATACACGCTGGCGGAGATGCTGACAGATGCCGGTTACGCGACGGGCATCTTCGGGAAATGGCATTTGGGAGACACCGAGGGCCGTTATCCCACGGACCAGGGTTTCGATGAGTGGTACGGAATTCCCAGATCATCGGACCGAGCCTACTGGCCGGATAGCGATATCTTCGTAAAAGGCTCCCACCCAAGTGCCGTGTTCACCTATGTCATGTCGGGAAAGCGTGGTCAAAAGCCTAAAGAACTGGAAGTGTACGGCCGCGCCAAGCGCGCGACGATCGATCGCGAGATCACCGACCACGCGATCGATTTCATCGAGCGCAAGGCCAAAGCCAAACAGCCTCTTCGCCTTTCTCCCCTATACGCAGACCCATGATCCGGCCGACCCCCATCCCGACTACAAGGGCAAGACCAAGAACGGCCCCTTCGCCGACGTATTGGCGCAAACGGATGCTTACGTGGGCGAGCTTCTGGATACCATCGAAGAGCTAGGGCTGAGAGAGAACACCATATTCATCTTTACATCGGACAATGGGCGTGAAGGCGTGCCGGGATCGGGTGGATTCACCGGCCCCTGGCGAGGCAGCATGTTCTCCCCCTATGAAGGTTCCCTACGCGTACCTTTTCTAGTCCGCTGGCCCGGGAAGATCTCTCCGAAGAGAGAATCAAACGAAATCGTCCACGCGGTGGATCTCTTCGTCACATTGGCGAACTGGGTAGGCGGCACGATCCCGAAGGACCGAACCATGGACGGTGTCGACCAGTCTGATTTCCTGATAGGTAGGTCAGAGAAGTCCGCTCGAGAGTCCATCGTGATCTACATCGACAACGAGCTCTTCGGTGTGAAGTGGCGCAACTGGA